>Ga0098038_1000236_pt1 | contig 25196 bp, 21 predicted proteins | sample 5B_taG_FD_75051 | JGI IMG/M metagenome (GOLD analysis project Ga0098038, IMG submission 75051) | Marine viral communities from the Subarctic Pacific Ocean - 5B_ETSP_OMZ_AT15132_CsCl metaG | ecosystem: Environmental > Aquatic > Marine > Oceanic | place: Pacific Ocean | collected 2015-01-08 | reverse complement strand
TATGCGTAATACCCATCTTCGCGCTATTGCTCCCACTGTTAGTAATAGTAAACTTTCTGGAAATATTAGTCCCGGGATTGAACCCTGGGCAGCTAATGTATTTACGGAACAGTCAGCTAAAGGCACGTTCATTAGGAAAAATCCTACACTGGTTAAAGTGTTGGAAAAGATAGGAATTAATAATAAAGAAACATGGGACAAAATATTAGCAGATGGAGGTTCGGTACAGGATATAGAATCCTTAGACGAAGATACCAAAGAAGTATTTAAAACATTTAAAGAGATTAACCAGTTAGAGTTAGTCAGACAAGCTGGTATACGCCAGCAGTATATAGATCAAAGTGTAAGTTTAAATTTAGCTTTTCCAGCAGAGGCAACTCCTAAATGGATTAACCAAGTTCATTTAGATGCTTGGAAGAAAGGAATTAAAACATTATACTACATGAGAACTGAAAGTGTTCTCCGTGGAGATATTGCACAGCGAGCAATGGAAGATTGTGTCGCGTGTGATGGTTAGTTAGTTAGTTAGTAATATCAAAAAAGGGGATCATAACGATCCCCTTCTTTGGTTACAGGAACTTTGGGTATGGTACGCCCAGTTTATTTTTGTTCCTTATACTACTTCTTCTTCATCAGGTGTTATACCTAAAGCATCACCAGCTCTACTAATAACTTGTCCAACCTTTGTTCTATCAGCAAAAGCAACTTCATCACCTTGAGCTTTATCAATATTTCTATTTAATCTCTTAGATTGACCCTCAGTTAACCCACCTTTTTTAGCGGCTTTGTTTCTTAATCTAGCAACTCTTTTCGCAGCTCTTCTTTGCTTACCACTAAGTATTTGTATTCCTTCAGACGGAACATGAGCGTTAGGATTAACGACATTCTCTATAGGCTCAACCTCTTCTTCAACATTAACAGGCTCAACCTCTAATACTTCTACATTATTGTTTTTCTTATTTGAGTTATATGCTCTAGCAGCATCTTGAAAAGATGCAAAACCCTCTGCGTCATCACTATAAGTATTACCGTATTTATCTACTCTTTGACCATTTTCAATTGTAAAGTTATTGTTCCAAGCATTAGATCCAAATCCAGAATATACAGGTGCTTCTACAGGTTCTACTACTGGAGCATCTGCCTCTTCTTCAATTTGTCTATGCTTTTCTGTTGTTCCTCCTGATCTACCACCATATAATGTAGTGTTAAATTTAGCATCGTGTAAAGGAGATCCTTTTTTATGAAATGGTGATCCTCCCATTTGTTTAGAAAAATTTGGTATTTTAAATGCCATAATATTATTTTTTGCTATTCATGTTAGTTGGAGTGGGCATATTTAATTTCCTTCCTTTTCTTTTCTTACCTGCTAACGCTCTTGGAATATCATCTATTTGATTCCCTACTTGTTTTAAAGCATTACTAACATCAGTTAATTCTTTAGCTGTAAGTTTATATCTTTTTTGTACTTCTTTTAAAGTAGCGATAGCTTTTTCATCTATAGAAGTTTTACTCCATAAATAATTCCACATATCTCTCCAGTATTGTTTTGTTAATTTCCACATAATTTTATTTTTTCTCTTTATTTTTTTGACAAAAGTTTCTAGCTGCTTCTACACTACTGAAACCCCATTTTTCTAAGGCTTTTGCTTTTCTTGTTGGTCTACCTTTTTTATCTTTCATGGCTCCTGCCATACCAGCAAATCTACAAGCAAATGAAACTCTACGTTTGTTTTTACCTGATGTAAGTCTTTTACCTAATTTTTTACCTGTTTCAGAAGTATATTCTGAACGCATTTTTCTATTTGACTTCTCATAAGAAGCATCTGTTAATTTAAGCGGAGTTTCACGAAGTTTTTTAGCTTGATTTAAAGCAACTTTGTTACCAGTTCCACGACCTGATACTTCAGCAGTAGTTCCTCTCATTTTATTCCAAGGCTCTGTGTGCATTAATTTACTAAAGCAATGTTTTATAGGTGATTTCATTGTTTAATTAATTTATAGGTTTACAGTCAGGCACCATTTTTCCACCTTTCTTTTTATAAGTAGGTTTACCATCTACAATGTTGCTGTAACCTTTCCAGCAACTTGTTTTTTTCTTATTGAACGGAGATTTGTATTGTGTATAGCTCATATTGTTTTGTATTTAGTTCTACCCATATCGTCTTTATAGGCTTTTAAACATCTGTTTCTGTTATCTTCTTCTGAAACATATGATATGTGTATCCAATTAGGATTCATGTCTGTACCGAACTCCCATATCATTTGATCAAAATTTAATTTTTCTTTTATCCAGTGGTACATTTCTGCATTTGTTTTACAACCATACACATCATCAATATCAATCGCTTGACCTTTACAATGTTGACTAGATGCAACTCCGCCAATGGCAGTGTTAAGTTCAGATGATCTAAAAAATGAATTAACTTTTATTGGTCCACCTGTCCACTCTCTTAATGGTTCAAATACTTTTTCTGCTAACAACTTCATGTTTTCTACTTGTGTAGGGTTAGGAGTGTTATCTATACATCTACGCTTAGCAGTATTTGAATGTATTGCTTCAGCATAAGTTATATTTTTACTTATATTTTCCATAATTAATCTATTTCAAACACCGCGTAAACATTTACGTTACGATTTCTACCTTTAGGAATACTAGCAATCAACTCTCTACGTTCATTTACTATTTCTTTATCCGAGGTAGGGTAGTATTTAGGATTAGTACTATTTAATTTTCTTTTTTTCATTTAATTAAAATTGGCTTGCAGTATTTATTTCGTTTATTGCTTCTTGTATTTCTTCTAAATCCGCAGGTAACAAGAGATCTAAACCTGCTTTAAAAACTGTTTCTTTAATTCCGTCTTTAAATATTATAAGTGTTGGAGCCATGCGTACTCTGTATTTCTTTTTAGCTACAGGAGCTTTAGCTATATCTACTCTATAATAAATTACATCTTTTAGTTTATCCCAGTCCTCAAAACAATTAGCTTCGTTAAACTTAGCCCAGAACTCTATAACAACTGGTTTTGTTTTATCATCACCAAATGCTTCGTTTGTATTAATAGCTTTTTCAAAACCACTATCATCTACCCAATATTCCTCAGGAACATCTTGTTGGCTAAAAGATAAAAATGGTATTAAAAGTAAAATTAAGTATTTCATTATCTATTTTTTTGAATGTCATATAATCTCTCGTCGATCTTACTAAGATCTTCTAGTATCTTGTCTACATCTTCTTGCGTATCCATAATTGTTTGACGAATCAATTCGTCTTTTAAATCATATTCTACCCTATCTATTACTGGTTCAGGTTTCTCCATTGCTAAAGCTATATCTGCTTGTAATGTAAACCACATTCCCGCTAATGTAATAACAAATCCAACTATCATACCGATAGTTTTTAAATCTAGTGTTACTTTAGTTGATTCCCCTATTTCCGGTGCTGCCATTTCCTTTATTTGTATTAGAATTTGTTGGTGTGCTTAAACTTGGTGATAACGATGGTCCTGTGCCTACATTAGCTGGTCTATTATATGTACCAGTAGGTTTAGTATTCGGTAATGTAACGCTTGGTATATTAGGCGTAACAACCGTAGGTCTTGGTTTAGTGTAATAATAATTATTATTCCAACCCCAACCATAACCAGGCCCGGGATTCCAATAACTATAATAATAAGGATAAGAGTGATATATGTTTTGATATACTCTTGGTCTTAGCGAATTAACATCTAGTTGAATAGTATCACCTGTATGAGTAACCGCTAGTACTTTAATCGTATTTGATGGTGCTTGTGTGTATGTTCCACAACTAGCAAAGGCCACAATGGCCACCACATAAAGGGCAATTTTCCATATTTTCATATATTTTTATTAATTTTTATAAGTGTCGTCTCCCCTTCTTCTTTGTTTTGGTTCTGGTATAGGAACAACTGGAGGTTTACTTGACTTCTTCCAATCTTTTTTTAATTCAGATAAAGGGCTTTTTGCCATAAATGGACTTCCAAATTTACTCATAATTTATTTATTTTAATGTTATGTTCAGGCCAACTGAACTGTTATATATTTTACTATCCCAGAATTTAGTATATTCACCTTCAAAAAATACTCCGATGCTTTTACTAAGTTTCCAACCAAATTGTACTCCGGTTTGATAGTCTTCCCATTGTTCTTTTTCAGCATCTTCAACCAATCCACCTAATCCCCAGTTATTTCTATTATGATAACTAAAAGCCTCATCACCTTTAACATAGTTGTGATATGGTAACAAATAAGAACCGTAAGCGTGTAGCCAAAAATTATTTTTGTAATGGTAATAGTCAAAACCGACCACAGGAGATACTACTCCAAAAGCATCTATTGTATCCCATATTTCGTTATTATAACGATTCATAAGATCAGTAAATACTGTCTGTCTGAACTGTAAATCTGTATAAGCTACAGTTTGACCTTCTTCATTTATCCAATACCAATCAGATACTGTTTCACCTGAATAACTATCTTCATATGTATAGTAAATATCATCGTACCCATAATAAAATCCTAAGGTATACCACGGATTAATAGCTTGACCTTGAGCGTTAGTTTCATTTAACCATATTTCTACTGGATTATATCCATAAGGTCTTTCATGTGTACGATATATAGCTCCTGCAGATAAACTAAACTTTTTACCAATAGGTAATTTAGCTCTTAACTCTGCAGATTTATAATCAAAATTTACTTTTCCTTGTTTTCTACTTTCTACTTTAACAATATGGTATTTTCCACTGTGTTTTAAGAAATATCTGTGATTTTTAAATACATCATCTCTGGATCTTTCTTTTTCAGTATGAAATACATATTCAAATCCTTTAATAGCTGAATTAGGAGCTGTCATAGCTACATTAGATTCAGTTCCATCATAGTATTGTTTACCTTTTATTTCATAATCAAATCTTGCGATCTTACGAATACCAAATCCATAGCGATAATCATGATCATAATAATCAGTTCCATCCACTACAACAGGTACATCGTATAAACTTCCGTTAGGATTTGTTCTTACAAAATAACTTGGTGCATTTTCTTTTGAGTTTTTAAGATCTCCAGACACATAAAGAGTACTGTACTTAAAAAAATCTTTAAATAACTTTTTCTTTTCTTGTCCACTTATATTAAACGTGATAAGTAAACAAAGAGTAAGTAAAATTTGTTTCATTTAGTTTTTCTTTTTACGGGTTTTTCTTTTCTTTTTACGAGACCTCCAGTCCTTCTCTAACATAGTAGTTACTGTAATGATATTCTTACATGTATCAGTTTTAGTAATTCTTACTCGGTAGTTCTCGATTTTTTCTACTTTAAGTGTTACACATTTTTCTTGCGCATTAGTTGTTAAAGTAAACGCTAATAAAATTATAATTATATTTTTCATGGTTTTACATAATATTGAATTGTGCCGTCAGGTCTTTCTACTTGCATAAAATCAACACCGCTTTGACCTTCTGGCTTATAATGATTCGGTCCTGATAATGGAATTTTTTTAGTAAATCCTTTCTTTTTTACTCTTTGTACTTGTTTTTTATAGTTTTCTTTTAATTTTTCGTCTTCTTTTGCTTCACGATCAATAGTACTTTGTCTTCCCCAGTATGGTAGACCTAAAATATAAGGAGACCAACCTAAACTTAAAGCTATTTTTTGCCACATCCTTGTTTGTTCATCCGTTACATTACGCATATTGTTTGTTAAATTCATAACACGATCTGCGGGTAAATTTAAAAAAGCAGATATAATTTGTGAAACAGCTAAATATGCAGGGTTGTCTAAACTCCAACCTCTTCTTTTTATTTCTTTCATATTCCAACTAAAAGATTTAGCAGCTTGTCTAAGTTTTCTAACTTTACTGTCTAAAACTGGAGAAACATCAAATATATCCCAAAGTGGATCTTCATAATCTGGAGATTTCTTTTGCGATTCATCGTACATTCTCATTGTAACATTTTTAAGCGTAGATATAAAAGCACCACCAAATCCAAGACCAAATAATAATGAATCTAACATACCATTTGCTACATCTGCTGCTCTATTTTTATCTTTTTCTTCATCATCATCAAATAATCCAGCAAATAAAGCTTGCTGTAAAGAATGGAATATTAAGTTCTGCATACCTACATAATACATTACACTTGATAAATTACTCATATCACTTTCACGTTGAGTCATACCTGGTTTTCTACGTCTTTTAATAAAGTCTAATACAGATTTTTTAGTTTTTCTGTTAAACTGCATTGTAACGTTTTGGAACGAAAGAAGAACACGACCAGCTAAACTAGCTTGTTGTTGTGATATTTTAGATGGATTACTTGATTGCTGTGTTTCTTCTGCTATAGCATAAAAATCTTTAAAAGCTTGTGCTTCTGCTTCTGCTTCAGTATATAGTTTTCCAGTTTCTGAATTAGTTCTTTTTTGTAGTGCAGCTTTTCTGTTTATAAAAAATGTAGCTCCACCTGATGCTATAGCTAAACTATCCATTATTCTTGTTATAACAAAACCTTTATCAAGTAAAAAACTTACCATTCCTTGGAAACCACCTTTTTTACCAGCATCTACTAACTCAGCTTCATTTACGTTGATTTTTAAACCATCACGTCTATTTACAAGATAATCAGAATTCATTAATTTTAAAAATGTAGGATAAAAATCTTTACTTGCAAAAGCTTTAGCAGCTGCATATATATTATTATCACCCCAATTTATAAAATTTACCGCAGATAGTGTCTGAAGTAATCCAGATTTTTGATTTATAAACATGGTAACACCTACTGAAGCGTTAAGCCAGTCAAGCATATCGTTAACTATACGAGCTCCACCACCTGTATAAATTGGTCTATTACTACCAGATCTCATTCTACGTATAGAATCTTTTAAAGCTTCTACATATTTACTACCATATAAAGCTTCTAATTTATTATAAAGCTCTGGTGTAAAAACAGCTTCTATATTTTCATTCCATTCAGTTAATAATTTCTGTCTAAATCCTTTATCTATACCGTTTAATATGTCGGATTTCATATCTCCAGCCATCCAATTATTTTTAGGTGCTGGATATTTGCCGTCTTTTTGTATTAATATTACTTCGTCAGCAAATACATTTAGCTCGTTGTCACCTTCAACAAATTTAACTAAATCAGCTATATCTCTTTTAGACATACCCGGTATTTCCATACCCTGCTTGTTCCACATGTAAACTCTTACAGCTTGAGACTTAGTAAAAGGTCCAATTCCTGTTTGTTCTAATAAAGGATTTCTTTTTATTCCAAACATGTTTCTTTTAGTTTTTAAACTAGGAAATTGTTTTTTAAGAGCAGCAAAATCATTTGCAACCGCTATTTTAGCACTCATTAACTCTAATTCAGCTTTATCATAAGGTTTTATAAGATTGTCCTCAATCCATTTAGCATGTCTATTACCTTGCTCGCCTGTTCCTCTAAAAGCATATGTTAATCCAGCAAAATCATCTGCTGATGGAGTTATTGTAAATTGTCTTAAAAATCTTTTAAATAATCCACCATCTTTTTTCTTTCCTTCTAATCTAGCTCTAACATCTGAGTATTGTTTAAAGCTTTCAACTCCAGTTACTTCTTCTAATATTTTATTTATTTCTGTATTTAATCTTTTACTTTTACTAAACTTAGCTTGTTGTACTTTATTTTTAACATCAACAGCGTCTAATACAGCTTTAACACCAGCAACATTAGCAAATGAATCATCAGCAAAATAAAAATCATTATAACCTTCAGCTGTTTTGTTCAATACCCAATCAGCTTTAGCTTGAGCTGTACCATCAGATAATCCAGTAATATTTTGTAAAGGTATATCTATTCCTATACTTTTTAAGAAAGCCTGTATTGCTGGACCAGCACTATTAGGTCTAGCTGTTAAAACAAATATATCACCACTACCAAATTTACCTTGACGTTTTCTAGCAAGATCAGCTAATGGTCCTTCTTTAGTTCCTTTAGCTACATTTTCAAAATTACTAAAATCAAACTCTGCTCCTTGCTCTGAAAGTATTCCAGCTTGTTTAGCAAATTGCGCAGCAGATATTTCTTTAGTAGTACCATCAATCATATTAACAATAACCTTTTCTTTTGTTCTAGCTAATGTATCATCAAAATCAAAAACACTAATACCTTTTCTCTTAGGATTAGATCTACTTGCTCTAATTCTGGTTTCAAAAGAATTAAGCATTGTATCTTTTCTTTGTTGAGCATCTTGAGTTCTACTAAATATTTGATCACCAAAAGTTTTAACACCTTTATCAACAGCTTCTTGTTTTAATTTTTGAACTGGTCTACTGACTTTTAAATTTACTTTAGCTTTTTCTAAAGTCATTATAGGTTTATCTAAAAACTTAGCTTCATTTTTAGGATCTGATTGTAAAGCACTCGCGTCTACTAACAATCTATTTTGATAATTAACCGCGCTAGCATTAGATCTTAATTCTTGAGGTAAAGGTAAACCAGCTTTATCCGCTAATGATTTACCAGTATTTAAATCAACTATAGTGTTTGTATTTATTCCAGCAGCTGCTAATCTTATTATACCAGCATTTGGAGTAAGTATACTAACTCCTTCAGGTAGGTTAGAATCAAGCTTAGCTCTATCTAATTTTAAGTCCGCATTATTAGCTAACTGTATTTGAATAAAGTTATCTTTAATACCTTGTTTTATCCTACCAATTCCACCATTTTTTAATCCCCATAATATAGACGCTCCAATAACATTAACAGGTGGACTATGTTCTTCTATAAAAGATTCTGTTCTTTGAGCTTGTTTAACGGGTTTTCCTGTTGAAGGATTAACGCCTTTAGCTCTTATAAATCTTTCAGATACACCAACAAATGGAGCTGCTATTTTCATAAGTCCTGTTGTAGCTTGGTAAGATTGTGCTACAAACATACCAGCAACTTCTAATGGAATTATAAGTTTACCATCTTTCTTTTTATTTAGTAAATCTATAAAATCCATTAAAGCATCCATGTTGATTTCTTCTTGGATCTTGTTGTCTGCTTTTTCTTGTAATGTTAATTTTCTAGGTATTTGTTTTCCATTTTTATCCTTAACAAAAGGTATTTCTATTCTTTTAGCCGCAAGAATATTATCTAATTTGTCTTTAGGGTATTTACTATCATTTAGTTTAGCTAACCTTCTAGCTTCTTTATAAGCTGGATCACTTTGACCATAATACGGATTTCCAACAGCTGCAACCCATTGATCACTGTCTTTAGGCTTAGATCCAGGTAAACCTTTTTCTACATATGTTCCATCTGTTTTCTCAAAATAAGTTTTTGGATTTTTAATTCCCGCAGCTACTGCTTGTTGTTTTGTTGAGTATTTTTTATTGTTATTACCATAAACTCTTTTTCTACCAAAATTACCCATTTTTAGTAAGTCGAACATTCTTAATGGCATTCCACTTTCTTTAATTGAATTTTCAATCTTTGTTTGGAAAGCTTTTCTATTACCTTTGTTAATAGTTGCATAGCTTACACCCATAGATTTCATCGCGGTGTCAATACCACTTTTTGTTATTGTATCTAACAAACTATTATTATCTATAGTTCTACTAAACTTAGCACCAGATTGTATTCGCTTTCCTTGCAAGGGTTGTGCTGTTTCAAGCATACGGTTTCTAATATGTAAAGCTAGTAAACCTTTAATAGTTTGTGCGGTTCTATCTCTATATATTGGTTTTGTTGCTTTTTCATTAATAAGATCTAAGTATTGCTTTAATGTACCTGTAAATTTACCATCTTTAAATAAAGCATTCTTTACATTATTAGGTACAAATGTACCTTTACCCATATCGTTCTTAAGCTCTACCATACGAGCATGATCTGATTGCGCGTTTTTAATTAAAAATTGTTTAGCTTTAGTTAAACCTCTTGCGTCAGTTTTTTGAAAGTTTCTTTTCTTATCAACTAAAGTTTCAGGATTAAAACCAAATAGTTTACCATATATTTCCGCTACTGCTTGAGGTATGTTTCTTGTTTCTGCAAATCCAACATCACCTTCTATGGTTTTAGCCCATTTATTAACAGCTTTGGTTATTTCAGCTTCAGTTTCTTTACCTAAATTAGTTGTTTCACTAGGTTTTTTAGCTAGCTTATCATCTTTAACTTTTGTTTCTTTAGTATCATCAGCTACTTCTTTCGCCTCTTTACTATCAATACGTTTTTCTTGCTTCTGTTTTTCGCTTTTTTCTGCTAAAGCTTTATTTGCTACCATTTTAGCAAATCTAGTATTAGCAAATATTGATTCACCAAAACCTTTAGGACCCACTATAGTTCCATCAGCTCTTGTTGCTTCAGGATTGAAATTAAATATACGCTCGTACATTTCATCAATCATTTTATCACCTTGCTCTCTACTACTTTCTCTAGATCTTATATAATTATTTATAACTCCACCAGGTAATAAAGCACTTGCAATTGGTAAAGCTGTTTTATTATCACGCATAAACGCATCAAACTGTTCTTTAGTTTTTATACTAGTTGGTATTAAATCGTTTATAGCTTCAAGTGGTGTTGCTTTTTTAGTTTTTGAAAATTTAGGAATTCCAGATCGACCTTTAACATTTCTATATGGTGATTTTCTACCATCTAAAGTTTCTGCGATAGGTCCATAATCCATAACTAATTTTCCATTAGCATCTTTAATCATTGTTAATGGTCCTTTACCTTCTAATGCCAACCTTTGATTAGGCGTTAATGCATCTAGCTCAGCACTTTTAGTTTTAGAATCTTTACGTTTATCAGTTTTATCATCTACTCCTTTTTCTGCTAATTGTTGAGCTCTATCAGATAACACACCTGATTCAGAATCTTTTACATATCCTTTAACAAAATCATATAAATCTTGTCCACTTTCAAATCCTATATCACTAGCTTTAACATTAGGTCCTACGGGATTTTCATTAGCTGCGTTAGCAAATATACTAGAAAAGAAATTACCTAATCTTTCTATCAAAGATGGTTTAGTTTCAAATGTTTCTAATGGTATTGCACCTTCCATTAATAATGAGGCGTAGTTTGCTAAATATTCATCAGGAGCATCTTTCAACTCTTGTTCTGAATATAGCTTCATTTTATTCATTAATAAAGCATAACCTTGAGGATCTGTTTCTTGTAATATTTTTAAGAATTCATCTTTTAGTTTTTCACCATTTGGTCCACTAAACTGTTGCTTAAGTATTTTATGTAGTAACTCATGTCTACCAACACCTATAGCTCCAGCTTCTCTCATTTTTTGTTTGTTCAAGAATATTTGACCATTAGGCAATACAAACCCATCTACATTAGCATCTAAATCTATACCATTATCTTTAGCAAGTTGTTCAAATTCTTGAGTTGTTTCAAATACTTGTACAGCTTTATTTTCACCAACAGCATTGTCAAACTCTCCATCTTTTTTACCAACATTACCGAATTTTTTAGTAAACTCTATATCTTTTTCTACCTGTTTATCTATATTAGCTTGTTGCTCTGCTGATCTAGGAATAGAGGATAGTTCATTATTGATTTCATCTACTCTAGCTTGTTCTGTTTCTGTCAAAGATTTATCACCTGCTTTGTCTATTTTCTTTTGTAAATTTTCTTTTTCAGCTAATAAACCAATAGCTTTTTGTCTTTGTTGACCAGTATAATCTAATCCCTGCATTCTATTAGCAGCACCTTGCTGTGCTTTGAAATTAGCTTTTATTTCCTCAGCTTTAGTGGTAGTCATTCTACCAGCTTCAACCTCTCTTTTTAATTCTGTATTTAAGAACATTTCAGTTGAAGGATTTGTAAGTACATCATAAGCTGCATCAGCTTTTTCATCAACTGTTAATTCAGTTACTGGTTTACCATCTTTAATACTAACAGTTTCAACTACATTCTGTTCTTTAATATTATCAGCTGTATTTTCTCTTACAGCGTTTTCCATCGCGTCTTGTCGAGCAACTTCAGATGTTTGTTCTATTTCTGTTTTAGATGGTTTCTTTTTTATATCATCAACCTGTTTAATTCTTCCTGTATCTTCTAGTCTTTGTCTTTTAGACGTTGAATCTTCCATACCAGAAGCTATTTCTTGTGATGCTCCTCCTTCTATGAAAGGATTAACTGAATCAAACATGCCGGATAAATTTTTATAACCAGCTGAATTTAAATTTCCTTTAATATTTTTTCTTGCAATAGTGTTTCTTAACATTTGTCCACCAACACCTACAGAAGACATACCACCACCCATAACACCACCAATTAAGAAGGTATCAATTAGTTCACCAAATTTAGGGAAATACTCAGTTACCTCATCTTTATATACAGCATCTGCAACTTGATTTATAAGCAATGTACCAACCTCTGATAAACCTTCTTGTCCAAATTCTTTCATTACTTTAGTACCATACTGTCTTAATGTTTGCTCAACTGCTTCTTTAGTACCACCTCTTAATGATTTAAGCATACCAGAACCAATTTTCTTAGTAACAAGTTCTAATAAACCTTCAGAAGCACCAGTAGTATAAGCATGTCCTAATCGAGCCCAATCTAAAGGTCTTCCATCTTGTTTGCTTTCCATATTGGTTCTAGCTGCTTCACCTACTACAATAGAAGCAATACCTACATATGGTATCATTGATTGAGCTACAGAGGGTAAAGATCCTAAAGCTGATGCTGTAATTCTTGTTGAACCAGCAACAAAAGATCCTATTCTTTTCTTTAAATCATAATCACCATCATCACCACCCGTAAAAGCATCACCCATCATTTCAGACATACCTACATCTCCAAAATCAGCTAAAGTCATGTTTAATTGTTCAGCTTTTTTACTAAATACATTATAAGCTTCTTCACCGGCTTCAACTACATCTCTTTGGGTTAATGTATTTAAGGTTTTTAATGGATTACCAGGTCCAAGTGCGACTTGCATTAATGGTGAGTTAAAGATTTCTTGAGCACCTGGAGGTAAATTAATACCCAAAGTATCTCCAATCATTTGTTTAGTATCAGCTAGTAATTGTGGTGTTGCCATCATAGCAGCACCAATGCTTAATACTCCAGACTCTACAAGGTCACCTACTTCTTCACCAAAATCATATTTACCTTTTTTACGACCTAACGCGTCTGTTTGATCTGCATAAGCAGCATCACCTATTACAAATTCTGCTACTGTATCATTAATAATATTATCAAAGCTAACACCAACAAAAGAATCATCTTCATAATCACTAAAATCCAATATACCTATAGCATCTAAAGCCCCTGCTATTGGCTCTAATGTTACATCCACAATTCTATCAGTAGCAAAATCTATTGCATCTATTCCTAGTTCTATAGTTTCACCTGCAAGTCTAGAAAGACCCTCACCTATTCTACCTTCAAATAACATTCCATACCAACCTTTTTCCTCATCAAGAGCGTATTGTTTTAATGCTTCTTTCTTTTTCTTCTTAAATTCTGCTTGAGCTTTAAACTGATCTTCATATTGTTTAACTTTCTTCTCATCCATGTCAGAGTGTCCAAAGTGATACGCTATTGATGCTTTTTCTAATAATCCTCTGTCATCTTCTTTATCTGCTATCGTCCAATCTACATCCCTATCACCTGCTGGTTTACTATAATATATAGCTTGGTTTGTTTCTGGATCTATAGTGAATTTAAAGTCTTTACCCCCTTTTGTTACTACAGTGTCTGGCATTATAGGTTGCTCCAATGAACCATTTTCCGATTCTGAGACCGTATTGTCTTCTGATCCCACATTGGTCTCCGCTTCTACAGCAGGATCGTTGCTCTTTACTTTTTCTTGAGGTTTATTTTTAGCTTCCCACTCCTTGGTCATAGCATACATTTCTTTACTACTCAAACCACCTTGTGCAACTAAACTTTCTATATATTGATCTTTAGTCATTTAATTTAATTTTATTGGTTATCACCCATTATTTTAGATGCTTTCGCTTTAATACCATCTTGCATATCAAACACTGCCGCGTCTTCTTCTACACTTGGTAGCTTATTTGTTAAGAATTGTTTTAAATAATTTTTAATAAAAAACGCTTTATATCTTTCTCCAAATAGAATTTTTTTATCTTGATGTAATGGTAAATCTATTTCATAATACCATGATTGATCTCCAGCATTAGCATCTTGTACCATTTGATCGTCTTCTTCTAAACTAGTTTGTTTAGCTAGGTAAACATTCCATGCTGCAACTGCTTCTTGTTCTGCTGATAATATACCTGCAACTTCTGCGTTTATAAAAGGTTGTAATTTTCTTTCTATTTTATCCATATCATACTGCAATATGTTTCTACCTTTCCCTCCACCAATATCAATTATTTCGTAATCAGGCTCACCATTAAATTTTAAAATAAATTCTTCTGATATTTTTGCGCTAGCAGATAACTGTCCATCTTCACCAACATCTTCTGGCATAAATAATCCAGATTGAACCAATAATTCTGCCATACCTTTATTAATATCTGGTGTTTCAACAACCATAGATGTATCAGCGTCTAACAAACTTTGCAAAGCAGCACTGTTTATTATCAAAGGTTCTTCAAGTAAAGGACCAATAAAAACTAATTCTTGTGCTCCATTATCTAGTAAAGTTAAATTAATATCATAACCATCTGTTTTAGAAAATCCTGGTTTTTTAGAAATAATACAATTAGCAACCATGAATGCATAATAATTATTAGGATCATAATTACCAGTTTCTACAACTTGTAGTTCGCCCATTACGTTAGATAAAAAATCAAGAGAAGCTTGTGGTGCTGCTTCTAATTGTAGTAACATTTTATTCTCCATAATACAATCACCGCATGTTCCTCTTTCTAATTCAGCTTTTAGTTTAGCATATATTTTACCTGTGTTTTGATAAGCTTTATTTAAAACACCATAATCAATATTTACTCTAGAACTTAAATATCCAGGAACATAAGCCATGTTGTCGCTTTGCAACATTTGTTTTATTAATAAATTTATTTGTATATTTTTATTTTCCATTTCCTATATTTTTAACTTCCTTTTGATCCAAAATACGAACTAGCAGCACCTGCTACTCCAGATATTGCTCCAGTTAATGCAGATGTTTGATCTCTTTCTGCCTGAGCTTTAATTCCTTGCATGTTATCTATTTGAGATTGTAGTCTATTTAACTGCATCATTTCTCTACCTTCTCTTTGTTGATAAACAAATTGTTTTCCTGCCGCATCAAGACCTTGCATTCTTTTTTCTTCAGCTATTTTAGCGTCTTGAAGTCTTTGTTCTCCTTGCTGTTTTGCCATTTCATTAGATTTTTCTTGTGCCTCAATATTAGCAGCAATACCTTTCTTAGATTGTAAAGCAGCTTGAGCTAAAGCTGTTGCGCTACCTGCTCCACCACCTGTTTGTCTTATAGTGTCTAATGTGTTAGCTAATGCTTGATCAGTTTCTTCCATCTGCATTTCAGTAGCTTGAGTAGCTACAGCAAGATTAGCCATAGGATTACTCATCATACTACTTAAATTAGTAGAATCCTCATAAGGATTTATGATTTCTTGTCTATTCGCTTCTAATTGTGACATTTTAGCATTCATCGCTTTTAATTTCTTAGCAGCTCTTCGCCTTGCTCTTCTAGCTTTACCACCACCAATGATACCACCGAGTATGCTTGTACCCGCGCTTATTGCTGCGGATCCTAATAAAAAACTCATATTATTTATATTTATTATTGTATTCTTCCTTTGTCATAGAGACTATTTCTTTTTCTAATTCAGCTATATCTTTTGTATTTGTAGGGTTCTTATGAACATTTACAAATATAGAATCTTCTAAAGCTAAAATAATTCTTTGTGAACCAGGTTCTGATACAGTATAGCAAGGAGCTATGTGCTCTATCTTTTCACCATTATTATTTATAATAACTGAACCTGTTAATAAAAACCAAACATGTAGGTGATTATGAACTGCACCTAAAATAACATGTCCTTTTTTTAAATTCATTTGTCTTATGTAGAGTTGATCTGCAAAACTATGTATTATTGGTATATCAGGTACTGTTGCTATTGCTTTACCATCTCCATAAAACCCATCTTCTTCTTTACCCTCAAACATTAATTTCTGCAAAGCTTCTACAGCTGTTGCTTTTTTTAATTTCATTTAATTTAATTTAATATCCGTTGTTAGCTATAAAATCACTACTAACATTAAATAATTCTTTTTCTCCTCCGTTATTTGTAACTGTATCAGTAGCTATTGTAACTGTACTTACAAAACCTTTAATACCAGATATAGAACTACCAAAGTTTATTTCACCAGGAGCAGCACTACTATTATTAATAAGATTAGCTACATACTTATTTTCTTTTCTATTAAATCCAGAATAGAAAAATGGTGGAACAGTTGCGTTTGGATATTCATTACCTGCTGAATCATATTGACCTTGAGTATAACTATATACTTGAGCAGTTGTATCTTGAAAATTTATCCAGTTTGAATTTGTTGTTACCGTGTTTTCTCCTGTTAAATCAGAAGTAAAAGAATTAACTTGCCAACCATTTGTTCCTTCATATTCTACTGTTTTAAATGTTTTTGATGAACTTGGGTTAGCATTAAAAACAAAAGTTATAGAAGTAGGTTTTATAGCTTGACCTTCATTGGAATAAAATAAGTTTCTATTTACACCACTAGAATAATGCTGATATAAATTACCAAATTTTAAACTATAAAATTTATTATTTAAACTAAACATTGCTTCTGGTTTATATGTAAAAAAGCTAGTCCAACCTTGAACAAGGTTATCAAAAGCTACTGTTTCATATCCTCCTTCTAAAGTATCAGCTTGTGCTCCAGGTTCTTGTGTAGATACGAGATATTGTTTATTATGTATATCCCAACCACCTATAATTCTTCCTGTTACTCCACCTACTGTAATACCTGATCCTAATCTATCTCTAAAATAATCTATCATATTAGCTCTAGATATCTCAACTAAACCTCCAGATAATTTTAAAACAGTTCCATTATTTCTATCAGTAAAATACTTATCTGTACCGTACACTGCAAAACTTGTAGGGTCATTACTAATACCGTATTTACCTGCATAAGGTTGAATAGCACCAATAACAAGGTTAGCACTGGTAACAGTTCCACCACCTTCAGCAGAATATATAGCGTCTTTATCAATTAAAGCTCTACTAATTTTTAATTCTTGAAATATATTTAAATTCGTATCTTCAGCATAAAGTTTTTGTATAGATCCATTTGCGGGGTCTACAGATTTAACTATGTTATCACCAACTGAAAACACGTTAGTGTTATTTATACCTGTTCTAGAATTAAATATACCTGAATATATTAAAGAGTTTCCACGTCTAGACCCATTAGGTTCTTCTTCTACTAAATAAGCTTTAGCACCAAAAGAAACTGAAGTATTATTATAACCACCATTGATTCTAGATTCTTCTATAACCCAGTTTTGAGGAACATCTGCAGCAGATATAGGATAACCTCCTTTAGCAGCAGGTACACCCATCGAACCATTCCAAGAAGGTATGTTTCCATAACTAGGACTTGAAATTGTTTGGTTTACTTTCTTTAGAAGAAATGTATTGAAGTATTTAACTTCTATTATAGCAGCCATATTATTAGTATTACTTGTTTTTATCCATTATTACAACCCGTTACAAGTGTTAAATGGATCAGGATTATTTAATGCTAGTTTAGTAAATTTAGTACCTAAACTATTTTGTGTATAAGTAGTGTCTTGAGCACACACATAGTTACCAGTACTACCAATTCCTCCTGGGTTGGTGTCAAAAAATCCTATGTTTCTTTGTTCACCTTCACAATCAGTGTAATTAAGTGATATAAAATCACCACTATCAGTCCACGTATATTTCCAAGTATAACAAGGTGTTCTTTGTATATCTAAAGTAAAATTACACGTAGCGGTTAAAGCACCAGCATCTTCTACAGTAGCTACACAAGCGTATTGTCCATCTACCATGCTATTAGGAGTATCACCTCCAGTGAAATTACAGTTAACATTCCAATAATTATTAACCCGTGATTGAATCAATTGTACTGCGCCAGTTCCTTGTGGACCATAATCTACACCACCTTTGGTAACTGTAAGTCTCCATGTTAAATCTTTCCAAGCTTGAGGATTTGTTACTCCTAGTCCAAAAGCAGCTCCATTTGTTGCTTGAAGAACTTTAAAAGTTCCTAAAGGATTTGAACCGTTACCGGTTCCTGGAACATAAATAGGAGGATTACCACATGTACTAGCTAAAACTACAGGAGCTAAATTTATCAAAGACACAGGTTGTTTTGTAATAAACGTCTGAACACCAGCGTGGTTAATCTCAAATTTAAAAGAATAAGTATCACTAGTAGCATGCTGATTACTATAGTAAAAGGTATCTTGAACCTTTACATTGTAGTTGCTACCATCTCTTACTAAATTAAATACCGCTGTATTACTAACTCCTTCATTAGTACTAGTAATTACATTGTTATTAAAATCTCTAACCTCTACTAATTGAAATTGAGGCGGATTAGTTGCAGCATAGGTTATACTATTACCAAATTGATCTAGTATAGAAAAATCTGATGAACACATTTCATTGTTTCCCGCTTGAGTATTTATTCCTTCATCAAAGTCATTAGTATTAAAACCAAATGAAACACCTTCAGCAGTACCACCTGATATTGCTTGGTTTAAATCAGTTATTAACCCGGCTGTACTTGTTTCCCAAAATATATCTAAGTTAGATTCTACAGGATCTGTTTCCATCACGGCTAGCTGAGGCATTGTAACCCAATTATTAGCATTTATAGGAGTTGGTGTAAATGTTAAAACATCACCAACAGAAGTACCAGATGTGTTTTGATTTAATACTATTTTACGGAAACCACTATCATTTGAAACCGAAAGAACTAAAGTTCCATCTAATATTCCAGGTCCAGTAACTGTTTGTCCAGATGTTACTGCAGCAGCGGCAGGAGTAGGACTTATAGAAGCTGTTGTTAAACCAAGAGTATCTAAACCTCCTAAACTAGTAGAACCTACAGTTCCAGTTACTATATCTGTTGCTACACCAAATTTTCCAGAAGGTGTATTTATTCTACCAATTAAAGGATTTGAAATAACATTATAAAAATCAGCACTACCTACATAACCTGTTTGTGATATACCGTTAAACATGTCATCATCAGTAGCTATAACACTTACTATAGGAGCAATAGCTCCAGGATAATATTGAGTATTATTTTGCCAAACATCAACGCTGTCTACGTTTTCTACTCTTCCATGTAATACTACACTGCTCCTAAATTGTTTTTGTTCTGGTCCTACTTCTATTAAATCTCTAGGGACTTTATTAATATTATCATTAAATAATACAGTGTGAGATGTTTTACCTAATTCTTTAGTTGGATCTGTAGGGTAAGCAGCCATTACACCAGGTAAATATACATTGTAATATTCTTGTTCTGTTTGTTTCACAACTACTTTATAAGAGTACCAACCTAATGGATTATAATCTGCACTAGTAGGATCACCATTGTAGATACCTGTTGTTCCACCTGATATAGGATTATTAAATAAAACTTTTAAAGAATTTCCAGGAAAAGATAAAGCTTCTACACTTGAAGCTATATATCTTGAAAAAACAGTAGAACCTAAATAAGATTCATTGTTGAATTTAACAGAGCTATCTCCATCGGATAATATTACTGTAGATTGTCTACCAAACTTATCTGATAATACTATACCTACTTGATAATTTCTATTTTGTTTTAACGAATGATTAGGATATTCTATTTTACTTGTTGTGTATCTTACGTTGTTAGGTGCGGTAAAAGTAAGCGTTGAATTTGCGGCTAAAGCACCAGCTAACCCGGCAGATAATGTAATTGTAGTACCAGTGTTTGAAGCAATAACAGTATTACCTGCAATTGCTCCCGCAACATTAGATGTTACTGTATATCCATTTGCCCACGAACCGCTTGGTGTATTTATAGCGATAACAGTTTCTCCTTGAGGTTCTAAAGCAGTATTTGTAGTCGTTGCTGTACCTAAATTAAAATCCGATTTTGCACTTACCGCAACATTGTAATCTATAGTACTTGGAGGAGTGTGTTTATCTAGGAAATTTCCATATACAACTCTATTACTTATAATTTCTTGAGACAAAGCTCTTACAGGTACTTTGTCATATGTTCTTGTTGTTTCACTAGAAGGTAAAACTTTATAGGGTTTTGTAGATTGATATTCATATTCAAAAACACTAGAATCACCAAATGTTAAACCAGCATTATTTGCTAAACTTTGAGGAGTAGATAAAACAAGAGCACTTCCACCGTCATAACTTACTACAGTAGGATTATTAACTACACCGTCTCCACTAACCAAAGCACCTACTTTAATAGAACCTGAAACATTATCTATAGCTACAGCTGTAGTAGTAGTTGTTGCTCCATTTACATCTGCTCTACCATATCCATTTTTAATTCTAGACATTGGAATTGTTTCAATAACATTAATATTAGTTGAATTAGATTCTTTATACAATATATCTATGTCTGTTATTTTAAAAGTTTTATTTAAATTACTAGAAGTTGCTGGTAATGGTATTCTTAATATTATTTTATTAACTTTATTTTCCATAAATTCAACAACAGTACTTCTATAAGTATCTTCTTCATCTTGAACATCTAGTATAGGACTATTATTTTTAGTACCCACACCTGCTGTAGCACTTTCTTCATTCACCTTATATCTAAAATAACCATCTTGCTTTGGTATAAAACATTCTTGAGTAAACGGTGACATTATAGAATATTCACCATTTTCAAACTTATATCTATAAGCAAATCTTACAAATAATTCTTCTAAATAATCTGAATCACCATTATAATTTGTTTGATAATAAGGATTGTAATTAAATATAACAGTTGTACCTGCATCTATAGTGTATGTAGGAGTTTGTGTTTGAGTATTTACTGTAAAATAAGTATTATTGGATCCATTAACACTTGCTACTGTTTGACTAGTTTCAATAAAGTCACCATCATTATTAATATAAGCTATAGTAGCACCATAAGGTAAATCACCTTGATAACCATTTCTTACAATTTTTATACCGGTAACATTACTTGAATACGCGCTCTCTGTAACACCTTCGCCACCATCAGGATAATATCTACTTACAACATCATACATAGATGTTTCATAATCAGTAGCTGTATTTGATGCTGGTCTATATAACTCTATTGGTTGATAAGGGTTGTATTTAGCAACAGATATTTGATCTTCAGTTGTATAGTATGCTGGATTAGTACTATTATTTGGGTTAGCTAAAGATACGTTTATAACTCTTGGTTGATTTCTATTATCTGTCCAAAATAATAAATCTTCTAATATATTTACACCAGTTATCGGGAACAGTGTAGAAAAATTAAGAAAAGCTCCTTTAACTAATATAGAAGATGATTCAGTTAAAGCGTTATATTGCATGATCCAAGATGTTGAGTTTGTATTATATGCGTCAGCTGTGTTACTTGCTAAAAATATAAAAACTCTACTATTAATTTCATCAGTACAATAACCTATAGCAAACAAATCATCTTCACCAGCTAAATCTCTTAAATCTGCAACCCTAATATTACCTAAAACATTTTCTAATGCTCCAACATTAGGACCTTCAGATCTACTTACCTGAGCATTTACTGCATTTCTATATTCATCTCTAGGTAATAATCGATCATCAAGATCTTTATTCATTCTACCTTTAATGAAATTATTGGTTACTTTTGCCATTAAATTTTAGTGTTTAATCCATTTAGATTGACCTCTCATTACTTGAACTATTTCTTCAAGTTTAATATTAGATAATCTTATCTTAGCATTTCTTAATGCTGCTCTTCTATCTTTTTTAAATCTTGCTACTAGACCTTCAGGAACACCTGCTCTACCAGCTAATAAATTATATGATATACTCATATACATTGCTTCTTCAGCCATTTTAGGCACTCTAGTATCTAAATCATAAGCAAGTCCATCAGATATGTACTCTAATACAATTAATCTATCTCTTAAGTTACTAGAAAAAGTAAACTTACCTTCTCTTTCATTTATTCCAAACCATCCATTAGTGTTAGAATATTGAGGATCTATTCCATATAATCTTCCCCAGTTCCAAGGTCCTGATCCAAAATCATTAGAGTACCATCCGTAAGCCCATTCATCTTGTAAATATAAAGCTTCTTCATTTAATAATCTATTAGGGTTAGTATCTTGCCATCTTTCTACAGTTAATGATGTTCCTTCTAAATCTTCACCAAAATTATCTTGAGTTGGTACTCCTGTGTTATCTTGTAATAATTTAGTATAAGGATTTATAGTTAAATTATTGTTAGGATATAAAGGTCTTTTTACTCCATAATGATCTATCCAAGACAATGCTACATAATTAACATAATCTTGTGGCATAATTAAAGATAAATTATCTGGTACAGTTAATTCTTGAGATTTAATACTTTTTAAAGTATCATAACTAAATTCTTGTAAAGATCGTTTAGCAAAAAATAATACATCAGATTTTTTAGCGGTTTGAAGTATTTTTCCATCACCTACATAACCAACCATGTAATTATCTATTATATCTCCTAGTTTTATATATTGATAGCTGCCATAGTTTTCTTCTACTGCATCTCCTACCGCTTCTTCTGCTGGAGTATTAGCATACTGACCACCAGTTAATATTTTTAATTGTACAACTATATATAAATTATTAGCAGGGTTAGCAGCAAATGTTATAGCGTTTCCAGTTACAGAATATTGTAACACATACTCAGTCCAACTACCTGGAAAACCTGTAGTACTAGTATATATTTTAAAATTATTTAAAGCATATTCAGCTACTGCTGGATTCCAACTACCATACAAAAGATCAGTATTAAACGTGGTTGTTATAGTTAGTGCACCTCCTGTTCCTCTAAAGCCTTGTGAGCCTTGATAATATTGTTGGTTAGTTTCTGTTATTTGCGCCATTATGATTTTTCATTTTGTGAAACTGACATTGCTTCTTGTTCCGCAGTTTGTATTATTGTAGGATCGTTTATTATTATACCACAATATTTTAAGACTTGTGTTATAATATTAGTTTGTTCTGAAATATCTAATTCAAAATCCGTAGAAGTACCAGCATTGTATATATATTGACCTAAATTACCAGTAGTAAAACCCCAAATAGGAGCTGTAGGAACAGTTAAGCAATTTATACTTAAAACATCTGGATTAGGAGATACTCTTATTATTAATGAACCTGCATTATTAGTAGTGTAACATATAGGATATTGATTGGTAGGACTAGTTAAATTAGATCTTGTAATTAATTCAAAATCTTTTTTACTAGTTAATTGAGTTATTGAATTACGTACTGGATTGTTTACGTTTGTTGTATTGTATGTAGATATTATTTGACCTAATTTGTAGATAACGTTTGCGGTGTTGTTTTGCCAAGCTGTATTACCACCGACATAAGTAAAAGCTATATCTTGTTCAAATGGATATAACTTATAAGCAGTGTCTTTAAACATGTTAAAGAACTCTGTGTCATTCTGTTGATTGTTTTGATTGTATCTATTAACTTGATTTCCGTCTGGAAAATAAGCTTGAAATATTTCGTTTTGTACTTGAGCAGAAATACTATTAAACTCTGATGGAGTAACATATCCTCTTTGTTCTTTGTTTAATATGTACAAGACTGTTGTGTATACTGTATTTATATTTACTGCCATTATATTTTTTTTATTATAATACAGAGGTGACAAAGTGTCACCCCTCTATTATTATCACTTGTTAATTGAGCTTTTTATCTATAGATTTATAAATTTCTACTCCCTCATCTGTTTTCAAGAAAGCAGCAAAAGCTGAATAAGGGTTTTCATCAAAAGGAACATTCATTAACTTCCTGTTGTTTGATCCCCAAGAGAACGTTCTTTGATCTTGAGACAGCTTTATTATACCTAGTTCCCTAGCTTTAATAGAAAAATTTCTCAATTGCACATTCTCATCATTAGCTAATGCAATAAATAACTTTGGATTATTTTTTGCAAACAATAATAAATCTCTTTTAATTTCTTTAGAGCTCATATTATTTACTTCAGAACCTTTTTCAACTCTCAATATAGCTTCAGCATGATCTATATCTATGTTTCTAGCTGCATTTAATGCTTCTATTTCCATTTCTAAATCATATAATTCATCTTTAGCTTCTGCTACAGCACTATACTCTTCATATATTTTATTTTTTAAAGGGTGATATAGTGAAAGTAGTTTTTGTAAATTCTGTTTATTTTTAGGAACTTTCAAAAAACCGTCTCTAAAAATTATATGACCCATCGTTGCTTCACCTTTTTGTTCGTCGACTAATGGTGAATCTTGATTGGTTGCATATCTTATTTCTCTTTGTTTTCCTGTAGTCTCATCAAACCAAAGTAATGCATGCTTTTTTGAATGCTTACCTGGTATTGTTAAAGTTAAAGGAGACTTATCTCCTTTTAAATAATAAACTCTATCTCTTACTTCCCATTTTGGGCCTTGAGGTTTTTTAACCTCTACTTTTTTTTCATTTTTTGACATAATATAATATAATTAAATAGTTAATAATAATTACCCCGCCCGAAGACGGGGATAATTATTTAAATTTGGATTACTATAATCCTTGGAATAAAACGAAGTTGTTAGCAGCTTGAGTTACTAAACATCTTTCAGATAGGAAGTTAACCTCCATAGCATCAAGAGTTGAAGTAAATGCACCACCAGCAGCACCAGTTAACCATGATTTCATTCTTCTGTCGTCACCTTGAGAAGCTCTATATCTTACGTGTAAGAAAGGTCTTCTAATGTTAGTACCTAAGATTTGATCATAAACAGTACTTGTTCCAGCAGGAACTAATACACCTTCAATTGAATTTGTACCAACGATAGCACCTCTAGTAGAAGCATCGTTTAAGTATTTCCAATCAGTTTTATAGAAGTCATAAGAACCTCTTCTAAAACCAGAGAAGCCTAAGTTAAGTGCCATTTCTTCTGAATTTTCGAATAAACCGAAAGCAGTACCACCAGCGAAACCACCAGAGATAGAAGCTAACATATCGTCAAAATCAAGAGATGTTTGTCTCTGTAAGAAT
>Ga0098038_1000234_pt1 | contig 25367 bp, 10 predicted proteins | sample 5B_taG_FD_75051 | JGI IMG/M metagenome (GOLD analysis project Ga0098038, IMG submission 75051) | Marine viral communities from the Subarctic Pacific Ocean - 5B_ETSP_OMZ_AT15132_CsCl metaG | ecosystem: Environmental > Aquatic > Marine > Oceanic | place: Pacific Ocean | collected 2015-01-08 | reverse complement strand
GTGTGTTAGTATCTTCGCTGTTGGTTTTGCTGATCACTTCCTAATGGAAAGTGGTGGTGATATGAGTATCACCAACTCTAACAGTAACTTTGGTAATACATCACTACATGCTATCGGTCATAAAGGTTTCTCCTTTAACCAAGACAAGGGTGGATATATTACTGACATTGTTCCACCTCAGATTGTACCTGAAACTACTGGTAATACAAAGAAAGTTTCTTATTATACATTAGATGTACAGGCATCAAATGATCAAGCAAACGATACTAAGTTGTTCTTAGGTGATGATTTAGGATATGATCCTAAAGCAAGACCTGCTGCAACTATAGATGGTTATCGTATTGGTTCTAGGTCTGACGAGAAAGTATATGTAAAGCTTACACCAAGAACTGTAGGATCAGATAACGTATTTAATGCTACACTATCTCCAACTGGATTTTCAAAATTTACTGTCACTGCTGATGTTCTTAACCCAAGTGGTATATCAGTTGATAATAAAGATTTAGACGCTGCTGATAGAATTGAGGATAATAAAGAATTTATTGCTTATGAAGCATATGGTTATATTACTGGTAAGTATCCTAATCTATTAATTAAAGAAGGAATCACAATTGAGAAATGTCGTAGAGACATTGGATATTTAATTGATGCTACTGTACAAGATTTAAGACTTGGTGGAAACATCAATACTATTCAAGCTGCTGAATCATATTTTGTTGCTAGTCAACTATCTTACATTACAGGAGAATTAAATGAAACTCTAGAAGGTTATGATTATGCTAGAGATCTTGCTATCGCTGCAACACGTAACTTCACTTATCTTCGTACAGGTACAGAAACAACTAGTGGTGAATCATTAGTCAATATAGGTGATACTAGTGGTGTTGTACAAGGTATGACAGTTGCTGACTATGATCCTTCACAGTTTACTTCTGACAATAAGTTGATTGGTGGTGCTACAAGACCTACTACTCCTGTTATCCCAGACAATACATTTGTTAAACGTGTTGTTGACTCTGCTACTATTGAGTTAGGTCAGAAGGCAACTTCATCTGAGAAGAAAGTATTCTCTGATCGTCATGGAGATGCTAGAAATCTATTAGAATCAAATAAATTATTCATTGCTGCTGAAGCATTTGATAGAATGGTATTGGATTTCCCATCCTATACTTCACCAACAGGATACGGTCCACAAGATTGTAGAGATGACTTAGTTGATATTGTTGAGGCAATTGCTGAGAACACAGGTTATGGTGGTAATGCTGATGTATGGGATGCTGCTTATCATTATGAGAGTGGTGCAGTTCAATATATTGATCAGAAGAAAGAAGAGACTATTCGTGCTATTGAATACGCTAGGGATATGTCTATCCAAGCTATGCGTAATGAGGATGTATTCATCTTCGGTTCACATGGTTTAACACAGACTAAAGATACTTCAATTACATACAAGACACCAGACGCAGTTAATGATAGAGCTGGTGATGCACGTGCTTTAATTCTTGCTAACAAACAGTTAATCTCTGCTGAGTCAGTTGAGAGAATGTTGTTGCAATCATCAACAGCACAATATACTCCTACTAATGCAGTTTATACTCCTACTACTGGTCAGTTAGTTCTTACTTTACCTAGTACTACTGGTTTAACTGGAGCAACTTCTCATACTGCTTCTGATGCTCAATATAATGCCACAACTGGAGTCTTGACGCTTACAGTTACTGGTAATACATTTGTTAATGGTGATAAGATAAAGATTGAAGATGATTCATTGACAATGACTTGTTCAATGGATACTGGTAATAAGCAATATCCAAGAGCTTCTGATCCTGTTAGTGGTAAGTGGTTAAAGATTTCTAATAAGCAGGGAGATCAATTTGATGTTCATGTAGGTAAGTCACCTTTAGTTAAGTTTACTCCTACTGCTGCTGATTACAATCCAACAACAGGTTTGATGACCTTGACGATTGGTAATCACGGATTGAGTGCTGGTACAAGTATTAAACTTCTTGCAGAGTCATTGAAGTTTAGTTGTGGATTTGGTGGTGCTACTGGTACTGCTGCTGAGAAATCATATCCTAGAGCTTCAGACCCATTTTATGATAAAGCAATTAATATTGAGTCTGTAACTACAACTACAATTACATTACAGGTTCTATCATCTCAACCTTCTACTAACGTAGATGTTCATACATTTGTAAGTGCTCTTGATGATGCTGTAATCACTGGTGGTGACTATGTTCATAGTTATGTAACTGCTGTTGGTGGTGGAATTAAGAGAGAAGTTGATGCTGTTAGACTTGACTACGGTGCATTAACATTTACATGTGATATGGATGAGAATGCTAGTGAGCACGTATATCCTCGTGCAAGTGACCCTGCTGGTGGTGCATTACTTCCAATTGCTTCTGTTAGTGGAAATGATATAACTCTTGATGTTGGTAAGACAGCTTCTAAATCACACGATGTCAGTACTGCAACTTATGATCCTGCTACTGGTGATCTAGTATTGAGTATTGATGGTCACGATCTATCTAATGGTGATGCTATTAAGATAGCAGATGGATCATTGACCTTCAAGTGTGCTCAGGACTCTTATGGATCTGTCCACTCATATCCTAGGACAGATATAGTAACTCTTTCTGATGCAACTGGTGCTGATTATAATCCAAACACAGGTATTGTTACTGTAACTATTACTGGTCATGGTTTGGTTGATGGAGATCAAATTAAGCTCGCTGATGGTGCATTGATATTCAAATGTCAGCAAGACAATCTTCAGTCAGATCATCCTTATCCAAGACCAAGTGATCCTGCAAGTGGTCAGTGGTTGAATCCATATAACATAACAACAAATACATTTGATATTGATATCTTAAGAGGTGTAACACCTACAAATACTACTGTTCATCAGTATTCGGGTGCTGCTCCAGGTGGTATTACTAAGAAGAAAGACTTTGCTTGGCATAATTCTTTAAAAGTTAAAGATGTTGGATCATCATATAAGACAGCAACTGATGCTGATTATGATCCTGCAACTGGTATTCTTGAAATAACTTCACCAAATCACGGCTTTACTAACGGCGATTCCATAAAAATTTCCGAGGGGTCTTTGACCTTCACATGTTCGTTTGATAATAATGCTACAGAGCATCCTTATCCAAGATTAAGTGATCCTTCTAGTGATAAGTGGTTGGAAGTTTCTATTTTAAATGGAGATAAGTTTACAGTTAATGTTGGAGCAGCAGGTGCTAACCAGTCATTCACTGCTGGATCTGCTACCACATATGATCCTGCTAGTGGTGATTTGGTATTGGAAGTTGGATCTGGACATGGACTTTCAGTTGGTGAAGGATTACTTATTGAAAATGGTGCTGTATCATTTAAGTGTACAATGGATGGCAACCAAGTTGCTCAAGCATATCCACGTGCAGGTAAAGATAGAGCTTCTGGAAGATCTATTCCAATTACTGCCATAGGATCAACAACTGTTACAGTTAATGTTGGTAATGCTGGAGATAATAAGACATTCACTCCAACAGCAGCAACTTATGATGCTGCTACTGGTGTATTTACTGCAACAATAGGACAACATGGTCTTGCAGTTGGTTCTGATATTACTCTTAAAGATAACTCATTAGCTTTCACATGTGATAGAGATGGTAACACAGCAGTTACTAAGTATCCTCGTCCTGGAACTGATCCTTTTGCTGGTAAATCAATCAGTGTAACAGCAGTTGGTTCAACAACCAAGACAGCAACTGGTGCTTCTTACAATCCTTCTACTGGAGCATTGTTAATTTCAGTTGCTGGTCATGGATATCAGAATGGTGATTACATCAAGATTGCTGATAATTCATTTACATTCAAGTGTGAACTTGATGGTAAAGTGCAACCAAAGACATATCCACGTACAGGATATGATTCTGCAAGTGGACGTTGGTTAAAAATATCTAATGTTGTAACCAATGCATTTGAAGTTAATGTAGGTATTTCTCAAGATACTTCTGTACATGAATATCAAGATGCTACTCCTGATGGAATTGCACATCAAGATGGAACTATTACATTCAATGTAGGTTATGATTCTGATGCTAATAATCAATATGCACATACATTTGTGGCATTAGATACTCTTGCTGATGCTATTGAGTATGAGCCACAGTCTCCACATACATGGGACAGTAGTGTAACTGATGGCATTAAGCATCTTCCTCAATCTGCTCATACATTTAAGAGAGCTGCTGCTAGTGGTATTGAGAAGCAAGGTGGATCAATTACTGTTAATGTTGGTATTGCTGCTGCTGGACAACAGTATACACATGAATGGACTGGTGGAACAGCAGTTGGTGCTGTAACTAGTGGTGGTCAGTATACTCATACTTGGGTTGAATCTAAAACTAATGGAGTGCATAAAGTATTCTCTGTTGCTGGCAATCAATCATATCACAATCAAGATTGTATTGATGATGTCAACGATCTATTGGAAGCAATTGCAGATAACGTAGCATTTGGTGGTAACGATAAGACATGGGATGCTGCTTATTCTTATAAGACAGGAGCTCACGTTGCTGGTGAAGAAGCAGAGACTAATGTAGTCTTTAACTATGCCAAAGAGATGGCAGTTCAGGTAACTAGAAATCAAAAGATTTTACCTATAGGATCACATGGTTTAACACAGGTATATGACACTACTATTACAGTTGATACTGATGATGTATTCCCAGTTGACGCTAATGCTGATGCATATAATTTAATTCAATCTAATATTAATTTGATTGCAGAGGAAGCTTATGCAAGAATGCTTCTTCAGAATCCTAATTTCTTACCTCCAACTGGAAACCCACAAGATTGTATTGATGATATTAAAGACTTTGTTATTGAGGTTAGCTATAATTTAGGGTATGGTGGTAATGATAGAACTTGGGACATGGCAAATTTATATGTCACAGGTGCTCATGTTGCTGGCGAAGAAGAACAGACACTCATGGCATTTACAGATGCTAAAGAGTTGATGATCCAAGCAATGAGAAAGGAAAAGATTCTTGTTATTGGTTCTCATGGTCTAACACAGGATTACACTACTTCCAATGATCCTATTACACAAGATCCAGTGACACCACTTGATAATAAAGTTGCTGATGCTCGTGATCTAATTGATGATAATAAAAATTTCATTGCAGAAATTGCGTTAGGAAGGATGAAGGCTCAGTATCCAGCTTATACATGGACTGCTCCTTATACTGAAACTGATTGTCTTGATGATCTTAAGGATGTTGTAGATGTTATATCACACAACCTAGCTTATGGTGGTAATGATCGTGTATGGGATGCAGCGTTGATGTATAATGCTGGTGCTCATGCTGTTGGATCTGAAAATGAAACTATATTTGCATTTAATGCAGCACGTGACATTATCAGACAAGTAATTATTAATGAAGCAGTTACTATTGGTGGACATACTGGAATTGCTCAAGTAACTAGAACAATTACTAATGGTGTTGCTAATGGTGATTGTGATGATGCTCTAGCAACTGTTACATCTTTGATACAGATTCTTACAAATGCGATTGTTTCACCATCTTCATTATACTCTGTTGTTCGTACTGCTGCTACCTTTAGATGTGCTAATGCTGAATCTATTCTTAATACATTAGTTACTATTGTTATTAATTCTATCACAGATCCTTCTTCTTTATCTTCTGTAGCAAGAACTAGATCTGATGGTAAGTGTCATGATGTAAGATCAAGTATTGATACTTTATTTGGTATTGTTACTTCTACTGTATTAGATGGTACTTCTCTTGACAGTATTATGAGAACTATTTCTAATGGTTCTTGTCAGAATGTAGCATCCACAATTACTACTTTGTATGGTGTTATTACTCAGACTATTAATAATCCTGGATATTTAAGTAATCTTGACAGAGTTACACCTGAGCTTGGTATTGCTTTTGGTCCTTCTGTTAATGCTAACTCATCAACTACAAATTCATATCTATACTTCACATTACCAACTGGAGTTTATACATCACAGTTTACACCTAAGGTTGATGATAGTATCACACAGGATACAGGATATCCTCAGTGTAATACTCAAGCAACTACTGTACGTCAGTACTTTGCTAATATTAGTACAATCATTCAAACTGGTTTAGGTGCAGTTCCTAGAACTCAACCAACTACAACAACAGCTTCACTATCTTCTAGATCTACATTGTGGAAGATTGCAGGAACAAATCCTCATAACTTAGAGACAGGTACTGCTGTACGTCTTGTACCACGTCCAAGATACGATACTAATACAAATTCTTATGTTGATGTTGATAAGCGTAATGTAAGATTACCTAATGGATTTGATACTAACGAGAAATATTATATAATTGCTCCTGGTAGAAATACAAAACCAGAGAATTATAGTAGTGTAACTAACTTCAATGGAACTTCATCTTCTGGAGTATACTTTATGTTAGCAAACAGCAAAGAGAATGCTGCTGCTGGTATATACATTCACTCTGCTGAAGTAGAAGCAATTCATCCAGATATTGAGATTGATGTCTATCAATTTGTTCTTGATGATAAGTATGACCTACACCAGTATGAGTGCAAACTTGATGGAGATATCAATGCTGGTATTAGAACAAGCGTTCCACATATATTTGATGTTACAACTTCTAATACCATAGCACATGAAGTATTCTTTAGAGCAAATGAAGGTGGAAATGTACCTATACTAGGACAGAACTATCAGGGTAATCAAAACTTTGCTGATGCTGGTGGTAGAATAAGAACTGATAAGTTATTCTTTGCACGTTATCAGAACGAGAAAGTATTCACTATTCATGCTACAAAGACTGATGCGATTGCAAATATAAATGAAATTGATTTCCAGACAGGAACATATGACTTCTCTGTATTTGCAGATAAGCGTCAATCTCCAATGAGATTTGATCCATCATATCCAAATCCAGATACTACACCAATAATATATGGTAAGTGGTATTTGAATGTAGAACCTAATTCAAATGGAGCTCCAGCTAACTCTAAAGAAATATTAGCAAGATTCCATGATGTAGCATATAATGATGCTTCAGGTCAGGATAAGACAAATGATTCTTGGTATGAAAGAATTAAGGATGATAGAAATGCAGATGATCGTATATATCGTTTACGTTATGTTATTCCTCAGTACTTAAGCACAGTTCGTGATCCTCTTAATGGATTTAGTATTAAGGTACGTAAGGATGATACAAGAAAACTTTTACCACAAAAGTTAGTATTGAAACCTAAGACAGGACAATCATCAGCAATATTCTACAACCCAGTACAAACAAATGAAAAGATTGGATTTACTGAGACTGAATTTGCAGATGTTAATCTAAATCTTAATAGAGATGCACAGTATGATCCTTATAAGAGAGATCTTGTTGGAAATACACAGTTTGTTAAGAAGATAGAGACAGAAAACTTTGTTTCTATGTCAATTCAATCTGCTAAGTATTTTAATAAAGCAACTACTGATGAATATCTAGAGGTAACAGTATTTGATCAAGGTATTACTAATAATGCTCTATTAAATGAAACTCTAACAACTGTTAAGGTTTCTGCACCTCAAGGTGGTAGTGGACCTAATGGTGGGTTTACAGTAGATAAATCTCAATCTACTGCTTCTAATAAGATAGAGTGGGAAGGATTTAACGAAGGTAATCAACCAGCAAAAGGAAGTGCGTATTTACATGCTGCACTTCAAATTCCTAATACTACTACATGGCATTTAATTCTTAAAGATATTACAATTGATAATAGTACTCCAACTGCTAAACTAATATATTCAGAGACTGATAATATTAGATTGTCTCAGGGTACTGTATTCTGTGATTTGGAATCTGATCCAAACTTCGGTAAATCATTAGATACAAAAGATCTAATTGGAAAAAATTTACCCCAGTATTATTACAAGCAAAAAGGTGCAAAAGTATATACTATAACACCTGGTGATGAAATTAAGGATGATGCTAACGTCACATATTATGTTGAGTCTGTAACTGATGTTGGTGAATTAGATGATACATTCTATATCTTTAACACACAAGAGATTCAGAAACGTATCTATGGTCAGCAAGATGGTATTTACTATCTAACTGCTGTTCGTGGTAATGTTTCACCATACCCAACTGGTGCTGGTAATTTAGGTAACTTTAGAAACTTTAAGTTCTCTCAACCGATCAGTAAGTTATATCCTCTTAACTATAAGAATGATCCTCTCTGGTATAAGAATTTAGATGCAACTCTTGTTGATCCACCTGCAACATATTCTGCTGCTGATAACTATGTTCATGGTCTTGTAAGAGTTAATGACTTCAAGGGATCAATGACTAAGGAAACTGTTAGTGATATTATTGCTACAGAATCTTTAAAGCATAATACTTATACTCAAGTATCATCACAAGTTGATAATAGAATTATAGCAAAGAAAGGTAATGCTTCATCTGGTTCTGAAGATAGATTAATTCCTATCTCTGGTGACAATACAGTTCTATCTGGTTATAGATTGTATGTTGAACTTAGACGACCATCTATTGCTCGTGCTGGTAACCATACGTTTGAATACCTTGGTTTTGGTCCAGGTAACTACTCAACTGGTCTACCTGCAAGACAGGAAGTATTACTTACTCCTACTCAAGACTTCTATGCACAGTCTAAGAAGCAAGATGGTGGTTTAGTATTCTACACTGGTCTTAACTCTAATGGTGATCTATACATTGGTAACCGTAAGATTGATGCTATCACTGGTGAGGAAGTATTCCTAGAAAGAGCATCACTTCAAGATTCAGAAGATTCTGAAGATGCAATTGGAAGTCTAGTTACTACGTTTGATACTCCTGTAACATTTAACAGATACATTACTGTTAATGGTGGTGATGCAAACGATGAGGATAATACATTCAACTCTCCTGTTAAGATTAATGTTCTTGGTAGAGTTAGAAAGGATGCTTTAAGTATATCATCATTCATTAGTACCAATGCTGCTGATAAGGATGATGCCCTTCTTTCTAGAGGTGCTCAGACACTTAACACAGAAACTGGTGGTGATATAGTACTTGCTAGAAATAAAATTTCTGCGTCAGTATTCCAGTTTAATCCTCGTGGTTCTAATGGTGCTGCTCAAGGATATAAGATTCAAAACCATGCTGTTGCTGGACTTGGATCTAATATTACACCAAATCAAACTGATGTATGGAATGCACAAGGTACTGGTGGTACTTCTATTAGTGCGACACAGAATGTTCAGTATGGTAATGCTGGAGCTCCAAAAGCTGGTGACATGTTACTCAAAGGATTTGAGGTAGGTTACTCTGGATCTCTTGGATGGATAAATGCTAACTTCTTTGCTGAAATTCCTAATAATAATATTCAGCATTTTGCATTTGATGGTACTACGAGTATTACTATTCAGTGGGGTACTACAACTGATGCAAATACTGGTGCTTCAATTCAAATTACAAATGATGACATTGGTATAACAGCTGGTTCTCAGATTCAAATCTCTAATTATAGTGATACTGCATTTAATGGTACATGGTTTGTTAATCCTAATGGGTTCAATAGCACTGAATCAACAGTTAAATTTACTATACTTACAGTAAAAGCAGATGTAAGTGGAGATAATCCAAGACTTTGGGATACTGAGTATCAAGCAGATTCTACTGTATCAATGATGTATTCTAACTCTACATGGAAAGAGTTTGGAGTTGTTGGATCTGAATCAATAAGAACTGCTACTCAAGATATTGGTGATTACAAGGTTGGTATTAACACTGTTGCACGTGCTGCTCATGGTGATTATGCTAATGCATTTGTTTCCCTTGCTACTGACCCACGTGCTAACTTAGATGTTGTTGGTACTGCATGGATTAGTGGTAAGACTATTGGTGATTTCCTTGGTAACACAGCATATAGTACTAGAACAGAAACTGCCGAGGCACATGCCTTTATGGTTGGTGGCGACAGTGTAACTCCTCAAAATGCTGCAACATTTAGAGTTTCTACTACAAACAGTGGTAGGGTTGGTATTAATACAACTCTAGCAGATATGGATAGTGCCTTAACTGTCACTGGAACTGCTGAAGTTACTGACAATGCTATATTCCAGAAGGATGTCGCTATCAATGGTGGAGCTGTTGATGGTACTGGTAGTATAACAACTACTAAGACAACTGGACTGTTGAATGTATTCATGGATACTACATTCACAGGATTAGTTAGTTCTACTGCTGCAACTGGTGGATTAGCACTTGCTGGATCTGCTCAGAAGATAAGCATTGGTGATGCACAGGTTTCCAAACAGATTATTACTGCTGGTGTATTATCTGCTGATAGTAATATAAGTCTTGGTACTACTGCTGATGGTTCAGGAACTAATGTTTCTAAGGTTGTTGTTGGTGGTGCTTTCGCAAGTAATGAGTCTCTATCGTATACTCAGATTGAGACTAAATCACTCAAGATTGATGGTGATGCTTGGTTAGGATTTAGAAGAGGATTCGGTGATGTAACCAGTCTATCCAGTCAATCACAGACTATTAGTTTCTTCTCTAACTCTGGTGGTCCATCAGTAATTAACTTTGCTACTAATGCATCTGAAGTTAATATTGCTGGTCAGGGTGGTACAACTACGATCAATAACCAACTTGAGGTTATTGCTTCTGCTAAGTTCCATTCTGATATATGGTTATGTGGTGGTACAACATCATTTGAATTTACTGGTAATAGAGCACAGTTGGGATCTGTGCTACCATCATCATCAAATGGTGGTAATGACTTCTGGAAGACTGGTATTGAGAATCCATATTCTGATACTGAGCCTAACAAGAATATTGATATAGTAAATGTTCTTGTTAAACCTAGCAGTGATTCTGATTACAATGAGGTTAACACTGAAGGTACAGATCCTTGGGGTGGTACTGAGTATCAGAATGCTAGAACTAACGTAACTCCAAATCTACCAGCTCTAACTGGTGATGAATACTATCTACCAATCAGAGATGCTGATCCAAATGGATACTTTGCAGAGAATGATTATATCATTATCAATAGTGGTATAAATGCTTCTCCATTAAGACATCCTGAAATAGTTCAGATTGTTGAGTTAACAAGTGTAGTTAGTTCACCATTCTATCTTAAGGTTAAGCGTCAACCACTTGGTACATTTACTGCTGTAAATACAAACCATCCAGATCTTACTCCTATATTCAAGTGTAATGTTCAGTTTGATTCTACATGGACTGAGACACGTTTGGATAATTCGGGACCACAAGATAATGTGGACCTTGCAGAGTTTGGTGGAAATCTAACAACAGATGATTATGTCATTATTGGTCGTGATCCATCTAACCCATCATACGGTGAGGTTATTAAGGTTGATGTTCTAGGTAATAAGGTAGATCAGAAGTTTAAGATTTCTGATTGTGGTGATCCTACAGATACCACATGGTTTGAAGTTAACTCCACAAATGGTGATACTTATATCGGTGGTAAACTTACCATTGAAAACTCTATCTCTATCAATGGTGGATGTGAAAGTACTAAGAGAGAGTTTGATAGTAATGGTAGAGAGGTATTTACTGGATCTCTTATATCTACCAATGCATTTGCTATTCATAACATTGCTGCTGCTGATATTGCCAAACTCCAAGTTGGAGATATTATTAAACTCAATGAAACTCAAGAAGATCATCCTGTCTCTGTAATTGCAGGTACTAAGATTATCTCTATTGATGATACTAGTATTAATTTAAGTGATAATATTGCTTTCCAAGCAAATGCTACTGGTGTAGGATTTAGGGCAATAAGAAATGAGACATTCCAGATTACTGATGGTAATGGAAAGAATGCTTTCAATCTTGATACATGTACAGGTATTCTTGAAATTGGTAGCAAGAGAAAAAGAATAGAAATTGAGAGAATTACACCACAACCAGAATCTGCTTCAGATACTGTTAATACTTATGATAGTATTGTAGAAAATCTAAGAGTCTATTCTTATTGGATGGATCCTCTTTGGTTGGATACTAATGGATGTTGTAACTACTTAACAGCAGTTGCAGCAACAGGAACTGTTCCTGGATCTGTATACTTAACTGTTTCTGCTTTAGGAGTAAATGAGGGAGCATATGCAGTAGGTGAGTTAGTCTTTGTTGGTAACAAGGGTCTTATCAACTCTTTAGGTTCATCTGATACTTCATGGCAGGCTCCTGCTGGAACACCTGCTACACCTAAGTGGGAATTCATGAGAATTGAAGCTATAGATATTGCTCAGAAGGTTCTTAGATGTATTCCTGCACAAGAAGGAACTACTGCTAGAGCTCTGACTGATTATCAACCAGGAAGTGATCTTAGTGATATTAATGGTACTCATGTAATTAGATTTAAGAAATATAAGAAGACTTCTGATGTAGTTGATATTGCCTTAAGAGATAGAACCATAAGTGGTGCGACAACTGATTACGTATCTCTTATCATTGAGCAAGGTCAGATTGTCCAGACTAAGATGGACTTCATGCAACTGATCAGGATTACAGATAGTAGTGATACAAATCCAGTAGATGATCAGTACTTTATTGTACCTGACATAATGTTAGGAACAAATCATCAAGTCAATATGGATGATTTCCGTTCTAGAGGAACTCTTGGTAATGATGATACTGGTACACTACAGATCAATAAAGATCTTAAGGTACTTGGTGGTGGTTTCTCTATCACTGACTCTGTTGATAGTAGTACAATACTATCTGTAGGAAATGATGACTATCATGCAGATCATGCTGGTAGTATAAGCTTTGAAGCAGGTGTTATTGGTAGAGGTAATGTTACAATATATCCACTATCATGTCCTGAAACTATTCAGGGTACTTGTGAGGAATCATTTAAGGTTGATGGACAATCTAATGTAACTGTTGGTCATACATTAACAGTTCTTGGTACTGTTTCTGAACTTCCTACTAATTCTGCTAAGTTTAGTATTAATAGACTTGGTGTTAATGGTGGTAATACATACAACATTAACCATGATATGTCAATTGATTCATTTGGCATTGAGAACTTCTATACTAAAACTGGTGGTCGCCATGCAAGGTATATTGCAACTGGTGCTGATGATAGTGATAAATATTTAACAGCGAACGTTCAATACTTTGCTAATGTATCAGTAGGAGATACTTTTGTTGTTTATCTACCAGATAATCCTATCAGTGGTGATACTGTAAGTATAGTTGATGTTGGAGGTAATCTAACATATAACACATCACTTGTTATCAGAGCACAAGGAACTGGAACTAAAGTTCAGGGAGATTCTAGTGGTACTACATTAGGATTGGCTGGATCTACACCATATCAATCTGGTGAAATGATTGTTCAGACACCTCATGCTGGATTAACATTAATTTATCTTGGTGGTGTTGATTCACTAGGAAATACTGTTGGTGGTGGATTTAGTGGTTGGTGGCTCAAGGAGGTTTAATTAATGGCAAGTTATAACCGTATAAAAGCTACGCAGCAAGCACCCATAGGTACAATAATGCCTTATGCTGGTGCTTCTGGTTCAAATGATACTGATGGTATTCCACCTGGTTGGATAATTTTGAATGCTGGTAATCAAGAGATAGATGCTGCTGATTATCCTTTACTTGCAAGTATGATTGGAAATTTATATGGTCCTTTCCCTTCTACTGCACAGGAAGAAATTGGATTGAATATTGGTATTATATTTGAATCTAATGGTGGAAGAGGATTTCCATACAATCCAAGTCCAGGAAATTCAGGTCATGATCCATCTAAACCTGTTGATAAATTTACTTTGCCTAATTTAAATCAAATAGCATTAGTTGATCTTGAAGGAACTAGAATTTCAAATGTTCAAGAATATACTCCTGGTAATCCAACTGCTACTCCACCTATAAGAGCAGATCATAGGTATGATAATCTCTCTATAATAGGTGAATATATTAGTCCGAATGGAAGCTCTGGCATACAAGCACAAACAAATCTTAAGAGTAATATTGATCTAGTGTTTGGTGTGGAAGCATCAACTAACCTTGCTGGTAGGATACGTGGTATTGTTATGGAAGATCCAGTGTGGTTTGATACTGTTTATGTTTTACCTAGAAAATTAGGAATTGATCATACTCCAAGACATACACACAGACCTTCTGGAACAAGTAATGATGAACAGTTTTGGGGTGCAATGCCATCAGGTTCACCAGTTTTACACTTTATACCAGGAAATGATCAATTAGCAAATAGTGCTTCAAAAACAGAGACTGTTTTACCATCAAGTCAAAGATCTCCTACATTACCTGCTCAAAGTTATAAAAATGCAAAGGCTCAGATTACATGGTATGACCCTCAAGATAGTGGTAACTCTATGGTATTAACTGATACTCAAAAGAATATTGGATCTGATACAGATGGTGATGGTGATATAGATACTAAGAAAAAAATTCCTGATACTGATGTTTATCCTGGTACTCCTGCTACAACAAGAAATATTCCAGCAGAAGGTGGAATAACATATTCTTATGCTGATGATTATAGTGGAGTGGCAGCAATAGCAGCAGATGCTCATACTGGTGCATTTCCACCACCAGGAAATTATGGTGGACGAAGAAATTACTATGCTTCTCCAGATATACCACCAGTACATAGAGGAAGTGGTATGCCATCTGAATATGTCAATGATATGACATATACTGGTTCTCAACCTATTAACACTAATGTTCCAGAAACTACTGGTAATACATTCTCAACGACATTAAATCATCATAGAGAAAGATGGGCTGGTACTTTAAGATCTCATGCTCATGATGCTATGGAGATAAGCATGGGTAGTGGACTTTCTATATCATCAACGGTTCTTGTTAATGATGTCTCTACTGGCACAACAAATCCAAGAACTCAGGAAACTGCATTGACAGTAACTTTAAATCCAAATACACCATCTGTTACGATGATGTATATTATGAGGGCATTTTAATGGCTGTATATTACAACGAAATAAAAGGTAGTCATGGGTCTTTAACTGGTAGTATTATATCATTCCCAGTTGAAATTAGGGATAATGATCCAAGTTCCTCTTTGAACAAACAGTTAATACCAGCAGGATATATGAGATGTGATGGTAGAGTATTATCTGCAACTGAATTTCCTATGCTTGCTATTGTCTTGGGTGTAGGTAGTGCGTGTAAGTATCAAAAAGATGACCAACCATTATCCGATTCTCAATTTCAGATTCCTGATCTAAGAAGTAAACATATCAGAGCAACTACTTCTTCAAATATAGGAGTATATAATGAGTTAGAAGTACTTAATGATGCTGATCAATTAGTAGAGAAATCTGGTGCTGGTCTTGATGTTATTGCAAATATTGAGAGCCCATATCAAATTGATTTTACTGGTTCATTCTATATTCCACCTCAAACAACAGACTTGAGAGGAGAACCAAGGTTTAGTTTAGAGACAGGATCATATACATTTACTCAAGAAGTTCCTGCTGATGGTTTTCAACCACATATGCATAGATCGGAAACGTTTAGAGCCAGACAGAAAGATAGAAATGGAAATGAATTTGGTGGTAGACAGATGAACCATTTGATTTCAGATACTAGTCTTAATGTATGTCAATGGTGGGAAAATACTAACCAAATGTTATGTTATTGGGCTTACACTGATTACAATAAGTTTTGGAATTCAGGATCTGGTAATACAAGAGAAGAATTTGGTCGTGTTGATTTTGATACCAGTCATATAGAATCTTGGGGTGCATGTTACACTGGTTGTGAAAGATTTGTTGGACAAGGATATTGTTTGTGGCCAGATGAAGTAACATGTCCTAACATGGTAGCAGAAAATGCTGCTCATTGGAATGTAAGATTGTCTGTATCGCAAGATTGTAATAATAGTAAGATTGGAGCAGGTCCTAGTACATTCAAAGGTAATATTGAATATTTTCCTACTTGGACAATGGAATGTAATTGTGATGTAGAATTACCATTAACAGATTGGTGTTTGGGTGGATATAATGGAACAAATCATGAATATCCTGCTGAGAAATCAAAAGTGTTGGAAGTTGATTTGAATGGAAATAAAAATTTGCCTGTTGGATATGGTATAGATACTGTATACTCAACAGGATTTACTGGTGTTAATAATGTAACTACTGAAACAGGAACGGATGGTAATGATGCAACACATAGACATAGATTAGATATAAATCCAGATGATAAAGAACATACTTATAAAATGGTAACAAGAGCTGCCACCGCTAGAGCTGATAGTGGATTGGTGTCTAAAGTTAGTTTTAGTACAAACACTTCACCAAAAGCAGATAAATACATACAGCCTTATATTGTAACAGAATACCTTATTAAGATCTGATGGCATCATATAGAAATACATATCAGAATTTTTACACAGACAAGCAAGGATCTTATGTTGCTATAGGAGCAATTGTTCCTGTGCTTGCTAATAAACATACTACAAATTCAACTGAATCGGGATATACTGCACCACCTAATAATGTTATTCAAAATTCTCATTATTGTCAACGAGGGTTTTTATATTGTGATGGAGAGGAATATGATATAAGTCTATATCCATCATTATATGAAAAAATAAGAAATGATTACAATGATTCAACTGAACCTGATAGTTTAACTAATCCGACTAATAATAATTCTATTCTTTTTTCATCTAGTATTCAACCTGGATCAATACGTAGGACATTTGTTGATGATGGTGATTTATTTTGTGAGATAAAGAATAAAGTAGAAACTATTAATAATAATGTATTTTCAACACGTGTTGTACCAAATAAAGCAGAGATATCATTTGTTGGTGGGTTAGGAGATTTTCCTGCTGGTACTGATGCTAATGGTGATCCAATCTTTGAAGAAGACACTGATGTAGTTTTAGAGTATGCTTCTGATTATCAGGATAAAGCAACTGATCCAAATGTTTCAGTTCATAAATTTATGGTTGGAGCATCAACTGAGACTGCTGATATTATTTGGAATATTACATCTAGTACATTAATTCAAGGTTCTGATCCACTTCCTGTACTTCCTGAATCTTATTATGGTACTATTCCAGAGTATGATCCTACTGGTGGTGTTCAACAACCAACTGGTGCTACACAATATACCAATGCTTTAAATTGGAGTCCACAACTTTCTTGGGGTGGAATGCAGGGATTACCTACGGATGTTACTATAGATTTTTGGGAGATATACTTGCAAGACATGTGTACTCCTAATGAAATATTATGGCATGTGACTGGTATACCTGCTGCTACTACATCATTTAATGGAAATCAAATATTACCAACTGGTGCTTCTTTTGTAAAGAACACTGTTGATAGAGCTCCACTGCCACGTCCAGGAGTCGGTAATATTGCTACTTGGATACGAGATAATGGATATAGTGGACCACAACCAGAAACAAACACAAAGGTAACTTATAGATTTAATGTTATATGTCATTTAACCAATGGTCAAGAACTAATTGAGAATTTAGATTTTACTGCTGGTTCTGGACCACTTATTAATGTTAGAGAAGGTGTTACACGTGATTGGAGCGATGCTCTTACATCTGCTGGTGCAGTAACAGGTGCAACAAATGGATTTGAAGAGAAGTTAACTTCAACGAGATCTGTTGGTGCTGGTGGTTTAACATTTACTCCACCAGAAAACGTACAATATAATTTTAAGTTAGAAATATATGATCCTAGTGGAAATGGCAACACTAGATCAAGAGTATGGTCTAGTACTAGTCCTTCTTCTGCAAAACCTTGGGTAAATCATGGTACTGGATGGACAACTATACATGAGGTTAGTGAGAATAGTGATGGTTCAATGAACCAAGGTAATATCTATAAGATAGAATTTGAGAATTATTCTAATGCTGCTGGTGATGCAGGATTCTCTGCTATCAGAATTGATGGTGACTTTAGATTTATTGACGGTGAGAACGAACCATTACAAGACTCTCCACATTTTATTAATAACTTAGTAGTAGAGGGTTCTAATAGTGGAGTTAATCCTGGTGCAATATGGAATATTGATTGGACATCTTTACCAGCATATACTAATACTGCTGGTACAGTAACAGGACATCCGTTGGTCAGAATAAGAAAAGCATATGTTCAATCTGATTTCCCTCAAATATTAGGAAAATTTAAAGTACCAGATTATAGAGATAGAAAGATTATTGGTATGGGTGAAGGTGTTAGTGGTAGTGGAACACCATTGGTTGAAGGAAGATCATCTATTGAGGTTGGTAATGTTGGTGGTAAATGGACAATATCAAAAGATATTATTGATGATGCAGGTGAGTTCTTTGAAATTAGTGATGTTGTAACTACTGGTTATAGTGATGTTAATACTTTGATACAACCATATTTGACTGGAGAGAAAGAATTTGTTGTTGGTCCAATTCAGGACTATACTTTTAATAGAACTTCAGAACATTCACATCAATTATTGCATAGTGTTGCTGATGATGCTACTGAAGATAATATTGGTGGTGTTGATTCATTTACTACCAGTTACAGAAATATAAAAGGTCGTGTAATGGACTTTGAGCCAGATACGACTGATGGTAGTGCTTTAGGACACTCTCATGGTTTAATGGATACTAGACCAGCTAGTTCTGCAATGGCAACTTATGGTAACAGTGTAGGTATTGGTGATAAGGTTCAAGAATATTCTGGTGGAACATTAGAGGATGATTTTAACAATCCTAATGCACCAACATATTCTGATCAAAATGGTGAACCTACACCAGCACAAGATGCATATTATCCAGTACAAAATGCTTTTGATGGTGCATCTGGAAATTATTGTGATATGACTGTTGCTGATCAGAAATGGAGTATGTTAACTTTTGGTGTTCCTATTGGTCAGGTTATCAAAATTGTTATTGGATATGATGGTGAAGGTAAGTTTGGATATAATACAGGAAATCTATCAGATGGATCTAATTCAAATGGTACAAGAAAAGATCTTACCTTGTATGATAATAGCACTGCCATCACTCTTAATAACTTGTATTTTGTAACTAGTGGTAATCCTCTTAGTGGTACTGGTGATGGATCTGTTCGTTTATATGATCTTAAGCTTACACTCAGTGGTGGTAGTGAGATAGAAGTTAAGCAAGTCCCTAGTGGGTGTAGTAAGTATAGAATAACAGAACCAGCTACTATAGGTATCACCAGTATGACTAGTGATGGTACTAATGTTACAGTAATTACTACTGATGATCATGGATTAAGTATTGGTGATTGGGTTAAGGTTAGAGGTTCTGGTACAGTTGGTGAAGCAGCGAAATATAATGGAGAGCATGAAGTAATAACAGCAGGGTTTAATAATAATACAATAAAATACACTCCTGTTGATGGAGCTCCTGCTTCTGGTACTACTCCTGGTGGTGATGTTACGTTAAGGCAAGCAGCAGGTTATTATGAGAATGTTACCACTACACCAGATCCTGCTGTTTGGTCAGTTGATTCTTTGCCAACTACAATAGGTAACAAACCAATATATTCTACTGATCCTGATCAGTATGGAGATGCCTTATGGGAAGTAGAAATGGGCAACTCTGACTCTCTCTTCACTAAATCAGCATCTGCTTCTGATAATCAAGATGTTGCAATATATGTTTTTTCAATGAGAGCACAAGGTGGTGGTGGAGCATCATCTAATTATGATGGTGTTGATGGTGGTAATAGTAGTGTTACTTTTAGTTTAGATGTTAATGGATCTTCTGTTCAGTATACTGTAACACTTGAAGGGGGTAAAGGAGGACAGAAGGGGACCAGTGGAGGAACTGGTGGAGCTGGAGGTACAGTTACTATTACCTCTACTGATGGTAATCCTGGTGCATTGTTAAATGATGATCGTGTAAATTTTAGTACAAATGCAACAGGAAACGCAGGAGCAAGTGGTGGAGCTTTAGATAATAGTCAACCTGTTGGTGGTTCTGGTGGAAATGGTTTAAATGAACCTCTTGCTGGTAAAGGTGGAAATGGTTCTTACAGTACCAATCCAGCTTCAGGTTTTATGGATTATCCTGCAACAGGTGTAATGACTACTAATGGATCATGGAATGCACGTAATGATTCCAGAATGCCATCTGCCGCAACTCTTGATTATATTGAAGTAACAGCCGTTGGTGGTGCTGGTGGTGATGGTTCAAAACAAGCAGGAGCAGGTCTTTGTCCTACATATCCAGCAGCATCAGCACCACCAGGAACAAATGCTAATAGGATACAGAAACCAGTGCCAGGTGTAGTTGATTCTGGTGGTCAGAGTGGACTAGGTGGTGATCGTGGTAGAGGTAGACAAGTATTTGGTATAAGTGGAAAACAAGGTGGTACATATAATGTTAGTAGTAGTTATACATTCGTAAGTAATTTCTCATGGGTAATAGGAACTGCTGGACAAGACGGACGTAATGAAAATGGTGCAGGAGTTCCAGGAAGTGCTGGCAATTCTGTAGGAGAAGCAAACACTGCTGGTGGTACTGGTGTTACTAATGGTGGATCAGGTGGATATGGATATTGGGGAAATGGTGCATCGGGTGGTGCTGGTGGTGGTTCAACTGGTATTAAAAATGCTGATAACAATGCTTGGATAATGGGAGCTGGTGGCGGCGGTGGAGCTGGTGGATCAGGTGGTGGTTGGAATGGTGGTAGTTATGTTGATGCTTGTTGGACTGGTGGAAGTGCATTAGGACCAGCACAAGGTTTGTATGAAAATCCTGCTATTTCACCAGGATCTCAGGCGGGTGGAGCTGGAGGACAGACAGGTTGCACCGCAGGAGGCGGTGGCGGTGGAGGCGGTGGATTTGGAGTAGGAGGATCTGGTGATGGTGGTGTAGGAGGAGAAGGTGGAGCAGGTCACTCAAACACAGGATCTGGATTAGGTGGACGTGCTGGAAGATCTGCTATTTCAACAACATATTTTGAATCACGTCAACCAAGTGAAGGTGGAGAAGGAGACGGATATGTTAAATTCAGAGCATATTATACTGGAGACTCTGCCGCAGAATCAGGTGGTGCTGGTGGAGCAGGTGCTTTTGTACAATTCAGTATTTCTGGAGATCCTGGTACTATAGACACTGCTATTAGTATTACTAAAGGAAATAATGGTGGTGGTGCTGGACAAGGTGGAGCTCCAGTTGCTGCTGAAAATGGCGGTAATTCATGGATTAGTGCATCCGCACTTCCATTACAAGAAGGTGGGAGAAGAATACTTGGTACAACAACACCAGCAGGTCGGGTGTATGAAGTTCCTGGATTTACTAACACTAATGAAGATTGGTCTGATGCTGGTACTGGTTCAACAGGAGTTAAAGCAGATATATGGCATTCTGCAAGTGATGATATTAAAATGATTACTCCTGCTACAGGTACATTTCCTGCATTAGCAAATCATTCAACTGTACCAGCTGGTCATCCAACAAATAATTATTTTAGATTCTATGGTACAGGTAATAGATGGTTAAAAATGGGACCATTAGATTTATCGTCAGCAAATAAGTTGGTGTTTAGTATTATCAGAGGAACAGGTAGTAATGGTGGACAACCACCAGAGGAAGCTTTGGAGTTGAAGTTTAGTACAAGTGTAGAAAGTGAAGCCTACACAGATATACAACAAATAGCAACGGCATCTGATGGTACAAATGGTCAGTGGTTTAACAGTGAAGTTAATTTTGATGCTAATCATCCAGCTAGAAAAAATGGAATATATTTGTATATACTTCAATCAAGACCATCTGGAGCTGGTGATAATGACACTGCTAGTGAAGATACTTGGGGATTAGGATCATTTGGTATTGTTTATGGTGAAGTTACTGAAAGAGTATTTGTACCATCAATTAGTGCATATTTACCTAGTAACACAGGAACATGTGGTCCAGATTCAGGAGTAGATGTGATTCGTAAGACTATTACTGCTAATGAAACAAACATAAGATTTACAGATGGCACATTTACATTATCATCAGCAACACCCATATCAGTCTCTGTTGAGGCTAAACCACAAGAAACGATACCTCTAATTACTAGATACCATCGTGCTAAATATCTAATAAAAGCATTTTAAAATGAGCACAGCAATTCAAAATACTGACGTATATTTAAATGCCTTAGAAAGGAGTATTCAATATAAAGGCATTCGTAAAGAAATAAGTGATAGTTATTGGGAAAGCGATGTTAGTCCACTTTTATATCCTTTATGGGATAGTGCTAAGGATAAACTTGAGATCTTTTCTATTAAAGCAGATGGTACTTATTTTATAACAAGAAATAAGTATAAGAAGAATTTTAAAGATAATACTCATTCATGGGTATCATATGATTTTGATCCTGCTGGAGCTGCTGAATATGATGTGGATGCACTTGGTGAAAGTATAAAGAAGAAGTTTATTGAGTATAAAGGAGTTGAAGATAATAGTTATGAGAAAGCAATTCAATTAGAATATGCTCGTACAAATTCATTAACATGGAATAAGATTAAGATTGTAAGAAAGTTCTTGTTGCAAGATAGTGATTATATAATGTGTGAAGATGCACCAGTATCTGCTGCTGACAAATTATTATGGAAGAAGTACAGAGCGTATATAAGAGATATTCCTACATTACAGAATGCTTCAACACCATTTGATGTTGTATTTCCTATTACTCCTGATGAGTATAATAGAAGAAAGACATTAGACATTGATAATAGTATGACTGAGATTCTTGGTGATCAGGGTACTGATACTGAGTATCTCAATAGTTCATATCATTTTTGGAAGATGAAAGAGAATACACTATCATCATTTGCACAAAGAATGTCATTCTATATTGCTGCTAGAACATCAACAGTTGAGGATGCTACTGGAGGATTTACTAATAATCCATATCGTGTTATGGTCAGTCCATTCCAAGAGGATAAAACTTATAGAGATAAAGCTTTAGAATTGAAAGCCAATGATGATAAGGTAAATAAAGATTATATTGAAGCATTATTAGATGCTATTGAAAAAGGAGAAATGTAATGCTAGTATCATTAGGAGCACAGCGACTGTATGAGATTGTCAAACAGTATGCTTCAACAACAAATAAATATGTACTCGTTATTAATAATGTCAAATGGTTTACTCTTGATGCTACTAAGCAAGCAACAGTAAAGACATTCTATGAGGATAGTATCCCAGAAGATGAGATTGGTGAGGTATTTGCTGAACACTATACATTCTATGACTTTGATGGTCAGGGAGTAGCAGTTGATACAGCACATGATTGGTTCCCACTGTCAAATCAAACTGTTGATGCTGATCATTTTATTGAATGTTATGTTATCACTCCATCTGGATCTATACCATACACTAACCTAATACCAGATAAATCAGCATAACACTGTGCCACTATTACAAACTGTCACAAGCACCCACACAGGGTGCTTTTTTATGCTATTATATAAATGTTGAGAGGAACTCACTAGTCTGACACGAGTAAACCGCCCGAAGCGTATGCTGTTGCGTATCAAGAAGCAGACACATGACGTGAGTTTAAAAGGACTTACTCCTCTCAGCATCTATACTATACTATACAGTCATGCTCTCTCAGTTAAATGAAGACATTGCATATTGCACACGTGTGCTAGGATGCAACTCAGAGCAGACTGATGAACTCATCGGTGCTGCCACTAACCTAGGTCTCAACGTAGAATACTTCTGTGAAGAATTCATTGTTGCACCTGATGGCGAAAATGCATTGAAGTATCAGCGTGAGGACTTTATTGATCTTGACGCATTCAATGCGTATCATGGCATTTATTTTGAGGAGGTGGAAGATGATTGCTAGTCTCTTTAAATATCTTGAGACAGCAGGTGTTGCAGTAATGATAGCATTTGCTGCTATTGCTCTCAACCATACCATGAGAACTGGTGAGATTTCACCAGACATTGTGCCACTTATCACATTGTATGAGCATGATGATAAGAGGATCTATCCAGAAGTTTATCAACATGAGGAAGATGTTCTCCACGAAACTCCTTAAACTTGCTGTTGACAGAGCTCTTGGTAAACCAACCAAGAACCAAGGTGAACTGTTTGAAGAACTGTACAATGAGTACATGTCTGACTCAAACAGTTCATCTTTGCGTGAGCAGATAACTGCTGCTGTTGCTGGTTGCAAGAGTATACCAGGTAAATTAGGTAGAGATGCCATTGATATAGATGGTAATGAAAAAGAAATTAAACCTAAGAACTATACAGGCAAGCGTACTAATGGTGGTGGATGCTTCAATGATTACACTCGTAAGAGATACGAGAGAGATCTTGATGTGAATCTACCCATCATTTCCTCATTATTTGCGGAAGGTATGCTAGTATATGTTGTAGAGTTTAAGTTTGAATCAATCGCAAATAGACTCAATGATCAAATTATACGTATATGTGAGGAGCAAGGGAACAGATATGTCCGTTCTTGCTCTTGGACTTATACTAATTGGATTGATAATCCAGACCTTGTAGTACACTACATAAACAAAGAACTACTCAAAGAACATTACCAGTATGGTGAAGGTGTTGTGGTAGGTCCATTATATAAAAAACTAATCTCTTTATAACAATGCCATCCAAAGACCAACGCTCAATTGATGAACCAACATCATATGAGAAGTGGGATCGTGCCAAGAGTATACTACTAGAATCACTCTTGAAACCTGATCATCACCTGAGATCATGTGCTCATAACCAACATTGTTATGAGGACTTAGTACAAATACGTGATCAGATAGTTGATTACGTACAGGGGATGACTAATCCTCGTAAGTTTATTGATGAAGGAAAATCTATTCCTACATTACCAGAGCATCCAGTAGCAACTGAATCATTTGTTGAATCAAAATCATATGAGTATGCTGCTGATATCACGTTGTCAGATATAGCAAGATTCCAACGTGGCAATTCGCTATGAGCAAGTTCCCATTTAATGTGGGTGATCGTGTTAGAATTGGCGATGACCAAGGCTTCATCACATTCATAGATACCGCCTACTTCACGCTATGCGTAAAGGAATGGGAAGATAAGGGTAAGATGCATGGTGTAAGTCAATGCAATGTATTAATATATCGTTCATATTGGGATAAAGTGGTGCGACTGTGACACTATACAAAGTGGTACAGCATGTACAGACAAGTCATCAATATGCATTATAATAAGTACATAACAAACAAAGGAACACATGACTAGACCAGAATTCGTTGAGTATGTTGAATCATTCTACTTACCAACACATGAGGATGTATTATATCCTATTGAGAATCTAACT
>Ga0098038_1000233_pt1 | contig 25426 bp, 6 predicted proteins | sample 5B_taG_FD_75051 | JGI IMG/M metagenome (GOLD analysis project Ga0098038, IMG submission 75051) | Marine viral communities from the Subarctic Pacific Ocean - 5B_ETSP_OMZ_AT15132_CsCl metaG | ecosystem: Environmental > Aquatic > Marine > Oceanic | place: Pacific Ocean | collected 2015-01-08 | reverse complement strand
TTGATCCTACATCAAAGGTTTTTGTAATTATTAGTAAAGTAACTAAAACATCTTTACACATGCTTCCTAAGCTAGATGATTATGGTAAAGCCGTAAGTGGTAACCGTGGAGCAAAGCAGGAAAGAAGAGCCCTTGATACATTTCAAGAGTATTATATTGAAGAAAAGGACTCTATTGTAGATGTTATTAACCTTTTTGCAGTAAATGCAAAGAAGTTTGACATTACTAAATTTATAGATAAAGTATCTAGTAAACCTTCAGTAGCTGCAGTAGCAGAATAATGGATAGGACTCATTGGGTAATGGACTATGAAACTTTGTTAAATTGTTTCATAGCTGTATTTGAAGATATTAAATCTGAAGACCGTGAGATATTTGTTATTCATAAAGAAAGAAATGACTGTCTAGAATTTATTACATTTCTAGAAAGGAATATCTTGCTTGAAGAATGGCATGTATCTTTTAACGGTATAGGCTTTGATGCTCAAGTAACGGAACACATATTGGCTAATAAAGAACAGCTTCTTGAAATGACAGGAGAAGAAGTTGCTTTGTTTATATATGGAAAAGCCCAAGATACTATTCAAAGACAGAATGAAGGTGAGTGGGCTGTGTTTGCCCCATGGACTTTGCAGATTAAACAAGTTGATGTATTTAAATTAAATCACTGGGATAATGCTGCAAAAAGAACAAGTCTAAAGTGGGCTCAGTATAGCATGGATTGGTTAAATATTCAAGATATGCCTATCCACCATAGTACTGAAATTAAAACACTAGAACAAATAGATAGTATAATAGGTTATTGTATTAATGATGTAGCTTCTACTAAAGCAATTATGTATAACAGTAAGAAAGAAATTGCTTTAAGACAAGAACTTACTAAAGAATACAATATAGATCTATTTAGCGCATCTGAACCTAGGATTGCAAAAGAATTATTTGCAATGTTCCTAAGTAAAAAAACAGGAATAAAAAAATATGATTTAAAAAAGATGAGGACCCATAGGTCTAAGCTTATAGTTAATGATCTTTTGTTGCCTTATATTAAGTTTGAGACAGCAACATTTCAGAGACTGGTTAACAAGTTTAGAGCTTTAGAACTTAATCCGTATGATTTAAAAGGTAGTTTTAAATATACAGTTAGATATAAAGGGATAACTACACACTTTGGTCTTGGTGGTGTACATGGTGCACGCAAAGAAATATATTCATCTAATGATGAGTATGTGATAATGTCAAGTGATGTTACAAGTTTCTATCCTAATCTAGCTATTAGAAATAAATGGGCACCAGGTCATCTCCCTAAAGAAGAATTCTGCGATCAGTATGAATGGTTCTTTGATGAAAGAAAAAAGATACCTAAGTCTGACCCTAGAAACTACGTTTATAAGATTGTATTGAATAGTACTTATGGTCTTAGTAATGATGAGAATAGTTTCCTATATGATCCTGAACTTACCATGCGTATAACTCTCAATGGACAATTAAGTCTTATGATGTTATATGAAATGATATGTGAAGGTATACCAAATGCTGTACCTCTAATGCATAATACAGATGGTCTTGAGACTAGAATCCCAAGAAAACATGTAGATAAGTATATGGAGATATGTAAGCAATGGGAAGATATAACAAATCTGCAGTTAGAACATGATACCTATCAAAAGGTTATACTAGCTGATTGTAATAATTATATTGCACAAACAGAAGGAGCTAATTTTAAAACTAAATGTAAAGGTAGATTTGTATTTAATGATTTACCACTGCATAAGAATAAAAGTTTTTTATGTATCCGTAAAGCTATATATGATTACTTTATTAAAGGTACAGAACCTGAAGTTTCTATTAGAGAAAATAAAAATATCTTTGATTTCTGTGGTGGTAAAAAAGCTAATGGAGGTTGGGAATATTGGGAAGAGTATATAATACAAGGACAACATAAAAAAAATAAATTGCAGAAGACTGTTAGATATTACATTAGTAATAGTGGGTCTAAACTTATGAAGATTAATTATCTTGATGAAAGAGTCTCGCAAGTTGAAGCAGGTAAATGGTTACAAACTATATTTATTGATCATATAGAAAAGCCATTTGAAGAATATGATATTAATTATGATTATTATATCAAGAAGGCCAAGAAAGAAATAGAATTACTTGAGCCTAATATAAATCAATTACAATTATTTTAATATGCCAAGAAAAATAAAAAGTTATGGTAGAGCAGACCTGATAGGTGTTGCTCTGCCAAATCATGCTGATTCGTATACTGTAATAAGTCATGAGTCCATAATGGACTTATCAAATACAGCATTAAAAGATGCTGGATTTACTATAACAAGTGAAAGCTATAGAGCCACACATGATGGTAACATAGCTTCAGCTATTTATACATTGAACTTTGGAGATGATCCGGAGTTGTCTATGATGTTTGCCTGGTCAAACAGTTACAATAAACAAATGAGGTTTAAATGTGGAATTGGTGCAATACATAAACTAAATAATACAAGTTTAGTTTGTGGAGACATGGGTTCATGGGCCCGTAAGCACACAGGTTCTGCAGATACAGAGACCAAAAAAACAATAGAAGAGCAAGTAAAGCTTGCTAAACTGTACTATACACAGCTAGTTTCTGATAAAGAAGCTATGAAAAATATCAATTTAGATACAAGAAAGCAAGCACAGCTATTAGGTATGTTGTTCGCAGAACATGATATCTTGACTACTGAACAAGCTAGTATGATTAAACAACAAATGTTTAGAGCTACTTATAAGTCTACACATCCGGGTAGTTTATGGGAGTTTTATAACTTTGTTACACTAGCTCTACAACAATCACATCCAAAGACTTGGATGGAAGATCAAAGAGTTCTACACTGGTTTATCTCTGATACCTTTAAATTTAATAAAGTAGACGCAGATACTGCTATAGAAGTTTTAACAGAACCTGTAGATCCTGATCAAGTAGATCTAGAAGATATGATTGCAGATGTTGAAGCAGAGAATGCTGCTGATGCAGAAATGCAAGAGATGAAAACTAAAGAAATCATTGAGGAGAGAGAAGAAGATGATGAATACACTGAAGTTTCATATGAAGAAGCAGCGGAACACATTGCTAATCAAATTAAAGAAGATGAAGCTGCGGTAGCTGAAGTATGTGATGACAATCCTATACCAGAAGTTACTGATGCAGAAGCTGAAGAGTTAATCAGAGGTCAAGAAGCAATTGATCAGCAGAAAGCTCAAGAGCATGCAGCTGATAACTCAGTATCTGATGAGAATGTTGACATTGTTATGAAAGGTGAACCTGATTTTGATTTAGATTTTGCAGAAGTTGCAGAAGATGATGAAGATGATTTTGAATCAGGAGATGTTGATTTTGATTTTGCATAAATTAATGAGGGAGATGGCTTAGGCTGTCTCCCTTTTTTTTTACTCAAAAACATTAAGGTTTATTGTAAGAATAAATAAATATATAGTAAATGTATTTATATTTTCTTTTTCATCAGGACCTATATATTCCCAACCCAAAGCACATCTATCATGAGGCCAATGCAGATTAAATACTAATTCCCAATTCATTAAAAGCTTGTTAAATTTTGATATATTTTTACAGCTTCTTGTGGTTTAATATTATAACCAGGAAGACCTATCATTTTTATAAAGTAAGCCCAAGCTTTGTTATCACCTTTTTCCCAAATACCTTGTCTTCTTTGATACTCTTCTGTAATATTCCAAGGCATAATTTGATTTGTAAACTTTGCTACTCTACTTACTGTGGTTAATGCAGCTGATGGAGATTTAACAGTTCTCCATGCATCTCCAAGATTTGTATACTGTGCTGTTTCAGATCTCATTCTCACTGCTTCATAAAGCAAAAAGTTATATGCATAATTAGTTTTTAAATCTTCATCATCATCAGCCATTGATCCTAAAGCTTGAATCAAAGCCCACAATGATAATATCATAGTATATTCAGTAAGAGTCTTTCTTATGTTAGCTTTTTGATGAGGTGAGTAAGTAGACCATTGTTTGGCAATGTCTCTTCTATATGTCATCAAGTCTCTCATAAATGTTCTCCAAAAAGTACCATAGTATCCTTCTACAGTAGAACCAAGCTCTTCATCAAATCTTTTAGTTTGGAATCTTCTCATATATCCTGGATACATATGCTTCCTATACATTAAAGCAAGTTTACCATACCAATACCTTTGAAGAGTACCTTTATCAAAACTGTTATATACACCATGCATTTTCTTATTTAAAGCATGCAATCTATCTTGAAAACTTCTTCTATCTTTTTCTGTGTAATCTCTATATTCTTTATTACCGTCTTTATCAGTTTCAATAAATTCAATTTTATCAAATGCTTCTTGCATCCCATACTTTTCATGCGCTTGAAATAATGTTATTTCTTCCTGACTTTCTTTATCTCTAACCATGGTGGCATCCATTAATGCTAACATAGTAGAGTACTGCAATTGATGTTCACCAAAGTACTGATTAAAGAATAAAGTATCAGTACGCACAAGTTTATTTGCTAAACTTCCTGTAACCATGTTACCATACTTATCTTCAAAATCACCTTGCAACGGATCATAAAGTTCACCAAGTCTACCCATTAAACTTGTAGGAGTTGGTTTACCAAAGTCTCCAATCATATTTGGAAGAGCTTTAGCATATTGGGCGTTACCTTTTCTTAAATTTTTTGCATTAAAAAATTCAGCTCCCTTAGCTTCAATAACTAATTGTATATTACCTTGTAAATTATTGGCAACACCTTTTAATAAATCAGCTGCAATTGAAGTTAATGCAGATATTCCTATTACACTGTCAGTAATTTTATTAGCTGAAAGATTTCCTATTGCGGTAGCCTTATTCATTTCTCCATATACAACCATATCAATAAAAGCATCAAGATGTCTTTTTGAATAACTATCACCATTTTGTTTAAGATATTCAGTGAGTCCAAATTTGCTAGCAAAAGCATCTATCTTTCTTTTTCCTGACTGATTAAATTCAGGAACCTTTCTATCTTTTACTAATGTTTTTAAAAGATTTATTTCACCGTTAACTTCATTTAAAGCCTCATACTTATTAGCCATCTGATTAAATAACAATACAGTGCTAGCTAAGTCAAAAGATTGATCATCTATGTTTATAGGTCTAGTATAAAAAGTAGGTAAGAATTTTACACCTTCATCATCTAGACCAAGCTCACCAAACTCAGTATCATAGCTTTGTACTCTTGCACTTTCTTTAATGTTTACTTTAGCTAAATTTATAACACCTTTATCTAATAATCTTTCTAAATCTCTTTTAGGAACAGAAGGTACTCTAGTTCCAGGTCTTTGTGATTCAGGTATACTGTCTTGTGATGCATAGTAACTATCAGTAAGTTTTTTATGATACCTACCCATAGCATTTATAGGATTATCATTTGCATCATACATAGCTTTCCACTTATCACTTAAAAAAGAATTTGTTGGCTCTGATAATTGAAACTGTCTTTCTTTACTCTTAATCCATTCATCAAATTCTTCTTGAGTAATTATACCAGATTCTACTTGTCGCATCATCTTAGCATCTAACTTATTAATGTCTTCTTGAGATTTAGATTTAGTAATAGTTTTATAAAAATTATTTTTTCTAACCAACCATGCAGTATAGTCTCTTTTTTCAGAATCAGTTAAAGGTTCTTTCTTTTTTCTAGCATTTATAGGTTCAGGATTTTCTTTATACCATTGTCTTATAGTACTCTTATATTTCTTCATGTCAAACTTACTGACAAAATGAATCTCTTCTCTATAAATATCATTTCCCTCATCATCTTTATCACCTGTACGTTCTTCAATAATTTCATAAAGACCTTTATTAAAGTTTTTTGGATTATCTCTAAAGGCTGAATTAGACTCTTGATATTCTATAAAAGCTTTTGCTATATCTTCTTTTACAGCTATATCTTTTAATCTAGCTTTTTCTAATTGATCTTTTAATGCTTTAGCTGTCAATGCAATTACCGCATCTGGAGATGTAATAGCTGGACCAATCATAAAGTCTAAAACACCATCTTCTCTAGAAGCTTCTCTTAATGTATCAATTAAATCTTGTTTATCAATAACAACGTTTTTAGCTAGATTGAGATCTTTATCTTGTTTCTTTTTTATTTTATTATATCTCCACTGAGATATTTTTCCTTCTTCAAAGTTTTTCTTTTGCTCTTCTATATCTTTTAATATAGCCTTATAATCTGCATCTAAGTTCTTTGCATAACTAGATCTTGCACTGATTAACCAATCTGCTATTAAAGGAATTGCTTCAACATTAACTCTTCTTTTTAAAGTCAATCTATTAGTTAATGTTTTATAAAGCATGTCTTTTATAGATAACTCGTCAATATCCTCTGGTGAGGCATCATCCTCTCTCTTTTCTGACTGTTTATTAAAAAAATCTACTATATCTCGATTATTAGCAATATCTTTTAATACATCTTCTGAACCATTAACAGCATTATTTATTTCAACAAGTCTTTCAACCAGCGAACCATCCATAGGATTTGATTTTGCATCATCAACTATCTGCTCCATGTTTAACATCAAAGCTTCAGTCTTTTCATACGATTCAATAATAAATTCATTAATAGATTCCAGCTCATCAAGAGCCTCCATGTTTTTTAAAAGCTTTTGAAGTTTTGATTTTCTTGCTCTAGCATCTTTTATTTTTACTTTTCCTAAAGCTTTTATTCTTCTTCTCAAATGCATTTTAGTTCTTTCAGCAAGAGCTTGAAGATCTGTTTTTTCAATAATCTCTTCTTTTTCTTCTTGATCTTTTTCAAGATTATTTATTTCTTTTTGAGAAAGCCCGGATGTATCTTCTTTATTTAAACTTACCTTATCTGCATAACCTTTATTAACCCACATTTCCATTGCAAGCTTTTCATTGTTTTGCGCAAGTAGCATTACCTCCTTCCACTCTTTACTATTTTTATTAGGACAAGTTGCCATTTAACATATGATTTTTTTAAAGTCTGCAAGTTGCTCATTAAATTCTTGTTGAGTTTTTGCTGCTTCTAAGTTATTAATAATTTGTTCTAGATTATATCCACGTAAACCAAAATTGATTTGCCAATACTCAGTATCAAAATTAGATCTGATATCCATAACCTCTGCTATAACCATATCTTCATCTACAGGTATAGGTTCTTGTACTATTTCTGTACCTGAATACATATTTATATTTCTTAAAAATGGTTCTCCTGTACTTGTATCAATGAGGGTATATGTATGATTTCCTACTCTTTGCCACAAATGATCATCTACATAAAAGTCATTGGGTTGTATGCCGTCATTATCAATTAGCAACTCTTTATAAGCCGCTAAACTTGGTTGTATTTCTGGTACATACTCAACTTCTGTAGCAGGTGTTATACTCACTATAGTTGTATTAGGAGTTCTTGTAGCTCGTAATTCAAATATATTAGGATACTGCTCTGCTAATGTCTCCATTATTTTTAAATTAGGAGCATATATTTCTCGCAAAGTTAATTGTTGTTCAATAGGACCTCTGTGTGTAGAACCCTTAGTAATATATATTTTATCTTGATATTCATAAATTACACCTTGTAAAATAGTTTTTATACCTGCAACATCTAAAAGAGGATTAAGCTTTAAAGCATCTTGCATTTCTTTTTGTTTAAGAGGTTTTCTTACAGTTCTAAAATAATCAGTAACCTCAAGTTGTGAAGGTATATAAAAGTCTTCTGGACTGCTTAATTTTTTATTTAATATGTTTCCTCTAACAAAAGATTCTGCAAGAAAGTCTCCATATCTTCCTTGAAGAGCTTTATATCTTGAATTTGATTTATTTATACAAGCCATCTTATATACATTTTAGTGCTTCAATATACTCATTTATATTCTTATATGCATGCGGTGCAGTACTATAAAAATCCTGAGCGTATTCTACTGAAGGTAAATTTGGATTATTTCTTTGTTCATTACTTAAGCCAGCATAAAAGGTTTCTAACTGTGGATCAGTGAAGTTTAATAATGTTTGACCTAAGCCTTCATTAATAACTCTATTGGTAGACTCTTTAGCTTTTAATTTTTTTGGTGCTGTAGGCAGACCTTCTTGTTTAATAGGTTTAGCTCTTCGCATTGTTATGCTTATTCTATAGCTTCCTTCAGGATATGTTTTACCATCTAATTTAGTTGTAATTTCAGGAAAAAATCCATCTTGTTTAGAAGGAAAAGTTCTATGAAAAACTGTTCTGTTTTTACCATCTATACCAAATACATAGCTATCACCTGCATTAAGATTAACAGGGCTTTTACCAACTCTTTCTACAGAAAAATTACCACTTCCTCCTATATTTGCTACAAGCACAGGATACTTAATAGCTTCTATAGATTCATCAACATCATTATGTACAGATATAAAAGTATCATCTGAGTAAAGATTTATAATAGCTGCATCATAATTACTTGAATCTATACCTGTAGCTTTAGTCATTAGCTCTTTTATTCTAGGGCTAATTGGCGCTAAAGGTTGACCGTTGATAGATTCAGTATAGTAACCATATTTAGATTTACTTGCAGGATTTATAATCTCACCTAAATCTACACGTTCCTTACCCGGATTATTACTTTTATAATCCCATCTTAGGCCCAATCCAATCATTACATTAGCATTCTCACCTTTATTTGTTTTAGCAGCTTGTTCTTCTATGAGCGGTTTAAGAAGAGTAAATAACTCTTGTTGTTCTTCTGTTGATAATGCTTTTCTTTTAACTTGAACTCCTGGAATTATAACTTCAGTATCATTTTTCTTTGCATTATATGCTTCGATAAGAGCTTCAGCATGTGTTCCTTCTCCCCTTGAAGCAAGTGAACCTGAATATAATAACTTAGCTTTATCTAACTTACCTTCATCTATTTGATCAAGAATCCACTCTCTTTGATTACTTGCTAAATCAGATAAGTAATATGAATCTTCAGATACAAATTCTTCAGCACTACCTTTACTAAAACCCAAGTAAATTTCATTATTATCATTTTCATCAATAATAAATGCGGCCTGACCACCTGGCTTATTCATAGTAATTAAACCTTCGATATAATAATGTTGACCATCAATAGCAAACATACCTTTTGATGTAGGTTTTCCACCCATAGATTTTATAACAGCTTTAACAAAAACTTTTGGATCTATACCATAATCATCAGTAGTTCCTTTACCTAATAACCAATCTTTATATGCACTTACAGCACTAGTAACTGAATCTAATTTAACTAATCCAAATCCTATAGGACCAGCAAAAGGGTTTCCAAAATTTTCATCACCCGTTTTATCATCAGAAGTTCTCATAGTATTAATTCCTTCTTTTGTATAAACAGGTCTGCTTTCTAAATCACCTGACCATTCTCTTGAATAATCAACTGTTGGTTCATTATTTTCAGGTTGATAAACAGAATTAGCATTAGAAGTTATTAAAGGTAAACCTCTTTTAACAATCTCATCCTCTACTTCTTTTAACCTTGCAGTTCCTTCACCGTTTTCACTCATTGCATCATCAAGCTTTTTGTTAGCCAAAGCCTCTCTGTATCTTATAAATAATTTAGAGTTATCTACATTAAAGAATTTATCTTTTTTATCTTGATCTGCAAGTTTTTCTTTTTTAAATTTACCTGTAAATTCTGAAGGTTCTACTAAATAATTTTTATATGAGTCCAAATCTAAAATTTGTTCTGCAATATTTTCAAATACCTCAGCTCTTTCTGCTAATGCTTTTGCTTCTTTTTCTTCAGTTAAATTACTTAAATCTTTTAATACTGTTTTTTGAAACTGTATTGCAGGAACTTTTATTAATTGAACAAAAGGTTCAGGATCTAAAGACTTTAAAAAGCTTAAGCCAGATTTACCAGTTCCTTGTTGATATATCGCCATTAATGAAAAGTTCTTAAACAAGTCACTAATCATTTTATCTTTTACAGGACTTTCAGGTATAATTCTAAATGTAGGGTCTCCTAATTTTTTTAATTGACTAATATAATCAGAAGCCGTAGCATTATCAATTAAGTTTTTATTGTCCAAACTTAAAAGATTATAACCTCTTGATGCCATATAAAAAGAAGGCTTTAAATGTTGAAGAACTGGAAAGTTTTGCACTATAGTTTCATTTAAAGGGTCATCTATAAATTCCATAACATCTTTAGTATATGAATATTTACTTGGACCAAACCCAGCATCACCTAATATATACGCACGGTTAAATGAACTTGCTAAAGCTCTCTTAGATATTCTTTCTTCAAATCCTGTATTATTTGCAAACTCTTTGTAGGTCTCTCTAAAATATTCTCTTTCAATTACATATCTCATATATGATTGTAATGTAGGAAAAGGACTAAACTCAAATGTATCATTTCCAGAAAAATCATTACCTATCATAAACAAATTGTTCTTATAATCTTTTTTAATCTGAGCAACATCTATTTGTACAGTCTTTTCTTTAAAAGATACCACACTATCTCCAGATAAATTTTTCTTAATAACTTTTCTCTCTCTTATTTCTTCTGGTAAATCTGTTGGCAAACCGGTTTTCTTACTTACATAATTAGATAACATATTTTGATATATGTAATCTACTACACCATTATTAAATTCGTTGCTATATTTTTGTGTTGCCTCTGATGTACTTGGACCAAATCTTTCTAGTATATTAAGTCTGTTTTTTAAATATGTTGCATTAAGTTGGTCCTTTAAATTTTTATCTAATCTTAATGCAAATAAAGGTTCTACTATATCCTCAAATATTTGAGTCTTATACATTGAAGACAAAACAGAGTTCTCTAAAAAGTTATCAATTGTTTGTATATCAACTTTGGTATCTACTTTAAGAGATTCAACAAACCTCCTTCTTTCTAATGCCCCGTCTAAGTTCATTAGCAAACCAGTGTCAGGATTAAAATTTAATTCAAAATTTTGCATTCCCGAAGACTGATTTTCAATATTTAAAAGTTCAAATAAAAGAGCTACTTGTTGTAACTCATTTTCTAGAGTTTGTCGATTGGGTGATGCTAACTCTTGAGCTGTTGGTACCTTATTGCCGTAACTAGTATTCCAAAAGTATTCACCTAAGTGATATGTTTTATATAATAGTCCAGGACTTTTTGGATTAAGAGGTGTATATAAATATCCATTCTCATCATAAAATGATATAGATTTATATTTTTTATTTGGCTTATACTGAGTCCTAAGCCATTTTTTAGCTGTACCAACAAAATCTTTTTCTCCAAAAGTTTCAACTATTATTTTTTTATTTGGATTAATCTTTAATGCATCAAGCGCATCTTTTTGAGACATTTTATTATAGTAAGCTATAGCATTATTATCTACGTATCTCCTAAGCATTTCATCTACTATAGCACGTTTAGACATATCTTCCCCTTTTAATTTAGCAAGAGGACCTTTAGCTTTAGCTAAGTTATTAAAGTATTCTTCAATTAAAGGTTGTTGTACAAACTTTACAGCTTGTGGTAAGCTAACTCCACTTTGTATAAGTCTACCTAATACAGGTAATGACTCTGTACTTATCCCTGCCCTTGTAGGAAAAGAATCATTACCTCTATCTAATACACCTTGTAAACCATGAGAAAGTATTTCAGATATTTTTACACCATCTACATTTGTAGCTTTTGACATAAGTATATTACCTTGATCTGTTTCATTATGCTTAAAGCGCATTCTCATATCTCTAACTAAATGATTTTTTTCTAAATAACGTAAAGGCATTTTAGCACCTATACCCATATAAAGAATAAATTGTTTGTTCATTTTTGCTAGAATACCTAAAGGTACACTACCTCCCATAAGTAAGTCATGTTGAATATTATTGTATTCGTATTCATAAAACTTAGTAGGGTTTTCTTTTAAACTAGCATGTACTTTTTCATAATCAGTAGGTTCAGGTTTAGCTTGACTTTTAAATAAATATGTACTTGCAGGTTTTGTTAAAGCTCCATAAAGTTCTGGAAGTTTTAATATTTCAACAGAAGTTCTTATTAATTCATTTTGAGCAAATCTTTTTTGTTCTTCAATAGATCTTCCAGACTCAGTTGGTAATGAACCATCCTTATCTATATTAGGAAATGAAAAGAATAGCTTATCTACATCAAAGTCAGATCCTGCTTTAGCTACAATCTCTGTAGGGACTACGGCTGTACTACCTGCAGATGCATCAATAAAATGCCAAACTTCAAATCCTTCAACTAAGTTAGTATCATCTGTAGGTATTCTTGGACCTGTTATAGTAACCTTATCTCCGTGCTCTTTTAACCAATCTTCATCTTTTAAAAGTTCATTTAGTCTTTTTCTAGTTCCGATTATTTCACCAGGATTATCTGGATCTTCTAGATTCAATAAATTTAAAAAGTCACCATTAAAAGGTATTGCTACTTTAGCAAGCTTTATACCATCCTTTGTATACCTATAAAAAGGTAAATTGTTAGTACCTAAAAACTTTCGGATCTCTGCTTCATTATTAATTATAGCAGCATCTCTTTCAAGCTCAGAACTCCATACTCCATTATAAAAAGTACTTGGAACTTGGACATCTGATTCACCTTTTGTCTTTTGTCCAGATATAGCTTTAGAAATTCTATTAACTAAAATTTGTTCTACTACTTGTGCTTCTGGGTGTATTGAAAAATCAATTTTTAAATTACCATCAAGATTAACATCAATTAAATTTTGCAATTCTGTAGGTGATCCTTTAGCTTCTAGCTCTGCTCTAACAACACCAGCTAATCTTGCAAGACTACCCTTACTCTTAGGTACATATTTACCACTCTTATCTACTGTAAACCCTATTTCATTTAATAGCTCTTTTTCTAAAATATCTGTATAATTTTTAACAGCTTTTCTATAATCTGCAGCAATCTTTTTATTATTTGAGTTTACTAATTTACCCATAGAATATAATTGACTTTCAACAATTACTCTAGATTGAGTACCTACCGTAAGTGAATTTTTAAGTTTATCTGCTACTGCCGTGACATCTTTTAAATATCTTAAATGAACTTTGTTGTTTTTAATAGGAGCTTTACTATTATCTTCTTGTACATACTTATCATTTCTATTCAGCTTTCCAAGATCATCTAATTTTTCAAAAATATTATCCGATTCTGTATTTGGTTTACTAGTAAGATTTGCAGCTTTAGAACCTGATTTAAATGTAACCATCTGTATATTAGACTCCAACATTTTATTATGAAGTTTGTACAACTCTGTACCAGGTTTAGCAATTGAAGGTATGATAGGTGCAACAGCAAACTTAAACATTGAAGTAGTAGCTATAGGCGCATTCATCAATGATCCATAATTGTGTAATTTATACACAGGAAAGAATTTACTAACCCTTGTAGAATCTATTTCCTTCTCTGGATTGTTTACCATGTCTTGATATAAATTCTCCTGTTCAACGCTCCATTTATTACCAAGTTTTCTAAGAACTCTATATGCATCAATAGTTAAATATGCAGCACCATCTGCTTCTTCCATCTTTAAATATGCATCAGAATCTCTTGTTACTCTATCAGCTATTTGAGAATCGGTTAGTTTTGGACGAGCTGCTTTATAATCTCTAGTCCAAGCATCTTGCATGTCTTCTAGATATAATGATGCTCTTTTAGGATCTTTTATTACACCTGTATTTAAAGTTCCATCAAATTTAAAATCAGCTATACCTACACTCTTTGCATATGTTTCTACACCACCTTTTCCATTCTCATCATGCTGTTTTTGAAATACTTCATTTATAAAGTTTTGAGCATCTGTGTCATATAAGAATCCATCTCCATCTGATGTAGATCCCGGTACTCTTTTTGTAAAATCTTTAAACTGTGCTAAGTCACCATTTAACAAGTTAGACATTTCTAACCTATTTATAAAATCATTATAAGTGTATGCTTTAGCTAAAGTTAATGCATCATATTTTTCAAAATCAAGATTAGTTTCTAAAACTTTGGGACCTAATTTTTTTATAATAAAATTACTCTTTTTTCTAAAGTATTCATTAACGCCATCTTTTAAAGAATTATAAACATTGCTATTTTTTAACACTTCTTTAATATCTACAACTTCAGGGTTTTTAGCTTGCTCATACAAAAACGTTTTAACTTTTTCTGGAAGTAAAGAGTCCATAGCAACAAAAGACAAGCCTGCTTTTCTACCGTTACTTAGTTTCCTATTATAACCTGTAGTAGTTTCTAGAACATTCTTATTTTCAGGCTGTGAAAAATATTGAATTCTATCAAATTCAGATGCAATATAATCTAATATAAAAGCTTCAAAAGCTATAGCATCTCCTTGACCAGTTCTAAACTTTTCAATATCAATCCATAAATTCTCATTAGTACCTGTACTTATACCATTAAACTCTTTTCTTTTATTTAACTGTATTCCAAAGGCTGTCTTTTTATCAGAGTGTCTTATAAATTCACCAATACCTTTAGATAACAACATATTATAAGCTTGAAATAATTTATCAGTTGCTGTGAGATCTCCTGTTGTTAAACCTTCACTAACTGGAGAATCAGAATAATTAAGTTCAGGATAAGATATAGAAGTTATAGTTTCTGTACCGGCTAACACAATTAGCTGCATTTCCTTAGAAGAATCTCTTTTACCTCCTGTTGGAAACATTGTATTTAAAACTTTGTTTCTTAAAGCCCATGGATTATAAGGAAGTCCTCTGTTGTTAAGAGTAGGATTTAAAAATGATAAATGTCCATTTTTAACATAAGCCTCATTTAAATCATTTAACTCATTTACACCTAATATTATAGATGATGCAGAGCTATGGTTAGCAACAGAATATGCATTATTTCCATCAGGTAATTTTATAGCATCACCAGGAGTATCAAATCCATATGAAGCTTGAATATTACCTAGGTTTCTTACAATAGAATCAGCTCTTAACATAGCTTCACTTTTAAAACTAGGTAAAGCTTTTATTGATTTTTTTATAAAATCGCTATCTCTTAAAGTCTTTATAGGGTTTAATGAAAATCTTTTAAGAAGCTTTTTTTCAAGCTGAGTTCTTTCAGTTCTAGGTTTAAGAATGATATTATTTAAATCTTTAGTAAGAGTAACTAAGTTATTTATATCATTTTTAGATTGTCTAGTTTTTAATGCTTCTTCTAATTTCTTAGTGTTATCTAACTTAAAACCTAACGTTCTTAAAAAAGTCAATTTATTTTTTTCACTGAGTACTCCCGAATCACCTATTAACTCATCATAAAGTTTTGCAGTATCTAACAATGCAGGCTGATCTTTATATCTCAGCATGTATTTATTTTTTGAAATTTTAAAACGGTTTTCAAAGTCAGACAATATTCTGTTTAATTCTATAGTAGATTCATTTACAACAAAATCAAAAGATGCAGTGCTTGTACCATCCGCAAATTTATCAATATCAAGCATAGATGTTAATTGCCAGTGAGTAATTGAGGGTCTAGAAAATGTATGCCAAAAAGATGAGCTAATGTCAAATGCATAAGTACTTTGGATATTACTTGGTGATGGTAATTTAACTTGCCATAATTGTTCTAGTTCAGGAAAGTTTTCTGATTCTTGTTTTATAATATCAAACATTTCCTGTCTTGATTGTACACCACCTATAACTTTAGATAAAGTATTCCAAACTTTTCTAAAGTCTACATTTTCCTTAAATCCTAACTTATTTAATTTAACATTTCCATTTTCAATCTTGTGCAAACTTTTTAATATGTATATAACTTCTTTATCTGCAAGATCTAATAAAGATTTCTGAAACTGATCTTCAAATAGTTTCTCACTACTTGGAACTTCATCTAATGTATACTTAACATTATCTATTTCAAAGTTTGAGTTTTTAATATGATATGCTATAACACCAGTTGGCTTTTGTTTATTCAATATATAGTTAGGATCTCCAAACTGATCAACAGCAGTTTCTAATATTCTAATATTATCTAGAAGATTTTCTTGTTCATATGTTAAATCAGAATCTACTGCTTCTGCATTTAGTTTAAAACGTTTATATTCTTTTGATCCACCTTTTACATAATTATCATACTGAGTTTTAGCATCTTCAATTCTTGATACTATAATAATTTGTGCAGGAACTTCAGGCTTTCCTTCTCTGCTATTATCCTTAATGGTTGAATGTGTAAAATAATCTCCTACTATTTTTATTCCTTTCCACTCCTCACCTCTAATTCGAGAACCTCTTTTAAAATATGAATCAAAGTCTTTATAACTATCTATTTGAGATTTTAAAAGTACATATTTATGTATACCACTGTTTGTTTCTAAAGTAGCAACGGCATTGTCTGTCAAATTTTTAAATGTATTTATTTCACTTATTCCAGATTTACCAACTGACTTATCATATTCTTTATTAAGTTTAGCTAGTCTATCTTTTAGTTTAGTTAAAACTTTTTTATAAGTAATTGCCCTAGACTTTGGATTAAGTAATGATGATAAACTTAAACCTTTTATTTTTGAAATATAACTTTCTAATTCTGACCCTTTTAAAGTAGTTTTCTTTACTTCATCTTTATAACGGTCATCTATAATATCAGATATAATTGAATCTATAGAACTTGTAATAAGATCAGAGTCTTGTTTACTTAATGCCGTCCTATTATATTCTTCATCATTAATTTTATCTGAGTAAGTTATACCTCTATCAAGTTCAGAAAACATTTTATTATCAACAGAAGCTTGATATTGATTAAAGAATTTAGCTTTACCAAAGTTTAAGTTTTCATATAACTCATTTACAGTAGGTACAGACATTATGTCTAATTGTACATTCTTTAAGCTAGGTATAATTTTACCAAATAACTTTTGAAGCATCTGTACTATCTTTCTAAAGATGCTATTTCGCATAGGAGAATTTGGCTTTGCCACATTCTTTTTCATGTAAGTTCTAAAGTCTTCTGCAAGAATTTCTTCTATCTCTAAATAACTTTTACCTTCATAAGGTTTATTTCCATTCTTATCATTATAGTTTAAAACCTCTTCGTATAAATCTATCTTTTGTTGCTTTGTTAAATATAGTTGAGTAAATGCATGAAAGCTTTCATGATAAACATCTACCATTGAACCTTTACTATTATTTATATTAATAGTTCCTTTAATATCTGGGTTCATTAACGTAGCACCTGAAACTACAAAGTTAGCATATGCATCAGAGTTTACTAGATTGGCTGCTTTATTTAAAGATATACTTTTTTGCAAGGCTTTACCAAACGGAGTTTTATTCCAAAATGTATTTGCTCTATTTATATCCTCAGCAGATAACTTATCTGCATTAAGTTTTCCATCTCGTAAAAGTGGCAACTCTTCATTATTTGGATCATTTGGTTTATCAGTGTCTGTACTAGTTGCTTGCTCTCTTACTATTTGTTTATTTACATAAGGGATAACTCTTTTAGGTTCAGACTCTTCTGTTAAATTGTTTAAATACTTTTCTGTTGCGTTAAGTTCTTTTTGAAAGAAAGACTCTTTTAAATTAAAACTTTGTACACCAGGATTATTTCTATCTCCAAATACAACTAAGTCAGTATCTTTTATTCTAGCCGATGTTTCTGTAACTACAGTAACACCTTGTTCAGTAAGTTGTTTTATTCTGTTTGTTACCGCAGGATCTAAATAATCAGTTTTATATCCCGTTTTAGAAAAAGCAAATATGTAGTCTTGAATACTTTCATTTTCATTTCTTTCTCTAAATATTTCCCCATTACCCATTTGAATAGATGGTATTAAATCTACAGTAATATCATTAGTGTGTACTACATCTGTATCTTTAAATGCCTCTGGTGAAAATAAACCCGGTGTAGAATAAATAAGCTTTCCTTTATACTCATCTTTTAATGTATTTTTACCATCGGGAGTTTTCTGCAACAATAGGTTACCTAAATATTCTTCTTCATCAAGCTGACTAAACCTTTTATCTACAGGTAGATTTTCAGTAATATCATTTAATTCATTATCATTAGTTTCTTGAAACAACATTTGTTTATTATAAAAATCCTGTTCGTTTGAAACTATATAAACAATAGGGTTTTGATTTTGAATAAACTCTATATAATCTATTGTAGTTTTTATTTTGCCACCTTCAAAAGTTTTTAAATCAAACGGACTTTTAAAAAGATCTTCACTGTATGTTAGAAACACAGATTTACCATTAGGATAAGTATTTAGCAAAGCTTTTCTAAATTCATCTCTTAACTCAACTTCTTTATTATTAGCAGGAGTTGTTTCATTTTCAAAAATATTTCCTTGATTATCAATTCTTATTTCAAATATTGTATTCCTAGGAAACTTTTTACTTTTAGTTGAACTATAAACTTTTATGTAAAGATCTCCTGAGCTAGGGTCTCTTATTATATCATGTCTCTTAGCTTTATCACTAATGTATTTATTTTCTATATATTGTTCAGAAAATTTAAATTTCTCATCAACGGATATATCCTTAGCAAATAATACATTCTCAATTTGACTTGCCAAATCACTTGACATTCTAGGTCTGTCAATTGCATAAGCATTTCCTCCTACATCTATTGCAGCATGACCGCTTTTTATATTTCCTTCAGCTACTACAAGTGTTCTAATACTTTCTAAATCTTTAGGTGAAAGTACTTTATTTTCAATTAAAGTATTTACATTAGCTTCTTTTGTAGTTTTTTCTATAGACAAACCTTTAGTCATTCCAATTAAGTCTAAAAATATATCTTCGTCTAGAGCTTTATTTTTTAAAGCATAATATTTTTTAAACTCACTATTAGTTTGTTTTAATGCCTGCTCATAAGGTATGTTTAATTCTTTTGCTCTTATATCAGCAATATCAGAAGAACTTAATACTTTGTCCTCAAGATTATATATGTCTCTAATAGTATAACCATTTCCTTTTTTTCTAATAGATCTCATCATCTGATATGCAAACGTACTATTAGGCGAAGCTTCAGTAACAATATTACCAGCACTATCAAAAGAAAGAGGTTGACCCTTTTCATCTGTAATTAATACAATAACTCTATCTTGAACTTGATCTACACCTGGTTTAGCTGCTCCTGGAGTCTTAGGGTTTTGAATATCTAAAGATCTTGCAATCTCTTTTCGTGTAGTTGAATCAAGCTTTGATGGTTCATACGTACCATTTACAAACTGTCCAAGATTAACAGCCTTTAATCTAATATTAACATCTTGATATTTAGGATATTTTAAAACTGTATCTTCAAGTGACATTGTTGATACAATAGAAGAAACAATATTATTTATATTTGTACGTTCAGTATCAGGAACTTCTTTTTCAAATTTAGTTGTACCAGGCTTAAAAGATGGAAGTGTAGTTGATAAAATATTTATAGCTTTATATCTAGGTACCATATTATAATCAAATGCACTACCTTCATTATTATCTGTAACTATGTTTTCTTGCTGTTGATTAAGCAGTCTAGTAATTCTTAAGTTAGTTTTAGTTTGCTCTAATGCATTAACTACATTTTGAATAACTGTATCTGGATTAGCCCATTTAGCCTTTAATACAGAAACTTTATCATAACCTTCTATTTGATCTATATTATCTGTAAAATTATTTAATACAACAGATTCTAATATTGCTGGAGTAAATGCTAAAAATTGAGCAGCTCTTTCCCTATCAGAAACTTTTTCAATTCTGTTATATAGATACTTCATATATGAATCTACATTAAAAGGATTACCCGCATCTAATTTTGCTTGTATGGATTGTTTAGTTAAACCATAAACAAACTCAAGTTCATTTGTATTAAGAGCACAATTTATCATTACTTACAATTAAATATATTATCATCATTTGATTCATTTAAATAATCTTTTGTTGAATCATCTAACTTAGACTGAGACTCTTTGTTATTTAAAAAGTCTTGTAAAACATCACCTGTTTCTTCAATCTCTTTTTTACCTGTACCTTTTTTAGGAGGAGTTGGGTCGCCAAAATCAATCATAGATTCAAATTCACTAACTGTCATTAAGAAAGGTTTAAAGTTTCCTCTTCCTATTTTTTTAACAGCTATCTTTTTATTAGAGCCATCTAATTTTTGAACTCTTACCTGATCACCCACTTTTATTTTTTTAGAATCTAATGACTCTTTAAAGGTATAAACATTACCTGAATTTATCAACTGATTTGTTTTTAAAATTCCATTAGATTTAAGATCTAGTAAATTTTTTAACTCTTTATATTTAGACTCTTCCACTTCTTCAGATAAATATAAATCTTCTAATGCATCATACATTTTAGATGTATTAGTTTTAGATTCATTATTTATATCTTTTATTAAAGTATTTAATGAAACTTTATCATTACCAAAAATACTTAACTGACTCCTTTTAAGATCTTGTTTATTTACAATACCTATTGATGCAGCTTTATTATCTATTTCCACTTGAAGATCTATCAGCTTTTCTCTTTCTTTTTTTATTGCTTTTATTTGCTCTTCTATTGCAGGAATATTGTCTGGACTACCAAACTCACCTTTTTCCATTTCTAAATCTGCTTCTAAAGCTTCTAGTGCTACAGTTAAGGTAGAAATACTTGTGTTGCTTAAATCTATATTAAGATCTATCTCTGCTTCATCTACTGTTTCAACATCCTCCTCTGTAGTTTTTTCTTTAGCTCTATCTTCATCTGTTTTCTTTCTAGCAAAATCTCCATCTTCAAAAAAGATAACATCATCAAGAGTAATATTTGGATTACTCGCTTCTCCTATAGCACCTTGATCATTATGAGAAATGATATCCCCTTCAGGAGTAACTATCATGTCATATATTTTATCTCTTCTTAAATTTTTAGCCAGAATTCCGTAGTTACCTTCATCAGTTACATATACTGAATCAATTTTAATTCTTTGTAAAGCACCCTCCTCTCCAAATTCATTTAACTTTTTGTCAAATACTTTTCCTATTTCTGAATTAAATACTCTACCTGTTAAATTATCTACAGTATCTTCAATTAAAGCTTTACGTTTATGATTTAATATATCATATCTATATAACTGTTCAACTCTAACTTCAACATCATCTGTAGCAGTTCGTACAGCATCAGCATCAGTTACTTGAGGGTTATATAAACTAGCTTCCTTTTTAATTTTTATAATTTCACCCTTATTGTTTTGATATTCTGTTTCTATAAAGACTCTCCCTACATCTGCTGTTTCAATTATATTATTAAGCGCAGCACTTCTTCTTGTTCTAAGATTTTTATAAAACTCTTTATCTTTATCTTCTTCTGAATCAGGAGTTTTTTTAGCAATTCTAATATCTCTTTTAATATCTTTTAACTCGCTTTGTAATTCTTCAACTTCAGATATGTCTACAGTACTTTTTCGCTTTAAGCTTTTAATTTGTTCTTCTAAATCTTTAGCTTTTCTTTCTAAAGCAGTAAGCTCTTCAGGAGTTTTTGATGTTTCGGCTGGAGCAGAAGGAGCTTCTCCTGCACTTTCTCTTGGAATAAGTTCATCAATGTCAGTAACTTTAAGTCTAACATCACCACTTTTAAACTTTGCATTGTTATCTGTTTTCATAAACATGTAACCATCTGCAAGATTATCTAATGTTTTTTGATTTCTAAAAGCTCTATCTGGTATACTATTAAACTCTGTTATATAACCACTTTTATCTTCAGTAAGAGAAATAGGTAGAATTAAAGTTTCAACATTTTCTCCTGAATTATTAAAATATAAATTAGCATAAGCTCTTTGCTGCATGCTATTTTGAAAATATTTTTTATAGTTGTAGTTATTATCTCCTGCTGTTAAATAAGTATCCCACTTTTGTGAGCTACCTGTTTTTAAATCAACAATATATTTTTTACCAGTTTTATCTACAATCATTAAGTCTAATGCTCCTGCAACATTTCCTAGCTTTTTACCATCTTTATTATATAATTCATCATCTGATATTTTTAAATCTTTTGAAAATATATAAATCTCACCGTTATCTGCTTTTCTTTTTAATTTAGATAAATGACCAGTCTCTCCAAAAATTGCAACAAAAGCATCTTCACTAATTTTATCTTTATAGTTATCATACTTAAGTTCAGATTGAGGATCCAAATAATCTCTGACCATATCATCTAGACTTAAACCTCTAACTCTACCTGCTTCATATGTAATACTAGGCATTACCTTATTAATTACATTGGTTAAAACTTCAGATGTAATTTCTTCTTTAGAATATTTATTAGCACTTAATTTAGAAATCTCTTCATCTATAACTCTTATGTTATTTGCAGCAATAACTGAACCTTCATATTTAGTTTTACCGGTTTCTAATTCAGAAATGTCTTTTTGATAAGAGTTTAAGATTTCTCCATTTAATAGAGTTTCAAGTTCTAATTTTAATTCAGATAAAGTTTCATCTGTTATACCACCTTCATTAATTCCATAAAGACCATCTTTAACATCAGTTTTAATTTCTGATATAAATTGATTTATATCTTCTTGTGTAAATGTAAAAGACCCATCATCTGCAGTAAATACAGCATCTTTACTTTTATTTATTTGTTGTAATCTATTATAACCCTTATCTTCATAAAGTTTATTCATTACATTAGATACTCTAGAATATACAGTTCCGTTTTTAAGATAAAAACCTTTGTACCCTGATATATCTTTAGACTCTTTAAATACTTCCTTAATTTCTTCTACAGACTTCTTCATCTCTGCTGTCATCTCAACACCAGTAGCTTCATCAATATTAGATACTTTTATTTCAGATAGAGTAATAAATTCATCAATAAGTTCTTTACCTTGTCTGTAAGGCTCAGAACCTTCTTCATAAATTTCATTTTTAAATCCTGTAAAAAATTCAGGTACTTCTTTTCTTTGTAATAAATTTACGACTTGATCCTTATTCATATAAAGTGGAGGAGCATTATTAGCTAATGTATTCAACAATTGATCTAAAGCTTTTTTATTAGTTTGCTCATCAACTACTTCTGCATTTAATTCATTCTTTTGTTCTTCAAGTCTTTCAAATACTTTTTCATTTTCAAGAACTAACTTTAAAAATTCACTTGGATTGCTTAACAAATCTATATGCTCTGCCATAGCTCTTTTTTCAAACTCAAGTTTGTAAAAGTCAGTTAGCTGATTGTATGCTTTATCTAAACTAGAATTAAATACTGTAGCATTATTTTCTTTTGCTAATGCTTTTAAGTAAGCATCATGTGCCGCCTTTAAATTTTTATTTACTTCTGTTTGTTGTTTTTCATCTGTGATATCACCCAATAATTCAGTAAGCTTTTCTTGTATTTGTTCATCTGATGGCTCCTTAATACCATCTTCTTTTAATCTTTTTTTAGCTAAATTAATAGTAGGTGTTTCATTTCTTTGATAAAAACCATAGAATATAGCTTGAGCAGTTTGGAAATCCTTTAAAGCTTTTACTTGATCTTGCTTACTCTTTACAATTTTAGATTTTTCATCTTTTGAAATATTATCTCTTTGTTTTTCTATAGCAATTTCTTGTTCTAATATACCTAACTGTTTTGATATAGATTGAGGTTGAAATAAAACCTTAGCTGCCCCATAGTCTGCAGTACCTAATGAAGTATCTTTTAAATAGTCAGTAGATATTTGATCCATTCGTGTAGCAGAATCTTTAAAAGCAACATTCAAATACACATAATTTTCTACAGATTTTTCCCAAGCATTATGTAATCTTTCAAGAGCTTGCCCTTCTGGTGTTTGCATTTCCTCTGCAGAAATTAAAGAAAGATCTACAGGGTTTTCAAGTATTTTTTTAGCATGTTTAAATGTATCTTCTATTGCAGATAATTTTTCAATAGAGTTAGCTATACGCTGTCTATATTTAGGAGCATCTTGTATCTCTAAAGAACTCACTGCATTTGCAAGCTCTGTGTCACTAAGCTCTTGCATTGACTTAAGCTTCTCAATAAAAACATCTGTAGTACCAGTTCTTCGCATTAATGCCATTGTAGAAACAAATGAATCTACTTCAGCATCTAATGCTTCTTTTTTACTCCCACTCTTTTGAATATCAGAAACTTTTTCTTGAGTCCCTAAATTCATTAATCTGCTATTAATTAATTGATCTACATTAATTTCATTTAGATTATCTACAATACCTTTTGTTACTTCAAGTTTAGTTTCTTTCCATTTATTATATTCATCTTTATTAAATATTCTAGCCTTTTGAGTTGTTAAAAAGGGCATTGCCGCATTTAAAGGTTTAGAAAATGTACCCATAAGAAAACCAGACATAAATGTTTCAAAACCTTGAGCACTAACTTCTTTTCCAAGTTCTTTAAAATAATCACTCATAGATGTACTACCCGGTCCAATAGGAAGTCCACTTTGTATTTTATAACTCATTTTATTTACACCCTTAGCATATAACGAAGATGCAGGAGCTTGCATTTTATAAGCTTCTACATAATTGTTTTCATTTGCTCTAGCAATTGCTTCTTGTAAATTTTCTTGAATACCTTCTGATACATTAGCTTTAAAATAACCTAATGTTTTTTTGGCAGTTGCAAATCCTGGTTGTTTCCACCAACTTTTTGCTAAATTGAAAAAATTATTTTTTTCAAATGCAAATTTATTTTTAGTATTATCAAATATTACTTTACCTAAAGTACCAAACTTTTTTTCTCCTTCTCTAGCAGATACTTCATAAATATCTTTTCTAGTTTGTTTTAAAAAGTTATTTAAACCACCTTTAGGATTTGTAATATTTCCAAAAGTAATTTGGTTAGTTAAATATATAATACCTGCATTAGCATAAAAAGTTTCTAAAGATCCTTTTTTAGCTTGTTGTCTCATAGCAAATTGTTCATTACTATCTGGAATTTTTCCAAAGTCTTTGTAATAATCATCATATAATTTATGAAATATTTTATTTTCAACCATGCCTGCTTCTAATCTAGATTCAGATATAGCCATATTTAAATTTCTAACATCTCTATAAAATGCACCAGGAGTTCTAGATAACCTTGCCATACTACCAAGATACTTATCTGCTTTTGTAACTTTGAGAGCATCCATTGTATTTTCTAATGGATTTACAACTCTAAGTGCAGAACCTAGTTTTTTACCTCTAGCTGTTTCCCAAAATGTTCTAGCAGCATTTGGATTTTTTGATACATTAGAAAGAAGTTCTTTACCGCTTTTTGCAGCAGTTTTAAATTTACCAACTCCTTGTCCAATATCTTTTAAGATATCAGCTGTTCTAACAGCCTGTAGACCAGCACCCGCACCTCCACTACCAGCAGTTATAGCACTTAAAACAAGTTCTTCTATTATAGCTTCACTAATTATACCTGCCGTATAACCAAAGTTCATTACCGTATTGTTCATAAATGCACCAAAGCCTCCTCT
>Ga0098038_1000231_pt1 | contig 25561 bp, 20 predicted proteins | sample 5B_taG_FD_75051 | JGI IMG/M metagenome (GOLD analysis project Ga0098038, IMG submission 75051) | Marine viral communities from the Subarctic Pacific Ocean - 5B_ETSP_OMZ_AT15132_CsCl metaG | ecosystem: Environmental > Aquatic > Marine > Oceanic | place: Pacific Ocean | collected 2015-01-08 | reverse complement strand
GATGCACCAATAGTAACAATAAAGAAATCAGCACCACTAGGAGGAGCAGAACTAAATACAATGTTTGCACCATCCAAAGCAAACCCTTCACTAGGTTGTCCTGTACCAGAATTAGGTTTTTGTATTACACCTGCAATACTTACAAGCATCTGTTGAGCAAAAGCACCTGCATTACTTAAAGTAAATTTATAAGCAGAACCATTAAACGTGGCACTATTACCACCAGTACCAGAAAATTGGCTTATTGTATTTATAAAGAAATTACCAATAGTTTGTGTTTCTTCCCATGCACTAGTAGTTCCGTTATAAACAAGTAATTTTTGTAGAGAGGTATTAAAAAATAAATCACCTGCATCAAGATCACTTGTGGGATTACTAGAACCAATCCTATATCTAGCAGCAAAAGCATTAACACCACTAAGGTTAGATGCAACGGTATTAACATTTGCAATGCTACCGCCTACGTTGTTTACGTTTGTTATCGCACCTGCAACAGAATTAACATTGCTAATATCACCTGCTACAACACCTATATTGTCATCGCCAACAGCAATAGTATTGCCCATGCCATTACCATGTACTGTGCAGTAATAACGTAATGAACTAGGTGCGTTTGCCGGTACAACAAAAGTTACATTAGCTCCGGCTTGACCTGCTGTTCCATTTACTGTAACTCCAGTTGTATATGAGTTCCCGCTGCCATCTTTAAATGCTATAAGGTGGTTATTATTTGAGTTATCTGCTTGATTAAATATATAAGTAAATCCTCTAATTATATTTAAAGTAGGTTTAGATACTCCATCAACGTAATATACACCGCCAACAACAGTTATTGCGTATGTTGTTTGACCTGCAAGAATAGTTCCAATAGCATTGATATTAGAAATATTATTACCAACCAAATCTACATTAGTAATGCTGTTAGCAACAGTATCTATTTCAGATGTTGTTTCCTGTAAATCATTTGCTGCTGTTACTACTTTTGCAATATCACTTGCTACCGCATTAACATTTGATATGTTACCTGCAACTGTATTTACGTTAGCTATAGCTCCACTTACAGTATTGACGTTTGCTATAGACCCACCTACATTATTAACATTAGCTATTGCTGCTGCTACGGTATTAGTATTTGTTAAATCAGATCCTGTTATTGTTACTTCTAACCATTGAGTATTTCCAAGGTCATAAACTTTAGTTCTATTAACTGTTGTATTGAAATATAATGCTCCATCTATAAGTGCATTACCGTCATTATCAACACTAGGGTCAGAAGATTTTGTACCTAAATATCTATCATCAAAAGTATCTAGTGCAGTTTCTGCTGCGGTTTGTGCTGTTTCAGCAGCCGTCTTAGCTGTCTCTGCTGCTGTCTTTGCAGTATCTGCTTGACTAGCTTTAGTAGTTGCAGTTGATGCAGAGGTTGATGCATTGCTCTCACTAGTTGCTGCTGCTGTTGCACTATTAGCTGATGCCGTTGCAGAGTTTGCAGATGCTGTAGCTGATGATGCTGCATTGTTTTGTGCAGTAGTTGCTGACGCTGCGTCTACAATAAGATCCCAGTTAGCAGAGTTAGTATTGGTTGTTAATGGTTGTGAACCAGAAGATGTATGTGCTGTATTACAAAAGAAAATATTATTAGTAGAAGTATCTTTAACAAGATCTCTTACAGCATAACTAGTACTTGCAGCCCAATTACCACGGTAAGTTCCTAATTCTTTTAGTACTTCAAACTCACCTAAATTATCAAAACCAAGTACTCTGTTTTTACGAGCAGCAGCATTTTCTGTAATTTCTAAACTACCAATAGTATTAGTTAATGAAAATTTTATAGATCTATCTAATTCGTCTTGTTGCTGTTGATGTAAAATTACTGACTTATCTAATGCGTCATTAATAACTTCTGGATAAAATCCACCTTGGTTTGTTAAGTCTGTACCTTGTAATGGTGTTAGAGCAGAAGTAATAACAATAGTAAATCCACTTGCTAAATTTTGATTATTACCGCCAGACCTTAAAGTTATGCTTCCACCGGGGTTACCGTTTTGGTCTGAGTTTAAAGTAACTATATAATCATTACTTGCACCAAGAGTTAATGTAGTTTCTATACTTGTTGCAGTTTCTAATTTTTTTACAACAACATCTGCATCTGTAAAAACTTTAAACGCAAAAGGATATGTAGCAGTATTACCATTACCAACTAACGCATTCGTCTTTCTTGTAGTCGAATTTATTGTCATTAATTAGACATCTTCACTATCTTATTTAGGTTAGCTTTAGATCTTTGTATTACGGTCACACCTTTAATTTCTTTGTTTCCGTCCTGTTTTGCCTGTAGCTAAACCTCTAATAAAATCAAGAGGGCCATCTGGAGTTACAGCCCCACTTTGTACATCTCTAAAATAACTTAAAGGTCTGCCAATAAGTGTTAGTGGTAAATCACTAAGTAACGATAACAAAGTAAATACATCTCTTATGTTCTTACCTGACACTTCTTTATCAGGGTCTATAACAGCTTGCAACGCACGAACACTACCTGTCGTTGAACTTTCTATATTTGATATAGAAGGACTAGTAGTAATACGATCATCATATGGTTTGTCATTTAACACATTAAAAGGTACTGGTAAAATGTTACCACCGGGTATAAAGTTAAGGCCAAATCGTAATGGCTCCATAAGCATTATTTCAGCTATTTCATCTAACCAACCATCTTCATCTGCGTCCTGTAAATTACCGCCCATTGTTTGCACTATTATTCCAGAAACGACAGCAGGTAGATATAAACCAAACATAAATGTGTATAACAGTTGTGCTGATCCTTTATTATTTGGTTTAAATCCCATATCTCTAATTTGTTTTTTATATTGTCCAAGATCTAAATTAGCTATTGTGTTGAAATAACTTGTAAATTGCAGCATAGATTGCATTAATGGTGTATCTGTTTGATAGGCTGCTCTGTCTTCTGGCTGTAAACTATCTTGTGTTAAACGCACGGCAGCATCTGCTTGTGCTATAGCTTCTTTATTTGCTTGTGCTTCTGTTAATCCTTGAGGTCTGTTTGTTAAAAATTGGTTATACGCACCTATCCAAGTAACACCGTCTACCATGTTTTGAAATGCAGTTTGTATAAAATATGCGTGTTGTCTTAGCCATGCTTTTGTTTGAACAAATTTATTAGGATTTATAATTAAATCATTTAATGTTTCTTGTATGTCAAACATTTGATTTACTTGTCTATTTGCCATAAAAGGTGACAATCGTGCAATAAACTCAGATGTTTCTTTTGGCTCACTAAAGTATTTTCTAAAACCACTCCATAGATGTTTACGTTCTACTTTAATTAACGAAGGACTCCAACCTGTAAATTGTTGTAGAGCATTTTGAAAATTACCAAACATAGTGTTGCGACCGAAACTACCTTTTACATATTTAAATAATTTATCTGCTAATGCATTTTGTCCACGCAACATTGTTAATTGTCGTGCAGAAGTATTTAACCAAGGCAATATTGTATAGTCCATTTTGCCCGGTGCTACAGTTTCTAAAGCTTCTGCAAATCTTTTATTTTTTACTACTTTTAAAACGTCTTCTATTACAGGTTGAACTACAGCAAAACGCAAGACATCATCTATATGTTTTACCATTGAATTTAAATGTAATGAAAGTGCTTTATTATATTCAACACGAGTTTCTGTAAAACCTTTTCCTGTAGAAGGTAATGACTGTTTAAATTCAGATCTTAAATCTTCAAGTTTGGCATTTCGTTCTGCATCTTTTACTACTCTTGGGTCAACTTTGGCAGGTACATAACCACCTTTATATGTACCAAATCTATTAGTAAAAGGTTTCAATTCTACTACTTTAAAATAATATCCAAAAATATCTTTATGCGCTCTTTGTGCAATAGGTAACATATCTGCTGTTAAATCCCAAACGCTTTGTATAAAATCATAATCAGTTTTTGTAAGATGTCCTTCAGCTTCCATACGCTCTACAAAAGTAGTCCATCTTGTTTTATCTAAAGTACCATCTTCATTTAATTTTCCCCATTTTCTACCTAATAATAATTTTTTTAAATTACTTTCATTACCTGTATGCAACATAGCTCCAAGTAATTCAACTTTACCTCTACCATTACTGTCTTTACCAAAGTTATAATTTAATTCTCCTGAGTAAATTCTATTTTCACCAAAATCTACAGAATCTAACATTTCAGCATATTTTTTTGTGTATTTAACTTGTTCTACACGGTAAGCATCAAGTGCATTTTTTATTGGTCTGTAAATATATCTTGTAATTGGCCCTGCCATACCATCACTACGTCTTAAAACAACATCTCCTATTTCTCCACCTTTAATATCTGCACCATCTATTTGATCAGCAAAAGCTTCCATTGTAGTAAGTCTACTTGCTTGGTTCTGTAAAGCAGTATGAATTTCATCTAATTTTGTAGCAGCTTCTGTAACACCTTTTTCTTTTGCAGCAGGTAGTCTATTTATTGTTTCAAGCGACTCGTCAACTACAGCATCTATTAATAAACTTTCACCTTCATATTTATATTGTGCAATTCTTTTAGATTGAAACCAAAGTGATTCAATTACTTCAACTAAATCATTAAATTCTGCTGACGTTAAATCTTTTAAATCTTTATTATTATTATTAATCTGATCATCAATAATAGGTTTTAATTCTTTGTATAAATCTTCGTTATATTCTTTCATCTGTTCTATGTATACTCTTGGATTATCTACTTTTGGCCCTAATTTGTAACTAGCCAAAATAGTTCTACCAACATTAATCATGTCCATATTTCTTGGATTAGATTTAGTTGTTATTTTTCCATCAGTACGAAAAAATTTATTTTTTAAAGAGATTGGCCCTTTTAAAAATTTGTCATATTGTCTATGTATTTCTACAGATTGTTTTGCTAATTGATTATTTAATAATTGTGATCTTTTGTATTGTATAGCTAATGCATCTTCACCTTTTTTCATTGCTTCTTCTGTTAATTTTACTGCTTTTGCTTCTTGTTGTGAAAATCTAGAAGGTCTTATTTCTCTAAGTGTTTTCTTTGCAAGTATTTCTTGAGCGACTTGTTTTGCAGCAGCTACCTGATTGCGTACTGGTTGCATAGATTTAGATAATGCTTTTAATTCTACAGCTATAAATTTTGCTCTTGCTTCATTATGCAATACTTCTTGTACTTTTAATTCTTGTTCTCGTGGATCTAACAAACCACTATATTCTTGCAACATACGTGCTTCTGTTTTTTCTTTTACATATTGATTAATTGGCTCTAAATCTAATAAAACATTAATCATATCCATAGGTGTTTTATATCCAAAAATTTCTGAAATTATTGCTACGTGTGTACCATTTTTTGTAGCCATACGAAATCTGCGTAATTGCGCTATTTCGTTTTTCATGTCGTGAAAAGGTATTAGATCTTCTAATGATTTAATACTAATTCGGTTTGTATTTTCACCTTCTAGTTTTGCTAATACTTGACCATTGTCGTTAGTTATATCACCACGTTTTAAATAAGCTTCAACTCTATATGCAGTTTCTTTAAGTGCTTTTGCAAATTCTTCTGCTTTTACTTTATTAAATAATGCTCTGTTTTGTCTTTTTAACTTTTCTAATACTTTATTTCTTGATTTTTCTAGCCATGCCATCTGTTTCATACTTGCTTTGTTTAATTCTTCTATAGCTTTATCATCTGCTTCTTTCATTGTTTTTGTATAGTCTGCCCATTCTGTATCATTCATTCCGCTATTTTCTTGTGTTTCAAACAAAGGTTTCATTTCAAATACTAAATTAGCTTGAGATATTGCTTCTTCACTAGCAATCATGCGATCCATTACACCACGTATTTCATCATTAAGAATTGGTAAATCTACACCATTTTCACGTTTGTAAATAACATTTAATTCATCTCTAATTGATTTATATATTTTGCCTAACCATTTACTAAACGTATTAAATAAACTTTGTAATTTTGTATCTGGTGCTTTTCCTTCAAATAAATAAATTTCATAATTGTACGCAAATGCTTCGTGATATTTTCTTTTTTCTTCAAGTGATAATTTACTCCAAGTTTCTGGATTTTCTACACCAAAAAAATCTAATAACTTTTGAAAATCATCTTTAATTTTTTGTGGTGTATTATCTAGATTAACTAAATCTTCATAAACACTAAGCATATAGTGTGCTGTTTCATGAAAAAATGTAGAAACGTCTGAGTCTTGTGTTAATAAAGTAGTTAATGTAGTTGGATCAAATCCACCTCTTGAACTTCCGGGTACTTGTTGTTGTGAAAATATTTGACTTTGTTTTTCAACATATTCTCCTACATCTACTCGAATAAACCCTCTAGGCTTTCCAACTGAGAGTCTGTAATCTTTTCGTCCGTTAGGGAATTCATCATCGAGACTAAGTCTAGAAGGGTCGATCCTGATGGCAACTGCTGTATTGCCGTATCCAGTATCTGCGATAGCTCTGGTGGTAACGTAGACATCAGGTTCTCCAGCACTTCTGAGTTGACCTGTAGCTTTGATTCGTTCTGCGTTTCTTCTACTGGTGTGATGGTAGACGGTGACTGTTCCGTCTGGGTTAAGGGGGAGTCCTGTGCCTTCGTCAATGTTTGCGTCTTCTCTACCTTGTTGTTGGTAAGTTTCTCGAACTCCTTCGTCAACTCTTCTTCCATCATCATCTCGTTGAATTCCTGTTGACTGCTCATCGGACTGTAACTCATCATTAACTTCCTTTATTGTGTTTTGTATTAGATCATCTGATATACCCATTGTAGCAACAAACCCGGCAGCAGCATTAGCGTAATCAGGTGCTTCATTATCCTCATAACCTGTTTCAACAACTGCTTCTTTTAATTTTGCAGAATCATATAATTTTTTTTCTGGATACCATACAAGTGCTTGCAAATCAGCCATTGTTAAATCTGGATATTCTTTATTTAAAATTTCTAAAACTTGTGAAAATACTTTGACAATGTTTCTACGTTCTACAGGACCACTTGGTGTTTCTTTTTGTCCATCATTGTCTTTAGCTAAACCATTACCTTGTTTACGCAATAAATCACCAAGACTTACTGTTTCGTCACCTTTTCTAGGTTGACCCATTATTTCAACAAATGTATCGTAATTTTTTTGATCTTCATCAAACCTTGCTATCATTTTCATCTGCATTGGCACACCTTTACCTGCCGATTTATTTTTTATTGCTAAAGCTACGTTATCAATATCTCCTAATGAAAGTTTTCTACCTATTAATGCTTCGTATGCTTTTTTTTGTTCTTTAGTTAAGGCTCTTATTATTGACTTTATGTTTTGTCTTTTTTGTTTTGCTAGTCGTTCTCTGTCTAAAACTAACGTACCTGTCATACGACCCCATGTACGCATAGCCCATCTATCTACAGTTAATTGTTCATAATTTCCATATAAATTTGCAAAAAAACCATTACCAATTTTAGGCCCAATAATTGCAGAACCATAGACTATATCTCCCATACTAAAATCACTTGGTACTTTAATTTGTTTTTCATCTCTATCTAAACCAACAAATTCATTAACTTCTTTTGCTGTGTGTTTAGTTTTCATAAATTCTTCTAGTTCTTTAAAAGGTTTTTTATTTAATAAATCATTTAACCTTCTAAAAGATTTTTCCATTGCTGCTCTAGATTCACCACCAGTTGGATCGCCTTGTTCGTTAAGCATTAATTCTGGCAATCTTCCTTTACCTTCTCCTAATTCTTCTTCTGACCTCAACCATTTTTCATATACATCTGCTGCATATTCAAAGTTTTTATCTACTTTAATACCATTACTTGTTGTTGCTAACGCCCATTTAAAAATAAAACCATGTCTAGTATCAGTAGCTAGTTTTGGATATACAAGAGAAAGTAAACGTATTGCTTTAGTTACTTTTTCGTTATACCAACCTATTGCATTTGGATTTTCTATTAATGCATAATTTGCATCTGCCAATAAAGTTTGTACAAGATATTTTTCTACTTCCGCTGTAAATTTAGAAACATCAACACCACCTTTTTTAGCTTCATTTTTTACACGGTTTTGTATTTCTAATTTAAATTGTCGGTTAGTTGCAAACGGTTTACTTTTTGCAAAGTCAAAATTTTCTACAATTCTTGCTAACTGAAATACAGCTTGTGGTACTAACTTACCTTTAGATTGTTCTTTTGTTCTTTGTGCAAATAATTGCAAATCTTGTTTGTAAAGGTTGTCAGTTTCTAATGACCATGTACCGCTATTTTCTATAGATTTTACTGCTTTAGTATTAAATACAACTATTTCTTGACCATCTAATACTGGCATTATTACACCGTCATATCCTTCCGCTTCTAATTTATCTCTAAAAGCATTTGATGCTGCACGGCCACCATTACGTATTTGTATTTTTTCTTCCATAGTAGCTTTGTATGGATTTTCTAATCGTGCATATAATTCCATTATTTTTGCACCGCTATCATTAGATTTTAATCTGCCTGAGTTTATTTTTGATTGTTTATTTCTGGCATATATTTGTGCCAAACTTTTGCTATCAGTTAAATAAACACCAGTACCTAAATAACCTGCATCTAATCTGTTTGGACTGTCTAAATCAAAACGATCAATACTATCAACAGTTCCGTGATATACAACTTGTGGTGTACCATCTGCATTTTTTAATTTTGATTTTCCAAAAAATTCTTTAAATTGTGGTGTGTCAATTTTTACTAAACCATTTTGATCAAATAATGACCTTGTAGGAATATTTAAATTATCGGTCATTTCTATGTTGTAGTAATATTTATTAAATATTTCTCTAGGTGATACACCTAAATCTTCTGCAATTGTTGAAATAAAATCACGAGGTAATGTAGACATCAGGTTGACCTGATTAGGTGAATATAATTTTGTGTCTTTTAGTTGTTGTTGTATTGCTTCTTTTATTTGTGTTGTTTCGTTTTCTAATTTTTCTGTTGCTTGTTTTTGTTTCATTATCATATCTCTAAATGTTGCTTGTTCTGCATCTTGCTCTTTCAAAATTGCAGCAGCTTCTAATTGACTTTTACTTTTTCTAAAAACACGTATATTAGGTTTTAACAATTCACCAAAATTTGTACCTGCTAATTTAGCTCCATATTTACCTACAGGAATTTCAATTTCACCTACACCTCCACTTTTTTCTATATCTTTTACAGAGTCTGCTACTTCTGGCAACACTAATTCTAGTTGCTCAACACTAATACCACTATCTTTTAACTGTTGATTAAATACAACTGCGTCTACATAAAAGTTAGATATTTCTTTTCCATCAGCAACTTCTTGTATGTAATTTTCAAACTTATCTGGATTTCTTTTTTTTACTTTGCTTTTTTTTGCTTCTTCATTAATTTTTTCAATAAATGCAGTTTCTTTTACTGATTTTTTTGCGTCAGATAAATTTACATAAAAGTTGCCACTTCCACCTGCTAAACCTATTAATGTCATACCTTTTACTGTTTCTAACCATGTAGTTCCCATTCTGTTTCCTATTTCTTTCCAGCCTTCTGGAGTTGCAAACAATGATTCTAATTCTGCTTCACTAAATTTTTTAGACAATTCTAAACCTAATACTTGAACAGCTTCTTGTCCAACTTCAGTATTAGCTTCACCTAAAATTGCGCCTAGTACTTGTTTTCCATAAGTATTAAATGCTGCTCTAGTAGTTGGTTTTGTTAATTCTTTTGCAATTTTTGCACCACCTGCTTTTAATATTCTATTTTTTATAAATTGTCTTGCAGGTGCTGTTGCAAATCTAAAACCTAAATATTCTAAACCGGCATTTAATATACCAACACCTTCTGAATATATAGCTGCTTGTTCTTCATCAATTCCCGGTGTATTTATATATTCTAAATATGAATGACCTTGACTAACTATATTGCCATCAATTGCCATTTTCGTAGCAAAACCACCACCAAAACTGAGACCTGCAAGCAATGGGCTTTTACCAGCAAGTTTTGCAGAACCTATACCAAATGCTGTTGCAGATGGAATTGTTTGCCATTGCTGTCCTAAAAACCTTGCAGAGCTTTCAAAAAAACCAGAACCATCGGCTGCTAATTCTGCTCTTCTTGCTTCTTTTTCTTTTATTAATTCTCTAATTTCATTTTTATCACCAATAAAATTACCGCCTGTAACAAATTCTGCAAAACCATCTGGCAAATCTTTATCTAAAAAACCGTCTTTTAACAAATAACCTAATTGTCCTATTTCGTGGTCTAATTTACCTGCTTCTAATCCTTGTGATATATTTGATGGTGTTCCTTTTACTGCATCAAATAAACTAGGGAATTTGTCTAAATTTGGTATATCATCATGGGCTAAAGCTGCAAAATTTCTATCATTTAATTGTTTTAATAATACTGGATTAGTTTGTGCTAATTTTCTTCGGCTTATACTTTGTTCTTGATTTTTTTGTTTTAAAAGTTTAAATGCTTCGTCACTATCTAACCCTACACCTTCTGGTAAATTTAATTCTTTAGATAATCTTTGTGCTTCTCCTGTTCTTTCTGGATCTTTTTCTGACACAGATTTAAGCATTCCTTTTAATAATTCTTCTCTTTTTTCATTTTCACGTTCAAAGTATTTATTAAAAGGATTATTTTCTTCCTCATCATAATTTTGATTTGGTGTAAATTCTGATGATTTTAAAAAAGGATTATTTTCCATGTTATTTCTCCGCTAATGCTTCTAACTCTTCATTGTATTTAATAGCATCCGCTTTATTTTTTGGCCTACCAAATTCAACCCACATTTGTGCAATATTAGTTTGTGTTGCAGGTCTACCATTAGAACGTAACGCTGCACTAATTAATGGAACAACCTCATCTGGATCTATTTCACTTGGATATATGTTTACAGATTCACCTTCTGATGTTGTTACCTCAACAAATATATCGTCCATGTCATCGTCATCAACTTCAAAATATACATTTCTATTTTTATTAGTGAACCCACCAATAAATCCTAAAAACTTTTCATCTCTATTATCTACGTTAACATTATCAATTAATATTTTTTCTAAAGCATTTTCTTTTTCTGAATAAGTTACTTTTCTTTCTAGCATTTCTTGCATATAATTTATTTCTTCATGCCATGCTTGTTGTATTGCAATATAAGATTGATTATTTTTATTACCTTTTTTAGCTTTATATAATTTTTGTAATTTATATTTATTCATAGTGTTATGCAACATCGTTACATCACCTGATACGGCTATAACTTTTTTTTCTCCACCACTTTTTATTTTTTCTCCTTCTACTAAAAACTTTCTATAATCTGCTTTAGATAATTGACCTCTATATTTGCCTAAATTTTCTGGTAATGTTTCTGTTGGGTTTTGTAATAACATTTTATATATATCTGTTATTGAATTTTCTGGATGTCCATTTTTTGCTATTCTTTGATCTTCTCGTGTTAATTTAGCAAAATCACCTTCGTTTACATCTGCATAACCACCTTCTCTAGAAAAAGCTGTTGCAAAAATTTCTTCTTTTAAATTTTTATACTCTCCTTCATTTATTGATTCCTGATCGTCATATACTTTTTTAAATTCTGTTTTTGCATATTCTAATTTTTCATCATCTATTATTACATCATTTAATAGCTCTAACATATCAGTTCTTTTTGGCATTCCTGATTCATCATTACGGTCATTAAATAATCCATCTTTACCACCAGCAATTACTTTATTTGCATAGTCGTAATCAATATATTTTAATATTGTATCTATATCTTTATTAACTAAATCAACGTGTTCACCATTGCCAAAGAATTTTTTTTCTTGTGCTTCTTTAAATAATTTAACTACATTTTTCATAATATCTTCATTGCTGGCATCTTTTCCTGATAATGTTTTAGCTTTTGTAAATATAGAATCTGCTTTTTCTACACCAAGTGTTTGAATTGCAAACAGTTGCATTGTTTGATGTTCTGGAATTATTTTCATAACTCCTGTTTCTTCATTAAAAAACTTAGATTCTTTAGACGCATTAAACCAATATTCACTAGCTTCTGTATCACTTAAATCAGGATTTTGACCGTCTAATGCATTAAGGCCATTTGTTGTTGGTGCATTACGTCCATCATCTGCTGCATGATTACTAGACAAAAGAAACGTAAAATTTATTTTACTTAAAGGGTCATCACTATTTGGATTGCCACGATAATTAAAAATATTAGTTGCTTGCTTTTCACTAACTTGTTTTTTATATGCCAAGTTTACTGTTTGGTTATATTTTTTATATGTAGCAGGTGACATTTTATTTAATTGATTATAATTGCGTTCCAAAAATGCAAATGCAGTTTTAAAATCACCTTCGGCTATCATTGTGTCTAAAGCTGCTGATTGCACACTATCCCATACTTGCAACATATTATTTCTTCTAATTGGACTGTCTGGTGATAATCCAATTCTGTTATCTTCTTTTGTTTGTAGTTGCAAAGCTGCTGTTAAAGATGCATTGTATTCACCATTTAAATCAAAAAAATCTTTATAATTTTCACCTGCTTCTTTTGTTTGCGTAGCAATATCAGCAATTGCCGAATTTTTTAAAAACTTAGAATTTTCACTTATATAATGTACTCCCATTCTGTTGGAAATGGTTTCTTTTGTAGCTCCTGATTTAATTTCAAATGCTTCTATTTGTCTACTGTTTTCTAAAGTTCCTAAGTATTGTTGTCGTATAGCTTCAATATCATTTTTTTGCTGGTCTAAAATTGATATAGGTTGGTTTGTGTCTGGATTGGTTCCTACTGTTTGTACAGCACCTTCACTTTCTAATGCTAAATATTTAAATTTTATTTCATTTGCTTCTTTAGCAAAATCAGCGTGCGCTTTTTTAAAGACCGCATCATCTCTTGCAAGTTGAAATTCATCTCTTATTGCATTAAATTCTTGCCCTGCTTTAGATTGTGCTTGAGCTAATTTAGCAGTTGCTCCACTTACTGTATCTTTCATTGTGGCAACTTGACCGCCACTATATAATGCTGGCGCACCACCTTGGATATTTTGAGTTAAATTCATTGGTACTTGCATAATTACCTCTTAAGAATTTCTTTTAACAAAATTTTGTGCAAGAGAACTTACACCTGTAAGTAAACTAGGTGCTGCATTCATAAATCCGCTAACATTACTTGCACTAGAAAACATAGCCCCTGCTGATACACCTAACATATCAGCTTGAATTTTGGCATCTACACCTCTTGTTTTCATATCATTTGCAGCTTTTACTCTATTAACATCTATTGTTTTTCTATCTATAAAATCTATAACTCTTCTACTAACTTCAACATCTCTAGAACTTCCATAACCTGCTTTACCACCTCTAGACGCTACGCTAACTTTTCTTTTTCCTCGTTTTTGACGTTGGTCTATACCTAAATTTTGTTTTTGTTGTGCATATTGTCTATAAATATTAAACGATGCAAACTCCATTGCATCTGCATTAATTGCAGCCATTGCTTGTTGATGTTTAAAATTTAAACCTTGCGTTTGTAATTTATATTTTTCTGTTTCCCCTGCAAAATAATTATTAACTAAACCAGTAAACGTACCGCCAATTTCCATAGCAGTACCAAAATTACCTACTTTATCTATAAAACTTTGACTTTTAGCCATTTTTTATCCTCGTTGTCATAAGTTCAACACTTCCTTATTTTCCTAATATACATACAGTTTATCTGTTTACGGTCACACTATCCACCAATAGCAACTTCTAAAGTTACACCTACAACAGTTAAAGGTAATGGATCAGTTTGTCTTACAAAAATTTGTCCTGTATCTTGCCATGCTGGAGTTAACATAATTTTTATATCTTCCGTTTTTAAATTTGGTGGAGTTCCATATGGTTCTGTTGTACGTTGTTTTGCTTCTACTAATTTATCAGCAGTAGGGCCAGCAAATATTCCAGAACTTTCTAAAACACGCAACCAAATATGATTTAGATTTTTTACACGGCCTTGACCAAAAGCTTCTGTTTGTAATGCCAAAGGTAACGTCTGCAAATCGCTGTTATATGGCAAACCTATATGAACAACACTAGAAGCACGGTCTAAGGTAACAGAACCACTAGAAACTACTTTTTGTGGATGCACAGCACCATCAGCCAAAATGCTTACTGTCTTGCCTTCTAAATGTGATAATCCAGCAGTAAAAACATTTCTTGCAACTTCAAAATTTGTTAGTCCTGTATTTCGTAAACTTGCTGGTAAATCTACGTCTAGTTTAACAGTTGCTACTGTTGCACTTGTAGTAGAAACAATATTGCATCTGTAATAATTTGTGCCGTCTAGTAAAACAATTGCATCGCCAATATCATCAGTACTAGGTGGTGCATTAAATAAATTGTAATTAGCAGTTATCGTAACGCTTTCACCTCTTGTGTAATTTGTACCGGCAGAAATAGTTACAGTACGACTAGCATCTGTATTTGTACCATTATAAGTTGCACCTGCGTCAACAAAAAAGCTATCACGTTGATTGTCGTATAATCTTGTACCCATACGTTCTATGTATCTTTTACTAGCACCATTAATAGTTCTTTGTATAACTGCATATAAAACATCATCATTACCTTCAGAAACTGTTGCAACGCTTTCAAATTTACCATCTGTATCATGTTGATGCCATGCTCCTATTGTTTGTTCTGGGACATATGTAAGACCAATTAATTTACCGTTACTGCTAACAAACCAAACAATAGGCATAGGAGCTTTTGCTAAACCCATATCTGTAATTGTTAAATTATCAAATAAATGTGGCGCACGAAGAGATAGATCTCCTGTAATAAATCCATTAGCTTGCCAGTTATAACCAAGTTCTCTTACATGACCACCACGAGATGCACAATAAACCATGCTGTTATTTACAATTACTGGTTGTGCATTATTAGCACCAACATATGACTGTGGTTTTACTGATATAGATGTTGGTGTTATAGCGTCACTATTAACAGATGTAATGCGCCATTCTGCTGATCCTGTAAGTAACAGTAAATTTGTTAACGGAACTATATGCCTAATGGTATTTGCTTCACGAGCAGCTACTTGAAACTTAATACGGTCATCATCAGCTATCGGTAAACCAAAAGACATATTGCTTTCAGTTCCTGATTTTGTCATAAAAATACTTTGCGGTTCATTATTCGTACCTGCAAAAACTCTACGTTGTTCAAAATAAGATACCGCACCGGGGAAATTACCAGTACCTACAAATTCATTTTCATAAATAGGTGTTGTTCTAGAAAAATCTGGTGCAATATTATTATCAACAATAGTTGTTCCAGTTGATTCTCCTAAAAAACCAAAAATACCACCCTGTTCTTTATAAACTCTATATCTGGATGCACCAGTAACTGCGTTCCATGAAATTGTATTTTTTGCACCTGTAACAAAAATATTATTATTTCCTGATCCAGAATTAGATGCTGCACTTTCATCAACTAAATTAGAAGCAACAGCAGTTACAACATAAACATGAGCTTCATAAGTATCTGTATTTGTACTACTTGATGTAGGTATATATGGAGTAACAGACACACCTGTTGGTGCTGTCAAAGTACTAGTAAAACTTATTGTTTTTAATTCCCATCTAGTTGCACCTAATCTTCTTAGTTCTTGTGGTGCATGATTAGGATGCACAATTGTCATAACGTCAGCAGATTGTACATAATGTATATCAAATAATTCTGCTTCTAAATATGGTGATGGTATTTCATATGTCATGTCCGCAGGTAATGCATACCAATTTGTAGAGTTTGGTGGTTGGCTACCTGAGTGCGCTGTTTTTGCGTAATAATTTGTACCGCTATATTTAGCTATATCACCAACTACATAATTAGTGCTGTTATTCCATGCTGAACCGTCTGAATAAAGTAATGTTTGACCTTGTGTATGGAATCTAAAATAGGTATTACCCATTTCAATTACCATTGTTTGCACAGTAGAAAATGTAAAAGATAATAACCTTGTTGCTTTTGTACTGTCTTTTACTTCTTTAACAAATGCAAACCCCGGCCTGTTTTCTGCTGGCCCTTGTGGTTTGGCAATAAAATTAAGCAATTTTGCTGCGCCTTGCTGATACTTAGCGTCATCAATACGACCAAACATTTCTGGTGATATCTCACCTCCAGAAAATGCTCTAGCAAACGTGCGTGTAACTGGCATTGATTACCTCCCAGAAGTCCAAGGAACTATATGTTCTACCGTAATATCTCGATGTAAATTGTCTGATTGTTTTGCTTGTGTTAAATATCCTTGCATCATTTGTATACTACGTTTTGCTTCTGCTGCTCCTTGATCTCCTTTTATAATAGGCCCTGCCAGCATTGATGCTAGATGCCATGACAATGTAGTTACAAATAAAGGAGAAAATAACGATGGGTCAGTTATATATGCTTGATATCTCAACATTGCATTTTCTTGATTTGTATAAATATACGCTCCTTCTACTGCAAATTGTTGTGGTGAATATTGCCCTGCCACAATTGTTGGTGCATAGTTAGATGTTATTCCTCCCGGAGTATCACCAGCAGACATTCTTGTAGCGTAATCGTTTTGTGCTGTAGGAGATATTATTGCAACAGGATTCATCATATCCGCAGGTGCTGCGTATGCATAATCCCATTGGTCAAGAGTATTTGTAGTTAATGCTAAATTTTCACGTTTTGCTGCAAAATTCCAATTATACATTTCTAACAAATTGTTTCTAGCAATTGGATAAAAACGTGCAGCTTTTTCCGCTTGTGCTGATCCTTCTGGTGGATTTAGCGAAGCTATTGTTGCATCATCACCCAAATGAGCTAGGGCAAGATTGCAAATATCTACTTCAGTTGCCATTACATCTCCTATAAAAAGAGGAGGATAGCAGTAATACTACTAGCCCCCTGTAAGTCAAATAAGAAGACTAAACCTATTTACTAGCTGCTTCAAGTTGTTTAATAAGAGTATCTTTTGTTTGTCTTCTATCAAGTTCAAGACCGATAGTGCGACCATAAACTTCAAGTTCTGCTTTTGTCATCAATTCTAAATTAGTTTTCTTTACTTCAGATTCCACAGGTGTAGTAGACGCTACAGGTGTCTGAGGTTCTTGACCACTAACTAATTCAAGATGCTTGCAATACTCTCCGTTATACTCAAATTCTTCGTCAGCTTCTCTCATAGATTGACCAACGAAACACTTAATTTTTGCTTTGTAAATAGGCATAAGTCGTTTTTAGTTTAAGCTACGGTAAAGCCAGAAGCATAAAACTTCCTACCGTCACCGATTGTTTCTACCACATCAGCAGTAACTTTACCAGCGTTAAAAGTACCTGCAATTGTGTATCTAGCACCTAAATATCTTTGGCCTTTGCCAGCAATATCTGGGTTAATACGAACAACTACATTTTTACCTAGTGTTAATGCTGCTGTAAGGATAGCATCAGTACTACCAATAACAGTAGGAGAACCTAAGTTTGCTGCTGCACTACTAATAACTTCAAACTTTACGCTTGTACCATTAGCTAATGCTTCTGTTACTGCAAAGTTCATATATAAAGCAGTACCTTCACCTACATCTCTAGCAACACTTAAGTCAATAGTGTTAGTAGATACAGCAGTTGTAGTTAATGCTTGATCTTCGCTCACTCTGAGCAGTTTGTCTGTAATCATTTTAAGAAAATCTCCAAAAAAATAGTATAAAAAAACTTGTAACTATTAAGTCACACGAGCTTCAGCATTGATCAAGGCATCTACTCTTCTAAGAGGTACTCCTAAGAATGATAGGTAGCTTTGTGCAGATCCAAACTGTGATAAACCTTCTTGTATTGATAATACGTTTTGTGATTTATCTAATGCAGCAATACTCATGCCTGAGTGAACAGTTCTATTCATATAGAATGCTGCTCTTCCCATTGCCATATTAGGTATTCTGTATAATGCTCTAGCCATCAATTTAACTAAGTTAGTTGATGCAGCAGCAGTTTGTGTATTAGCACTACCGAGCAGGTCAGAAATGTCAACATTACAGATACGAACAACGTATCTCCAATCTTTAACAACCAAACCGTTTTTCCATTGGTAACGAGTAGCAAAAGCTTGTAGTCTTGTACCGTCACTATTGTAAACAGTTTGCTCACCAAGATCTTCGTGAGTTAAACCTGCTTTAGATCCTTTAGGAAAAGGACAATAAACAGTATTGTCACCCCAAACAACTAGATATACAGATGCGTTATCAGAACCTGATCCACCTGCATCAAGAATGTTTACAGCATTATCAGCAGAAAGATCACCGTATCTTGGTGCTAAACCTAGAAACTTTTTAGGATCTGTTCCGGGATTACCGTAAAACATTGTTTCTGCTTGAGTCTGGTTCATTGCTTCCAAGAAAGCAGTATCTTCAGATAAACGGAACTGTGCGGTGTTACCATTTAACATCGCTAAGTCTTTGTCTACTTCAGAGCGTGCTTCTAGGATTCCGCAAGCTTCATCAATTTGTGCTGTTGTTGATTTGCTTGATGGAATACCTTGGTTTAATGCTCTCCAGTAAACACCGGGTAAACCTGTTCTAATAACTACACGTTCACCAGTAGGTAAATTACCTTCTTTAAAAACGCAGTCATCTAGTATTTCGTTGCTCTGTGATAACAGTTCTGCAACAATTGGAACTCTACCGTCTGGGTCAGATCTTTTTGCCCAATCCGCTAGTGTTAAATTTGAGGTTGAGAGTGTAGCCATTTAATAACTCCTTACTTAGTTTGCTGATTAGAATATAGTGCGTTTGCTATGCCGTTAAAATCTTTTGGAACATTGGATTTACCAGTAGCACCTTGAGAATTACCAACATAACTGTCTTCACTAATTGCCTTACCTGCTCTGTACATAAACCTGATTATTTCAGGATGATTTCCAAAGCCTGTTTCTTGTAGCAGCGATTTTAAAGAATCAGAACCAAAAGCTTCTAGAGATTTTTTTGCAATGTCTAAATTAGCATTTAAATTTTCACCACCAAACTCTTCATCTGATTGTGAATCATTAGCCCAATCTATTTTTGCTTGTTCCATAGCTTTGGCTTGTTTTTCCTGTATTACAGGAGCAACTTTATCCAATACTTTTTGTGCATCTTTTTGTGGCAGGTCAAGTTCTTTAGCGACTTCACCGAATGCATTAACTACATCGGGGTCGAGTTCTTCAGATTCGTCAGTAATCTGTGTGTTGAACTCGTATGTTTCAGGCGCACCTTCTGGTTTTTCCTGATCGCTAGTTTCACTTTCAACAGCGGTTTCATCCGAAACTTGTTGATCCTGTACACCTTCAGTTTGCTGCTGGGTGTCAGTAGTCGCTTCAGTTGATTGCTCAGTTGTTGCGTCTACTGGCTGCTGCGAATCACCTTCATTGGTTTGGTTGGCTTCCGTCATCAGCGTTTCTGACATTTTTTTGCTCCTTGATCATTGTCGGATACAGTTCTGGGCAGAGAGTGTGAACCAAGTTAAGTAATTGCAAACCATAATTTCTGTTACCTTCGCTAAATGACATTGCCATTGCGTTAGTGTTAAACGATGATCGAAATACACCTGCTTGCTCCAGAAGTCTCCAGACTAATCTGCGACCCCTCTTGCTGCTCATGAGCCATTTAATATCCGATTCTTCGTTCTGTCGGTCAATTCTTTCTGCGGACTTTTTATTGTCTTTGGATTTCTGTTGACTTTTAAGATCGAGAGGATTGTATTCGCTCATGCTCTAATATATCTATCCATAACTATGTTACGGTCACACCTATGCCATTTTTGGATATAACTTTTTTGCTTTTTCTTTGTCACTTGTTTTCTGACTTTTTTTAATAGCTTCATCAGTTGGCGCACCTTTTGATCCTTTTTTACGCATTTTTTCACCAGAACCTTTTGCAATCCTGTCACGTTTTGCGTGTATGTTATCCCATAATCCTCTTTGTTTTCCCATAACTAACTATCTCCATACAATTGATCGGCAATACTTTTTGTTTTTCTTTTATCTTTTTTTTCTTTTAATCGTTTTTGTTTTTCTAGTTCCACCATTTTTCTAAATTGCTCTTTGTAAGCAGATGGCATTCTTTGGAAATTAGGATCAGTCATAATTAAAACATTGATGGGTAAAGTTTTTTTAATTTTTCTAGTTCTTTTTTATCTTTTTCTGAAGCCATACCTCCATCTATTTTTGTTTTTATAAGTGTTATTTTTCTTTTTTGCATATTAGAAATAACACCTTCTTTTTTTTCAGCCATAATTAACTCCTATGCTAAATAAGTTGCGGTTTTAGCAACAGGTGTTGCTTTTAGTGCAGGTTTAGGCTTGCTTTCGTACAAACCTTTTGCCTGATCTTTTGTTTTGTCAATAGGATCAATACCCATTGCACATATTTGTAGCTCTACATTTTGTTCAACACCATCTTTTTCTTTGCTTTCCCTAACAGTTTTTACATAAGTAATAGCTTTTATCATCATTTCACTACCAGCTTCTGGTAACTTTTCTATTCCTAGCTTTTCTAGCTCTTCCCTACCAAGAGATATACACAAACCGTAGCTATACATCGGTTCGTCATACATTTCTTTGCTGTCAATAGGTTGTGGGTCTTTTTTAAGATCAATTAAATCCATGTTATACCTCCATTGGTGATGGTGAATTGTAACCGCTAAACTGATTCATCATATCCATAACATTGTCAGGATTAGTGTTGCCTAGTTTAGATACATTTTCAGCAGCACGTTGTTGTGCTTCGGCTTGCGCTGCTTGTTGCTGTGCTTGCGCTCTTTGTTGACGTATTATTGCTACTTCTTTGTCGGCTACTATTAGTTCTGGGTCAATTCCTAACATATCTGCATATCCATCAGCCCATGCATCGGAATTAAATTTATCAAGGACATCAGGTTTCATCTGGGCAATAGCTCCCATTGTATTTGTATACCTATCAATACTATTTGTACCAATTGCACGTTGTGCTTGTGCCAACATAGATACAAATTCTACGTTTAATTCCATGCCTTGCAACTCTTCTGGGGCTGGTGGTACTAAACCTGACTCAAGCATTCTGCTAAACGTAATATCAACTAATGGATCTAGCAATTCATTATGTAATCTTTCCAGTACTGGGCCTAACATAAGCAATTTTTCTTCATGTCGTTCTGCTACTTCTGTTGCAGTCATCCTAGTATCAGTAGCATTTGCCAACATAAGAAACAAATCAGCATAAAAACTACCATTAATACGCTGCCTTACGTCCTGTATGTCCATTAACAAGTGTTGTAAGTTTAAATTTACGTTAAATGCTGTCTCAATTTTGCCTTGTTGACCATCAATAAAGGTAACACCGCCCGGAAGACTGTCTACATCACGGTTTTTAAGATAGCTAGGTACTTGTAATGGTGGTTTTGTTTGGTAATCAATGCCTTGTGCTTTGCGTAATTGCTCATGTTGTAACTGTTTTACGTCACCTAATGCTTCCATTCCCGGTGAATTGCCATAAATATCACCACCAGATATACCCCATCTTGGGACAACTACAGGAAAATCTTTAAATCCGCTTTCTCTTAATACACTTTCGCCATCACCACCTGTTTCAAAGTAACAAGATTTGTATGCCATGTTCATATTGTCTTTCTTTTTAAAATCACGTTCCCTATCATCCCTTGGTTCTATCGCATGAACTAACGTAATCCATTGATCCAATGAACCCCTGTCGTGCAGATTCTTAACGGACGTTGAACAGTTGTTATATCCAAATTCTCTTACTACTTCTCCTACTGTTTTTTGAAACTCTCTATACAAAGTGTTTACTCTGCCCTGATAATCTTGTGCTATTGCATATTCTCCTACTGTTACTGGGTAATGATGGATTGCATTTTTATTATCAGGCAAAATAATAGATCCAGCAGTTCCAAATGCTCCTAATTCTTCATACATTCCATGTAATGATCTATATGTATTAGATTTAGTAAACACTAACTGCATACGTTCTGTTACATCAGCTAACCATAATTTTACAGGTGGGTATTTATTTAAATCTGGGTCGACTGTTCCTAGCCTAAACCAAGGTCTTGCAGGGCTTGTTGCACCTGCCATCATACCTGCACCCAATGTTCTTAATGCTCTAGTACCAGTATTGTCGTATATAGAATTATGTCTTCTATGACCTTTATTTCTATCTTGTTGAAAATATCTTCCGTTTCTTGGTAGTAAATATGTAGTGACTTCTTGCCAATGTGACCACCACGTTGCCCTTTCAGACTTAAGGTGACCCCATCTTGTAAGTAATTTATCTCGTTTTGTTTTATACATTAATTAGCCTAATAAAGTACTACCACCGCCTAATTTTAATTTATTAGGATCTACACCTTTATTTCCTGTTAGCAATGTACCACCTTGATTTTCACTTTCGACTGCATTTTGTATAACGTTAGCGTCAGGACTTTTTCTATTTGCCTTGTTATATTCTTGCTGCGCTGTTTCTTGTTGTTTTTTAGCAGTATCTTCTGCTTTTTGATTAGCTCGTCTTTGTTCTGCTAATTGCTTTTGTTGCGCTTTTTTTTGTTGCTGGCCTTTTATTATTGAATATCCAGTTCCAATTACTGATGTAATCGCTCCTACTACTGCCATGTCATAACTCCTTGGAAAAAATAATGTCTTGCACACCATATTTTAGTCTCGGTAATATCGCAGCTAAAGACGTATTTTCTTTGGCGTGCCATAACATTAATTTGCATCCGAGTGATGTTGCATGGGCTTCTGTCTCCCTAATCAATTTTAAACCAATCTTGCCACCCCTATGTTCTTTTTTGATAAACAAAAGATCATTCTGGGCTAGTTTAAGATCAGCGTAATGAAGATGATTAGTAACAAAATTTACAGAGTAACCAATTAAAACATTATCTTGCCTAGCTGAAAGAATAAAGATACTACCCATCTCTTCAGATTTACGGTAGGTTTCTTCGTCTGGTTTTAACACCATCAAATGTTTGTTTCGAGCAATTTCCGTGTAATGCTCTTCAAACAAAATTGATGCTTCTGCCAACATCTCATCAACTGTGGCGAGTTTAATGTTAATCATTAATTACTCCACATTCATCAAAGGTAATGGCATTACTGCTACTTACGGTCACACCTTTCATAGAAAAATACTTGGTAACACAATCAAATATTATATGCACTCTGTCGGTCATGCCAACATTGTCTGCTGTGTGTAATTTTTTATGGTTAAACCACCAGACATCACCTACCTCAAACTTCTGTTTTTGATCTCCGCAAGTTTGGCTACACCATTGATTTGATTTAAGTACAATATGAAATCTTGAGTAGTGATCTGCATACTTTCCTTGGTCGTTATGTTTGGTTACATGACCACTAGGTCTTAAATTTACAATTAATACTCTGCCCATATCCTTAACTTCTAATTTTTTTAATATTGGTTGCATTAATGGTACTAATGCATCCTTCAAATATTCCATGCATGGATAGTCATATGATCCTGTATCCCACATGACGTAGTAATGGCTCATTGCATATGGCCCTCTAACAAATATTGACTCAGTATCTTTATGTGGTGAATTAGTAAATAGTTGACGTTCTTGAATTTCTTTCCATAACTCAGGTTTAGCATCCAACAATTGGAGCAATGGTTCTACATCTAGACCTTCTGCTATACGAACAAAGTTAGATTCTGGTGTATGGGTCATATTCCTCCTTTTGAGTAGCAACTTTACGTCTTTTGATGTATATGTCCTCCGGCTGTTTCTTAGCTACTGGGAGGGCAAATGTTAGAGCTAGTGCATCAGCTAGATCAGGTGAACCTGCACCCTGTAATCTCTTTTTTATCTGATCCTTACTCTCCAATACTCGTCTACCTACATTGTCGTACCAATAAATGGGTGTAGCTAACTCTTGTTTTAGTGCTGTGTCGTTTGGTATTGCACCTCCTTCTTCTATCCATTGTTTCATTAGCCACCACATCTCTGTTCTACGGTTAATGTACTGTTCTGGTTTGGTTGCCTTACCTCCAAATGGTATTTCGATTACGTCATACGATAACTGTCTTAGTCTGTCGATTACTCCACTACCTGCACCTGCATCACAGAAGACTGCATCAGGGTTATGTTCCTCTATCAGGTTGGCTACTCTTGCTGCTAGATCCATGTTATCTATACCTCGATAGACAATAGGTTTAAAGCCTTGCTTTCCCTGCCTACGGAATACTACAGATCGGTCATCACCGAACCTTGCAGGGTCTATACCTAGCACTACAGGAGACATCTTCACATGATCTGATTGGTATATTCTTTTGGCTGCATCTTCGGTATCTGCCAATGCAATTAACTGGTCATCCCCTGCTGCTGAGAAATCACATAAATACTCACGAGCGAAACTAGTCTCACTCATGTCTCGTTTAAGACGAGTTACTTCATTGGGGTGTAACGAATCGGTATCGTAAACCGTGTATCTAGCTGCTGTCCAATCGTCTTCTTCTATAGCCTTGTAATACAACTCAGAAAATAAATTAATACCGCTTGGAGTACCTATAAAAATGCACCAGCCTAGCCTGTCTGATAAGCAAGGCTGAACTATGTCCATCCATAATTCTGGTTTAATTTGGGCTACTTCATCTATTACGCAACCATCTAATCTTAATCCCCTCATTGCATCAGGATTGTCTCCACCAAACAGCCTGATAATCGCTCCGTTATGTTTAAACCTTACCGATAGTTCACCCTCGTTTATATCAATTACTGATGCCCTTCTTAATGGCTCTAACTTCTGTTTTAATCTTGCCCACGTTATAGCTTTACTTTGTCGCAAATAAGGACTCACATATGTAAACATAGCTAGTTCTTTATCTGTCTTTATTGCTGCGTGTATAAGCTCCATACATCCCAATTCAGTCTTGCCAGCACGTCTATGGAGTGCATAACAACTGAACCTTTTTTTATTTAAATGACAAGATTTTTGCCATTGTCTCGGAACATACCTTAAATCTATGTTCATCCTTGAGGTATGCCAGTACTGATAGTCAGGTTAATATCTCCCTTTGCAGCAACGTCCACTCTATCGCCATAGCGAGAAGGAAACCACTTGGATAATAGTTTCAATGCAACATCACTCTTGGCCTTTTGTAGAGCCACCCAGCCCGGATCTATGCGTGGATTATCTCCTCCTATCATCTCAGGAGTTTCGCTCATTATTTCCATAATAGAATCAGCAATCATATCTGAACCAACCTCGCGCGCACGCACGAAGCGTTCATTAAATTCATTAGATTTATTAAGCCAATTATAAATAGTAGTAAAAGCAGGTTTATCTTTTTGACGGCAATAAGAGCGCAAAGTATTACCAGAAGAAATCCAAAATAAAACTTCTTCAATAATAACTGGATCAGGTTTAGCTATTGGCCTACCTAACTTTGATTGTTTTGAAACGATCTGGGTAATCTGCTCTTCTTTCATAACGGCAAATTTTAGCGATTGTATGTTTATTTAGATTAAAAATTTTAGCCAAGGT
>Ga0098038_1000230_pt1 | contig 25637 bp, 20 predicted proteins | sample 5B_taG_FD_75051 | JGI IMG/M metagenome (GOLD analysis project Ga0098038, IMG submission 75051) | Marine viral communities from the Subarctic Pacific Ocean - 5B_ETSP_OMZ_AT15132_CsCl metaG | ecosystem: Environmental > Aquatic > Marine > Oceanic | place: Pacific Ocean | collected 2015-01-08 | reverse complement strand
CTAAGCAAAATCTTTATCGAAAAATTTACCGAGAATATTGTCATTAAGGTAAGACCTACTTTCAAGCACACCAAGCGTGAACTGGTACTTACATTCAAGATAAGTCAATTCTTTTTTGTGGTAAGCAATTTTTAAAATTTCTCTTGTTAAATCTTCTTCATTTGCGTCTTTAATAAAACTATGTGAACCATAGTAATTTTTCCAATCACTTTCTTTAAGTACTCTTTTATAGATAGGAGGTCTACCTTTACCTTCCCAAAGTGCTTTTTCTTTTTTACCTAATTTTTTCTTTAAATTATACATTAAAGATTTTTTACCAATGTATTTTTTATTTGTAGGTAAGTGAGTTGTTTGATAAACAAAGCCGAAGGCATTGTTTGGTAGATCAGAAATCTCATTGATTTCTTTATTTTTATATAACCATTTCATATTTAATTTTAACCTGTGAATATATGCAATGCTGTAGATTGTAGTGCATTTTCACTTGATATTTTGGAACCTGAAGCAAATATTGAGCCTGTCCCAATTAAGGCTGCTTGGTCAACAGTATTTGGTAAGTCGTTAAACTTAATAGCTAGTACCGATTCGGCCACATCAAATGAACCACTCCAACTAAATGAAGCTGAAGTACTCATAAATGAACTACTACCTAAAGTAGTTATATTTTCACTTGTTAATATATCATTACTTGAGCTTATAACTCCTGATTGAGTTATATCTGAGAATATTCTTAATTTTGGGGGTGCAAAAGCATGTGTACTTTCATGTCCTATTAAAACACCTCCTGGACCTCCACTCATTGTTACTGCACCTGTGATTTTATGTAATCCTGTGCCTACACTTCCTGATATATTAATATCATTACCTTCAATTGTAACATCTGCATCAGGACCATTACCACTATTTTGACCTATAAATAAACCAGCACCTGTTGAGAATATTACTCTAGTACCTGCTACAGCTATACCAGCAGCAGAAGATGATAATTGTGTTGCAGATACTTTTGCAGCAGTAACTAAATCTGATGCAGTTATATCATCTCCAAATATATTTCCACTTGCACTTATATTACCTGATGCTGTTATGTCACCTGTTATATTAGTGTTATCAACAAAAGTTATACCACTAGTATCACCTCCTGTTGAAGAAAAATTATCTGCAAATACTGTTCCACTTGCACTTATATTTCCACTAGCTGTTATATCAACAACATATGATATATTTCCTATACCATCTGTTTCTATGTCAGTCATAGGGTTACATGGTAAATGGGCTTCTGCATCTTCTCCTATTTCAAAAGTTATCCCATCAGATATCTCTATATCATTTCCCTTAGTTGGATAAAGTATAGAAATATGGTTATCATTTACTACTGTAGTTTTAGAAATTACTGTGGAATTAGCTAATGCGTTTGCATTTACAACAGGAGCGCTTACTCCTTGACTTGATGAAAGATATTGTAATGTTGCTACAGAACCACTAGCTGTTTGAGTTGTAGATTCTTGTAAATTTATATTACTTTCTATAAGAGAGGCAAACTGTGCTTGGGTTGGTTGTTTGCCTTTCTCAAAAAAAGATTTTATTACAGTTTTATTAAATTGAGTCATTTATCTGTTTTATTGTTGTTTATTTACAAAAACCAATATTACCCCGTAAATATGTAAAGTGGTTTAGATTGTAGTGCATTTGCACTATTTTCTCTATTTCCTGAAACATATAAACTACCTGTTCCAATTAACGCTGCTTGGTCAATTGTTGTTGGTAAGTCTTCAAACTTAATTGCCATTACAGATTCGGCTACATCAAATGAACCACTCCATCCAAATGAAGCTGACATCATTAATAAAGCATCTCCACTACTTGAAACAAATGCATGTTCTGTTCCTCCTACTGATTCTCCATAAGCTACTAATTTAGCACTTCCTGATACTACAACATTACAACTTGCAGTTACAAGTCCATTAAGAGTAATTGTATCATCACAAGCGGCTCCTAATGTTGTGTTACTAGTAACATCTAAAGTACTAGATGATACATTTCCTGTAAATATAGCGTCTCCACTACTTGAAATTGCAAATGTAGGGGTATTAGGATCAAGTACAAATGCCATTATAGAAGCATTATGATCCGCTGAACCTGTCAATACTATATCACAGCTTGATGATATTGTTCCTCCTACTGTTATTTGGTCTGAACAAGCATTACCTAATGTTACATTATTAGTGATATTTAAAGTACTACCCGATATTTCTCCTGCAAATATAGCATTTCCACTACCTGAAATTTCATATACTACAGCATTATCTGTACCATGACCTATTATAGAAGAGTTTGAACCTGTTAAGACTATATCACAACTTGCTGTTATTGTATTTCCTATAGTAACGTGTTCATCACATCTTGTTCCTAATGTTATATTTCCATCTACATATAATGCTGACCAGTTATCATCATCTCCTAAAGATGCTGATGGTGCATTTCCTGAAACGTGTAATGTATGTGCTGGTGATTCTGTTCCTATACCTACATGTCCTGATGAGCTTACTATTAATCCTATTGTTGGTTGACCTGGATCAAAAACAGATCCAAGGAGATAATTTGATACTTCAAATTGTGTAGCATATTGATCTTGTATTACTGAGGATTCTTTACCTGCTAGGAAGAATTCAGCATTATCAAATACAACAAAGGTTCCTGAGTTTCCTACTGATGCAGAAGCTAAGAATGGTACTTCTTGTAAGAAACTTCCACTGCCTAATAATTTTCCAGCTACAAAAGATCCTGTGATTTTTATACCTGATCCAGAAACTACCAATGTGTCTAAAGTTGTTTTACCAGTTACTGATAACTCTCCACTTGCACTTATGTTTCCTGAGGCTGTAAGATCTCCAGTTAATTTTAAATTATCTGTAAAATCTATTCCGGCAGCATCTCCACCTGTTGATGTTATATTGTTAGCGAATATTGTTCCGCTTGCGCTTATATTTCCACTACACGTAATATCTGTAGATACTAGTAAAGATCCGGAGATACCTATCTTGTCAGAACTTCCTCCTAAGGGAGTTATATTTTTTACTTTTAAATTACTCATCGGTTATACGTTATTTAAGAATTCTTTAGTTTTGTCCATTATAAATATAAATTTTTTCCAAGAAAACATATTTATTTCATAGTTTTCTTTATGTGTCCCACCTTAAAACAAAGGTAGTATCAGTTTCGTCACTCATACGTATAGGTTGTCCTAGTTTTCCAATAACTAATAATTCATTTTGTTCATTATATAGTCCTATTTGTGTGACGTAAGGTTTAAAAAGAGAACTAGTAGCAAAATCAGCCATATCTTGACCTTCACGTGTTTGAATTTTTCTAGCTGTTAAATTAAGGGTATCATTATATTCACTTTCGTCTACTGTACATTGATATTCATGTTCATATATCAAATGATTGGCTTGGAATTTTAATTGTGCTATTTCATTAATAGGAATTTGGTATTCGTTTATTCTACTCGAATGGATTGCACCAGCCAATAGAGCATATTCTACAGAAAAAATTCTTGTATCAAGTCCTTCTGGAGAAAGAACTTCTTCCCATTGAATATTAAAAGCATTACGTGTGCTATAATTTAATGTAGGATCTCCTTGTGATAAAGATGAACTATACCCAGAATATACTAAAGTAGATATATCAAAAGGTGTTTCTAAGTGCCAAAGATATACATGATTTGATTGCCCTACACCACTAATTTCGTTTGTTGTAAGTATCATTTTATCTCCATCAGGATTAAAACTAAAACCATATGAACTTATAGAAGATACACCTTCAGCATCTGTTAATGGTCCTAAGACATCTACAGATTGACTTGTAGTTCTACTATGTACATCAAAAGATCCTGAACAATTTATTTGATACATTGTTCCTGTAGTACGTCCCATAAAATAAAAAGCGTCTCCCTCTTTATTAAAATGACACCCCCCAGGAGTATCTTCATTAAAAGACCCTTCATTAAGACTAATACTTTTCCAAACTGTATTATTAAAAGCGTAAGCACTACCTATATCATAAGAAGAAGAAAGAGGTATTTGTGTAATAGAATCTCTAGTAGTACCTATCACAAAAACTTTATCTCCATCACTGCTAAAAGTAAATCCAGTTGGACTAGTTTCTTCATTAACACCTCCTACTATAGCTCCAGTTCCATCAATTATTTGAACATCTATATCATGTTGTAATGTTTTTATATAATTATATGTATTTAAATCATATGGTTGGTCTAATTGATATTGAAATATATCATCAGTATTATTATTCAAAGTAAACATTCTTGTCCCTACATCATTAAAAGCTACATCTATAGTTGTTGGTGAAGGAAGCCCAGACGGTTTTGCATCAACTGATCTTGAAAGAAATAATTGTGTAAAGTTTTTTAACAATTGAGAGTCAGAATTATAAATATTTTGATTTAGAATGTGTTGATATTGTGGGTGAGTAATAGTAGCTATTCCATGAGGGTAAAATATATTTCCTATATAAGGAGAACCATTACTACTACTATAATGATTTAATATTTGAGTGTCTGTAAGATCATTATTGTAAATATTTATTTGGCTTAAAGATCCACTAAACATATTTGACTTTCCATGTTCTGGTTGGGTTGATTCTACTTTTCCTCCTTTACTTCCTATATAAAGATTAGCATTATTTTGTGTTAATTTTTCAGATAAATCTTCAATAGGTCCTCCTACTTTTATCCCATCTAAAAATATTTCCATCATTGATGCAGAATTTCTACAAGCAACATGTTGAAATGAACTTGTATTAAATGAAGCACTAGCTATAGATATTATTTCTCCATCTGATCTACTAAAATAAATATGAGGTGTATTATCTAAATTTTGAACATAAACCTCAAACGGATATTGAAGTTCAGCTTGCACATCTGTAGGTTGTAAAGCTCCTGATGTTGTTGTATTTACTTCTGTGCTTGTTTGGGTTGTTATAGGTGCTGAGACTGTTTTTGTTGTACTTTTTGAAATTATATATTGACTATATCCATCTCCTGCTTGTAAACTATTTAAAGCTGTGTCTACAAGTGTAGGGTATACTTCATAATCTTTTAAATGTGCCCAAAAAGTTATTGTAAAATCATCTCCCTTATTAAAATTAAATTTTTCACTATGACCTAATTTTATTTGGGAACCTTTTTGTTTTTTAGCATTACTAAAATCTTTTTGTCTTATATTAAAATCTATTGCAGAAAACTTTTTATCTACTAATTCAATACTTCCAGTGTTTTCATTATATTGTGAAAAAAGAGTAACTGGTCTAAAATTAACATCTTTATATTTAATAGGATTAAAGTAATAACTATCATCATATTCATCTGTATGTTCAAAAGTGTTATAGTATAGTGGAGGGTTTGGTATTTCCATACCTCTTCTCCAATGATCAGGCATTATTCTATACCCATCGACTTTAACATACCCATCATAAACTCCTAAATTATAACGTCTAAATCCTTTAACGGGACCTATATTGAGTAAATTTGAACGTATGTCTGTGTTATAATCATCATTTGGGTTTGAACCACTAATTAATAAGTTTCCTTCTGAATCATCTATTATTGTATCACCTGTTAGGCTTGAGGAAAGGAGAAAAGAACCTTTTTTTACTGCTTGTCCAAATAAACCTGCAGGTATAGAAAGTATGTTTACTTTTTCATATAATTCTCTTTTTTGAAATAAATAATGGTATTTACTAAATCTATTAGTTAAATCTCTTTTAAAGTCTCTATAATAAAGATGATCTAGTTGATTATATTTAATAGTATTGATAGTGTCATTTGCTCCATTATTTCCACTCCAATTACTAAATGATTCAGATGTATATCTAGCAGAATAAAATGTTATTTTATTTGTTTCTGCGGATCCTGAATCGAAGTCGTATTGTTTTTGTGTATTAAAAGGAACGTATGCTTTATCTTGAGGGGTAAATTTTTTATATACGGATACAGGATACATTTAAATACATTTTAACTATTTTTAATAGTCTAATTTTACTCTAATAAGGGCTTCCTTTGTAAAATCTTTAACTATTGGTTGGCTTACTTTAGCTACTGCTACTAAATCACCCATATTATTATATAATCCAACTGTTGTTATATATGCTTTTGGATTATCTACCATAGATGTAAAATTTAAATTACCTTGATCATCTACATATGAAGGGTTAGTTGTATAATTAAATTCAGTATTTCTAGCTCTTACAAAATAATATTGTGAACTAATCTTTTCTTCACTATCTAATATAAAATGACCAGCGCCTGATATAGCACCATACATTCTTTGAGCACCTGTAGGTGTTACATGGTCTCCTCTATTTGCAGAAACTTGTATAGATTGACTTATAGCGTCTCCATTTAAAATTGCAATTCCAGCATCAGGATAAAAATGACCATAAGATCCACTTCCTGCTACTTGTGTTAATTGTGAACCTGACATTTCACCATTAGTTCCAGAAACTATATTAAATTGTCTTCCTAAGTTTGTTAAAACTGCTGAACCTGTTGATGTTACACTATCGTCTGTAAGTTTTATATAATGATTATTTCCCGAAAATGTATCAGAAGGCATTCCTGAAGCTGATAAGTGTAAATTTAATGTACCTGGTTTTAAATTATGTCTATATCTTGATCTATTTACGTTTATAACAAAAATATCATCGGGTGTATGACCGTCAAATGAAAAATCTGAAACTGTATTATCTCCAAATACTAAATTACGATATTGAGCATAAGTAACTCCTGCTGCACTTTTTCCTTTACCACCTTCATCATTTGTAAAATTAAGAGAACCAGACCCTGCTCTATGACCATAGGCAACCGCATATTGAATAAAAGCTGCAGACGAACTAGTAGGCTCGTTAAAAACATTAATGAAAAAGGCTCCAGAACTTGTAGGTGTTGTAAAACTAGCTTGGACTGAAGATGAAAAGTGTTGTGTTAAATTATTAGTATTATTAGACCATGTAGATGTTGCTACTTTTTGTGTGTCATTTACTATGTCGGCGTTTGTAAAAGGTATTAAACTAGGCATATTTTATTTTTTTATTTTATCTTAACATTATTCCGGTTTGTCCTTGTGGTGAAGTACTTGCTATTACTTGTTTAGAAATTTCTACTGGAACTGTTGTTCTAGCTCCAGAATCTACACCTTCAATTGTAAGAGTAGTTAATAATTTAGTATTAGCACCAAATAATGATGTACTACTTAAAGCTTTTAAACCTAAAGATCTTCCTATCATTGTTTTACTAACAGCTGTAGAAGTATAAGTTCGTGGAACCATACTAACTGCATTTCCACCAGTGTCTGTACCTGCTTGTGCTATTGTTATGTTAGTAAATAATCTTCTATCTGCAATTTCAAATATATAACCAGATTCTGCTTGGTTATTTGAACCATCAAAATTAAGGGTAGTAGGACTAACCATAGTTTCACCCCCAATAGTTAAAGTAATCATAGATACATTAGCAGTTACAACTGGTAATTTTGAAGTACCCCTTGGTAAAGTAACTAATTTATGTCTCATCATATTAGTTTCATCAGGCATAGCTTCTAAAAGAGGCATATTTTCAATAGCTTCTCCTGCATATTGAGTACCATTTGGATGATTTTCATTAAACAAAGTATAATCTACTTCATCGTCTCCTAAAGCAAATTGTGTTATTCTAAAAGATCCGTCATTTTGTGCTAATAATTCACGTCCTCTCTTAGTTAAAATTGCGTCTACTGTAATTACGCTGTTATCTAAATATCCCATTATTGTTTTGTTTTATTATAAATATATGTTTTTCTAAAAAGTTGCATTTTTTATATATAAGATTTTATTTTAATCTGTTTCATAAGGTGCTTGTGTTTCTAAATCTATATCAGGATTTGTTTGATTAACACCTCCTAATGGCCCTCCTGGATTTACAGGTTCACCTCTTTCTGGCCTTTCAGGTAATTTATCTTCTGTGGATTTTTCCATTAATCCTGCTTTTACTAAGTAATATTCTAAGTTATCTTTTACTCTAGGATGTGTACTTTCAGGTACTAATGCAAACCCTCTTTCACCAATTCCATTAGGTAATTCACTAAGTTTATTCATATCTACTACTACAGAAGGAATATCTCTTAAAACAGAAAGTTGATATTGAGTAAAAGGATAAAAATATGATGCTGAAACTTGTCTTGATGCTTTATGTGTATTACCTAATTGATTTATTTCATAATGGTATGTTTTTACAGCATATCTAGAAGAAGTTATAGTAGTTTGCCAATATCTGTCTCCTTTTATTTCTGTCATAGGTATAAACCCATTGTTTCTATGGTTATTAGGTCCTACTCTTTCTTGTTCCTGCATAAACGTTCTTTGATGAACTGATGTTCTTGCATCTGTAGGTTGTATAGATGCTGATTCATGTAATGACATGCTATTAGCCGTAACATGAGGATAAGTTATTTCCATAGTACCTATAGATTCTCTCATGCCATTAGGTAGGGCATATTTACCTTTTTCAAAAGTAACAAAAAATCTATTTGTACCTTTAGCCATTTCCCAATATATAATATCATCATAAATAGCTGTTAAACTACCTGAACTTAGTAAACTATAATATGATGCTGCGGGTACAAATGCCATTTTTTTATATTTTTATTTTTATTTATTTTCTGGTGCTACCTCAAATAAACCAGTAGAATAAGAGGCTGTACAAGGTCCATTTAAACTTTCTCCTAAGGTAGATGTGTCTACATCTCCTACATATGTTATTAATTCATCTGGAAGTTGAGTTACAAATGAAATAGACCCACTAGTAGGGTCATTATTAAATAGGGATTTACTAGCACAAGCAGTCATCCCAAATGAAAACAACCCACCACAATGACTTGATGAAACATAAGATCCAGTTGCTTCTATAAAAGTAGCACTATCTAAAGATTCTGATCCATAGTTATCAACTAAGTTTCCTTTCATTTGTTGTTCATTAGTAGCATATTGGTTTATTCCTAAATATGTACTCTCGTGAGAATCATCTCCCCTAACACCAAACCCTCCAAAAACTCCATCATCAAAACCACCAGTATTCGGAGTATACGTATATATTCTCATTAGATTACCTTCATTAAACTTAACTTTATATTCTTGTTTTATATTTGTCATTATAGACCTATCTAAAAGTTTAAAGTTAGCTGTTGAGCCTTCTGGGAAATCTGATTGGACGTGTCTTTTAAAAGCTAAATTGTCCATATTTACCCTATCTATAACCTGAACTTCGTCTGTTACTACATTAATTAATAGGATTTTATCTATATTTAAATAACTGTGACCATCTATAGATGATAAATTTGTATTTTGATCTCCATTTTCTAAAGTACTACCTATATATACTGCACATATTTCATTAGATATAACAGGATTTAATCCATAAGATATATCACCACCCCAAATATTCATTCCCCTTATGTTTTCTTTATATTTTCCTAAACCTGGAACTTCACCATCAGCAAATGCTATAGGTCTTGAAGATAATGGGTTATATTTGTTGACTTCTTTTGAAATTAATTTACTTCCTCCATAACGTACATTATTCCATGATTGAAGTGATAAAAGAGCATCATCAAATTCTATTCCATAATTTCTAGCAATTCTATTACCAATACCCCATACTGCAAATCCTCCTAAAAGAAGAATATTGGGATTATATGCCTTTCTAAATAATACAACTATATATCTATATCTTTTAGCTTCTAAATCGTCTGCAGTTTGTTTAAAAGAAATAGTACCTGGGTAATTATTTTCACTATCTGTTGAAGATACTTCACCGGGTCCTGTTAGGAATTTTGAGTAATCAGGGGCTCCACTAGTACTTGGTAAAGATAAAGCTTGAGGGTCATTTACCCTTCTTACGGGCTGTCCAAAAGATGTACTTTCATCTACTACTCCTTGATTATATGCACTAAGGGGTGCTAAACTACTTGTAACCCCATTTGCTAAATCTACATTTTCATCTAAAACCCAAATATCATATCCCGTTGTGTCAAAAGTAATTGCTGTTGGTCCTTGATATTGAATTTTACCTAAAAGATAAGGTTTACCTAAATCTACCATAAAACCCACACCTGAATCAACTAAATAATTTGTTGATTCTCCTTCTTGAGGCCACCCACCGGCCTCTGTTGTTTGAAGTTTAACTACTGTAGTTGCATCATTATCAAAAAGGGTTCCATTATCTACATCATTTTTAAAAGTTGTTGCATCAATTATATCAGCAGCTAAGGATCCTGTTAAGAGAGTAACCATTTCTGGGTACAAACGTATGTTCCTAAATTCTGCGTTTTCTATAACTTGTTGTTCTGCGTTTATTACAAATGCCATATCTTAAAAATCATTTTGTTGTCCGTTCATAGTTGATGCAAAAAATATTTTAGATTTTTGTGCTACCGTAGCATTACCTAATACAGTTCCTCCTCTATAAGCCATATAACCTGTAGGTCTTGTTCCTGTGTAAGGTATAATTGGTGATTGAGCAAATTCTGCATTTTGGTCTAAGTTAGGTATTTCATTTAAAATATAATCATCTATATCTATAGTTACATTTGTTCCTTGTTCTACAATAGAAGGAACTGTAACCCCAGTTTCTATGGTAAAAAATCCTAAAGCATTACCAAAATTAGGTTGAGGACCTCCTGTACCTCCTGTAAATGCTGTTGGTGGAGCTCCAAAAATACCTGTTGTTAATGCTAAAGCATTAGTATTATATGTTACTGTTGTATTTCCATTTACTCCTGTATTTATTTGATATATAGTTATTGTTTGAATTTGGGTTTCTTGACTACCATCACTATCCATATCTAGATTTAATTGAGGCGTTGTAATACAGTTAACTGTATTTTGTAAAGGGCCTGAATTTAAAGCTGATTCAAAATTTTCCCAAGTGTCTGCAGCTGTGTCTGCTGCCATCCATACTACATATTCATTATCATCAATTGTTATTACATCTCCGTTTGCATAAGGAGAGCCTACACCTCCTGTATATAAAAGAAACGTTGCTGTTGTTATTTGGTCATTTATTTCTAAACCTCCAATAGTAATTTGTGGATTGTTAAGAGTATCATCACTATTACCAACAACAACTGATATAGTTTCATCATACCATGAATTAATAGCTAAACCACTATCTCCATAAGCTCCAAAAGAACCTACAGGTACTATTGAAGCATTTGATGGAAAACTATTTCCAACTAATATAGCAGTCTCACTTTGAATTATTTCATATTCTGGAAGATATGTATTTTGTATTTTTGGACCTGTTGTAGCTACAACTGAAGATCCTGTTAAAGAATATATAGCTCCTGTGTCTCCAAAATTTGCATTAAGTGTTGTATAAGATCCTGATACCATTGTTTGGCCATCATCTATTATAGGGATTTCTCTTGCAAATTTATTTCTTTCTAAATAATGGGGTTCTATTAAAAGGCCTGTTTTTGTGTTAGCTCTCATAGGGACCCACTGTTCTATCATTTTAAATAGAGTGTGATCTACATATTGAATTAATTTAATATAATCCCAATAATTGTATCTTCTTTTTACTTTTTTAAAGTAATAATTTTTAATTTCTTCTAAATCAGGATAAAAAGAGGATGTTTGTGCTGAAGGTAAAGGATTACCTATATAATCATCTAATCTAAATCCTCCTAATGTATAAATTATATCTTCGTTTATTTCATTTGTTGGTGAGAAAAATACACCTAAATCTGGATAGTCAGGGGGTTGTCTATCTCCTGTTGAAGTTTCTGCTTTAACTAAAGGAGATAACATATCATCATCTATAGAACCTGAGTCTACTCTAACTCTAAGACTTGTCATAGATCTACCTACTGTGTCAGGGGTTGTTAAATGGTGTGTTTCTTCTATTTGTTCCCATTCAAATGTAGTTTGTCCACCATTTATAAGAGTTATATTACTTATACTACTTGTAGTAGTTCCTAAATAATTTACATCTTCATCAGGATGAAAACTTGAACTGTCTTTTTGGTTATTGCTTCCTAAAGGTAATCGTAATACTACATGTCTAAATGAAGAAGATATTGAATTACCTGAATACATAAAGGGCCCTAATGCATGTTTTTTTAAAGTTTCATGTGAAAGAGATTCACCATAATTATATACGATGTTTTGAAGTGAACCGGAATAATACAAGTTTTTTAGCAAAGCACCGCCACCATCTAATTGATATGTAGCATCATAATATAAATCAGCGAAGTCATTATTCATACCGCCAAAATAAGCATGTTGAGCTCCCCCCATTACTATTGTTGATGGATCACCACTACCACTAAAAGGATCACCCCATGTAAGGGATCTTGTTGCTTCATTTATAGTAGCAGTAGCTGTGTAACTAAGTATATTTTTATTAAAATTAGCTTGATAAGCTCCATATTTAATATTACTTTCAAGACTACCTGAATCATACTCTTCTGTTCCTATATGGATATTCCAAAAATCACCATTGTATATAGGAAATATTTCTGTGGATGATTGTTTGTTTCCTCCTATATATAATTCTAATTTTCCAAAATTAGTTGCATCATCCGTTTCATATACATCACCTCCCTGCCATGGTCTTAATACTAACATAGTATCTACACCTGGGTTATTAGCTCTATTTGCATTTAAACTAAATAAATGGTAACTATTTGAAGGTTTTTCTCTTTTTGGTTTAATTCTAAATTCAACTGTTTTAGCAGAAGCAGATATTTGATCTGTAAGAGATGAACTCCAATCTGTTTTTATAAAAAAACCATCATTGTAGGAGCTACCTTTTAAAGCTAAAGAATTTTTATCATAAGTAAAAGTTTTAAATGTAGTCTTATCTTTTGTAGGACCTCCATATTCTTTTACATTTAACATTGTACTAGGTATACCATAACAACTCATTATAGCTCTTAAACCTCTTTCAGTTCCTTTAGTTTTTAATAAATAAGGAGCATTATGATATAATCTTTTCCAAATACTTCTAACTATATCCTTTTTAGCTACAGATCCAGCACTAGAAGCTGTAACTAAGTATTGGTTAGCAGGAGCATCATATGTGTTTAGAGGAGAAGGTTCTATTACTAATCCATCTTCTACTTCATAACCAGTTCCTACAGATGAAAAATTTGTTCCTTGTCCTAAAATATATTCTATTAAGTTATCATTTTCAAATTGATCAAAAGTTTCTAAACCTAAACTTTTTAATGTAAAATAAACTAATTCTTTAGAAATACCTCTTGTATGGTGTGTATCATTTATTTCTCCTAAATGTTTAATATAAGTCCAAATTTGATCAAAATGATGACCTATCATATTTGTAAATAATTGATATTGGTCATTTGAAGAGTTATCTAAAATAAAACTAGGAGTTAAACGATTTAAATTATCAACATTTTGTTTATCAAATAAAGAAGCTGATAGTAATTGACCCCCATAAAGTGAAGAATCTGAATTTTCATTTCCTAACCATTCTCTAGCTTCAGAAGAAGTTATTGAGTATAATTCAAAAGGTTCTGTTATTGTTCTTTTAGGCCAAGTTGCCCATGAACCTGATGTATAATATAAAAATTGTTCATATCCATCAAATCCTTTTATTAGATTTTGTTTTTTAGTATTTACTTCATTTTTATTGTTTAATACTACAGAAGTTTGTGATGTAGGAGCGGGTATAGCATTTATTTGTTTTAATCTATTATCATATAATTCTACTAATTTAAGTTTATAATGAAAATTTTTTACTCTTTCAACAGCACTACTAAAATGGACAAAATTTTCAAAATGATAAGCTATTTCATCACTTTCACCTAAGAAACTTTCTGATATAGGTCTTACATAATCATAATCTATATCTAAAATATCTCTACTTTCTAATTTAGAAAGTAAATTTTCATATGAAGAAGTAAATTGATAAGATAATATTTCTTCATAATTTTTAAATTGAGAAGGAACTGAGTTATTTAATCTAGTATCTATTTTAAAGTTAGGACCTCGAAGAGATATAGCATCATCTTCTAAAGCGGGTAGTCCTAAGTCTACATCTAAACTTATCCTATTTGTAATATCTTCTGATAGTCTAAATGTATCTAATACATCTATGTTTGAAGGTAGAGGTTCATATAATTTAAAAAGAACTTCATATTTACGACCTCTTGCATTTAATTCTATATTAATGCAAGTTGTTAATTTATCAGCCCCAAAATTTAAATTAAAATCCTTAAAAAAAGGAGAAGAATTTAATTCAGTTACAAAATCTCTAATATACCTATCTAAAACTTCATTAGGTATATTATCAACAACTGTTTTTATTTCTCTTCTAGAATTAGAAATTTGTTTTATAGAAAAAGGTTTTTCGTAAGTATTAAAAACTTTTTTTCTTTGAATGTTAAAAACGATTCTATATTTACCTGTTGTAAATCCTCTGTCATTTAATATTAACATAGGATCTATATCTATTTGACTTGTTAGATTTCCTACTGTTGATTGAGGGTCAAAAGTATATTCTGTGAATTCCTCTTCAGTAAGTAGTAAATTATTATTTAAATCATATATGTGTAATTCTATGTAATCTTGAGGTCTACCGAATTTTTTCTCTATAATTTGAGAAGCAGCAGGTAAATCTACTATAGGTTCATAATAAGTTGGGAATTCTAATTGTGTTCCACCAGGCACACCACCAGCAGAAGTATTAACCTGAGGTTGTTCAGCTGCAGGGAGTATAGGTTCTTGTTCTATATTTTGAACAATATTGTCTCCTCTTACAGGTTCCGCTTGTGGGACTATATTTGTTGATGTATTATACTCGTAAGCCATTTATATTCCTTTATTTTTAGTCTGATGGTGGTTCTTCTACTGTATTTACATTAACACCAGACCATATTTTACTTTTCCATCCTTTACTTGTACTTTTATTCCAACGGCCTTTTGATACTTTAAATTCTCCTTGATTATCCATTCTAACTAGATATCTATCACCTTTTCCTCCTCTAGCACCATCATATACAACAATAGTATTTTTATCTTTTCCTTCACCTCTTTTTGGATGCCATCTCCATACTTCTTTACCCCAATGTTCTTGATAATAATAAGGGCAATTTCTATCTTGCAATAATCCATCTAATTCCGTATCTCCTGTTCCTCCTTTTATTAAATAATGTGGAGGTGTTGTGTTAGATAAAGTTAATTCATCAAGTTCTGCTTGTATTTCTTCTTCTATATCTTCAAGTTCTGAAGCTATAGCTCCTATTTCTGATCCTAATCCTGCAAGTTCTGCTGCTCCTGATGCTTCTAATTGTAGTATTCTACTTTGTAATAGGTCTATTTCTTCGTTTAATCTTTCTATTTCTGTATCTCTTGGGTCTTTAAAATCTGCTATAAATTCTCCAGATCTTACCCTTAATGTTGTATGTGAATTTTCTCCTTGTTTAGCAATATCATAAAAAGTATCATTATATATTTTAAACATAAGTTCTATATCTCTATTAACTGTATTTCCTCCAAATTCTTTAAATTTACGATCTAGTAAATTATCTACAGAAATAGCTCCAAAAGCCTTTTTTCTTAATACTATTTTCTTTTCTCCTTCTCTATCTACAAACCCACCCATTATCTAATTACTTTAAAATGATAGTTATTGTCATAAACTGTTGTACCATCACTATTTATATGTTTAAATAAACAACGATAGTATCTTTCAGGTTGTAATCCTTTCATATATACATTAAAATACATTCCATTACTATCACTACTTAATTTTGTAAAATTATCATCAAAAGGTATAATTTCTTCTTCTGTGTGAGCATCTCTTATACTATAATATGATTTTGTAGTAAAATAAAACGCTTTTAAAAAATTACTAGTTGTTGTAAATGATCTATCTGGGTATTTATTTCTAACTTGTAATCTAAATTTAGCTATTTCATTTTGATTATATTCTTCTTTATTATTGTATAAAGATACACTCAATTCACCTTCATCTAAAATAAGAGAAGTTGAAGGATTTGAATCAACACTATCATCCCATTTAAAAGTTAATTTAGGAGGATATATTGTATGTGTATCGGATGAAAAGTATTTTAATTGTCCTAAACTACTAGAGATATTTTCTTCAATAGGTGTTGGTAGCTTTAGTATAAAACCATTATTTTCTATACCATCAAATTCTGTGTCAAAATTAAAAAAACTTGCACTAAATTTATGGACTATTTTAGTAACATCAATATTTGTGTCTAAAATATCAGCATTTATAAATTGTTGAGTACTATAAAAACTACTACCAGTATACCATGTCCCTCCTCCCTCTGTTAAAGGGTTAAATGTAGAAGAACTTATAGATCCTGTAGTTCCTACTGCAAAACTTTGAGTTGTCCATATAGTTCCATCTGTGTCATTATCTCTAAATTTCCAAGAAACTCCATTAGAGGATGTTGGTAAATTTGTAAATCTACCAGAACCTTCTTCCCATGACTGAGAAACAGCATATGCTTCTATAGTTTGAACTGTAGGTAAATTTTTATGTTCTGTTGAAAATAATTGTAAAGATACACTACATGATACAAATTCTTCAGGTTCTTCCTCTGATTTAACTAAATTAAAAATTGAGGGGGTTACTACATTTGTTATTGTTGATTTAATATCATCATTAGAAAATTTTATAAGTATCCTAGAAGGATAATATCTTTGGTCTGAACTTCCTTTTTCTTTTACTAATTCAAGAATTTCATCATGCCCTGTATTCATTGTAAACCTATCTGGGTGACTGTATACAGTTGCGTCTATTTCTGGGAATATAGAATAATATGCCATTTTAATATGTTATTACACGTCCTTTAATATCTACATCAGGATATTTTATTTCAAAAATGCTAGGATCTAATGAGGGATATATAACTCCCTTTTGCGTAGCATGTTCAAGATCATATTTGTATTGGGAGTAACCTGATACTACTCCACTTATGTTTGTAAATTCAACCTCTTCAACTGTTTGTACTCCTAATACTCCTGCTATTCTATTTTTAACTTCTGCTATTATGATAGGTTGGTTTACTTGCCATCTATCTATAAGAAAAAAGTCTTTTAATTCTGTTATGCATTGTAGTATTACTTCTTGGTTGTTGTAATTTTTATATGTAGTTACTTCAAATTCTAATCCAAAGTTTATAATAAAAGCATCTTTAATGTTTATAGCATCAGTTAAGCTTCTAAATTCTTCTAAATAATTTATTAGATTTTGTTTTGTCGCTACATTTAGTCTTGTTAAATGTTTACTTCTATCATATCCTAAAGTATATAAATTTAAAGCTAAAGGATTTGGTATTCTACCCGGCTCTGTTGATATAGGAGATATTTGATCATCTTGTGTTATATAAGCTTTAGCTATTCTTCCAAATTTAGCAGGCATAGATAAAGTTCTAATTAAATAGTCATCTCTTGTTACTGTTCTTTTTTGGGCGGCAAAATTAGCCATTGCATTCATTCTAATTTCCTCAACAGAATCACCAGAACCTCCTCCTACTGCTTTTTCTTTATTTGTAGTTGTTACTGAGTTTTTTACATATTGAAGTAAAGCATAATTTAAATTTGGTTTATTAGTAATTTTTACATTATCTTTTAACGTAATTGTATTAGAATTTACATTAGATTTTAATCCTCCTCCTACTATGTAAGTTACTGTTAAAGTGGTGTTAGAGGGTATCTGTCCATAAGCTCTAGTATATAAAAAGTTTGATGGGTCATATGCTAAATCTAATTTATTTCTTCCATCTTTAATTCCCAATCCTATATTATCTGGATCTGGTATTATTTCTGAGTCTGCTTTATCACTAGCTCCGGCACCAAATTGGAGTTCTAATGAGTTATCTTTTTTAAATCTTGATACAAACCTTCTAGGAACTTTTTTTACTTTTAATAAATAAGGTGTTTGTTGACTAAAACCAGATAGTTCAGGATCATTAGCTGCATTATTAGTAACTTCTTCAAACATAGTATCTTGAGCTAAATATGGCACTTCAAAGTATTCATTACCATCTGAATCTTCAACTTTTTCTATTGATATTATGTTAGGATCAAATATAGTTTGTGTTAAAAACTGCTCAGGATCCCCTACAGTAAAAGTTGTTGTTTTTGTGGTTGCAGATATAGATTTAACAGTTTTTCTTAAAAGGAAATATTCAGGGTTATCTGAAGTATCATATTGATATATGTTTACTTCTGTTGGGTTAAAAGAACTTGAAAAAGAAAAATCAACTGCATCTGTTGTATAAAATGAAGGTCCTTCTTGTGATTTAAAAGTTGAATTTTGGTTTACAATAAGAGCATAACTATAATCAGGTACATAATTACCCCCACCATCTACTATAGCAGGAACTAATTGATATACATCTAAGTTTACAGATGAAGCTGCTGTTACTTTTGGTACATATCCTAAAGCATAAGATAAATTATATAAGTTTTCTCTTTCTCTTGCTAATAAAAGAAAGTTTTCTTGTAATTGTGTATCTGTATAGAAGGAAAGGACATCTCCTACATATGCTGCCATTTCTAAAAACATCATACCAGGTGATCCCTCACTAAAATCATTATAAGTATTAGGATAATATACTTGGGCAAACTCTATTAATTGTTCTTTAAAAGATTGAAAATCTTTATTAAGATATTTTACATCTTTATCTTGAGTTTTATTATTTACTTTTGAATATCCCATGTTTTTTTAATTTAAAATCCTGTTGCTGATTGGGTTAAATCTATACCATCACTTTGAGGTGAACCATTAACATTAATTTCTATTGCGTCTGTTTCACCTGAAAGGATTAAAGCATAACTTAATACTATTTGTAAAAGATGTTCGTCTACATTTACATCTAAATTGACTACTTCTATTTCAGGTACATAATAATTAACTTGATTAATAATTCTATCTTTTACTTCTTGAGCATCAACATTATTTTCAAATAATACTTGTTTTAAACCTACTCCAAATTCAGGCATATAAACTCTTTCTCCTTTTTCTGTTAGCAATACGTTAAGTATATTTGTTTTTGCTTGTTCTTTTATAGTATATGAGGGTAACCATGTTCCTTCATTCATTAAAGGAAAAAGTACCCCTATAGTCGCATTTTGATTTAAATCACGAGTATCTATACTAATAGGACCATTTAAAGGTAATAGAGGCATTATTTATTTTTCTTTTTATTTATTGCTTTCATTAAGCTACTATAATCTCTTGTTACAGCATTTGCTACTTCAGGAGGCATTCCTTGTGTATTCATAGGTAAAGGGGCCCCACTTGCAAAAGGTTGAGATAAACTCACAGGTTGTACTCCAGTTTGTGTGTTTGTATTTCCTTGTGCTGTTTCATTCAATAGATCATTCAATGTACTATTGGATGTAAAGTTTCTAGTTTGTTTTGGTTTTGTAGGGATATTTCCCATTATTTTTTCTTTTAAAGAAGATTTTACTACTTCCGGTATTGGTTCACTTGAAGTATTTATAGGGTTTTGAATTTGTTCTACAATAGTAGGTTTTAATTCATCACGTAAATCTTCTTTAAGTGATTTAATTTCTCTGCGTAATGCGTAATCTATTTCTTCTCTAACTACTTTTCTAATTAGGCTTTCAAATGTTTTTGCTTTCATAAAGAATGTTGTTTATTATAAATATGATTATTTTCAGTTTTTTATAAATATATTTTATTTTTTTACCCCTGCGTTGCTAAACCTAATTCACCTCCTTCTAAAGGAGGAGGTATATTGTCTATATCGCCTTGATTATTTGCTAAGTTTTCTCCTGTATCGGCATTTAAATTATCCTCATTAATTACACCTGTATATTCTAGTACATCTCCTACTAAGTTTGAATTTTCTAAATATTTAGCATATACTGTGTCTAAAATTTGGTAATGGTATGCTATAAAATTTTGTGCTTCAAGTATTTTTACTCTAATAGGTTGTAATTTTTCATTTTCAAAAACTATTTTATTTAAATAATAAGTTATAGTATCTGGTATTCTTGATACTAAAGCTTGAATACCTGAGGCTTTTTCAGCTGCCATATCTAATAATTTACCTAAATTGATTATAAGACCTACAGAAGCAAATGAAGCAGGTAAACCATTAATAGCACCTCCTATAGCATCTATAATACTTAAAAATAAATCTACCATTCCTCCTATAGTATCTAATATACCTGTTATTACTTTTAAATAATTATCTATATCATTAATTGTTGTTGTTATAGATAATATTGATGCCGATGCTGCATCTACTGATGTTTTTGCTTTACCTATTCTATTTAAATAAGTCTGGTATTGAGATTCTGCTAGTTCTTTTTCTGCTTGGTTTTGGGCTTCTTGGGCAAAACGTTGGATTAATTCTTCTTTAGAAGGCATTTGTTCTTTTATTTTCTCTTTTATTTTAGGAATTGCCTTTTTTACTTCTTCTTTTATTCTTTTTTTTACTTTTGCTTTTTTAGTACTAGTTTGTCCTAAAAAGCCATTTACTGTTTTTCTCATTATACTAATTTTACTTTTTCACTAAACATATCTTTTATAGACTCTCTTAAAAGATTTATTTCTGTTGTTAGTCCAACATGAGGGTTAACACCTGGGGTAGATAATTCTCCCTTTCCATAAGTCACATTATATTCACTTTTTAGCCATTCTAAAAGGTCTTCAACTAAACCTAACATTTCTTCTAACCATACCCTTAAAGTCTCACCTAATACAGCAGGTTGAGTAGGAGGTTGAGATCCATCAAGACCTAAAAATATGTTTGGTGAGTTTATAACAACTCTATTAAGTACTTGATCTTTTCCTGTATCTATATTTATAGTCCCTGCTGTGTTTAACCCTATAGATTCATTAGAAAATAATAATATTGAATCTTCAGCTGCATTAAATAATACTCTATCAGATGTTATTACTATTTGCTTTCCTTGATATACATTTGGTTGATCTGGTCTATAATTTAATGTTGCCATATTTTATTAATTTAATCTGTATTTCCTGCAGTTCCTTTAGCTACTGCTCTTCCTCTAATTTTATATTTTTCAAGTAGATCTTCATCAGATATACCATAAGCTGATCCTTTTGTATCAAAAGAAAGTTCAGAACCAATATTAGAAGGTTTAACAAGACTCGTACCTGCCCATTGTGCTTCGGGCATTAATCCTAATTCTTCTAAATATGAGGGTACATAAAACCCAGGGCAATCTTTAGAATAGAGTACTCTTTCAGTGATTGCTGTCATTGTTTCCTCTGGACGTGGAAGAACTTGATTATGTCCTAATATTCGTATATTTGGGTATCTTTTTAAATAATAAAGAATTATTTTATTTAATGTGTAAGATTGAGCGTGTGTTGGTCTATGAGTACCACTCCAAGTTTTACCCCCCACCCAACAAATATGAATTGTACTGTGATTCATCCCTTGTGCTGCCCAACCTGTTTGGTCATCATCTAGTACTTTACAAAACTTTCCATCAAATTCTATTAAATAATGATAAGCAGGATTACCATTATTATACTGAATACCTGCTTTACTATATAATTGTGCCATTACAATATCTATAGCAGTATCTGTTATAGGTCCTCCTGAAGCATGTATTATTAGGTTTTCGGGAGGATTTGATGTTTTTTTACGACCAAAATAAGGATGATAAACTGGGTTTAAATCACCTACGGGTAAATTTCGTGGTTTATAAAGATTAATTCTAGTACTATTATTTTTATTTGGTAAAATAACATATGTAGGAATAGGAAACTTTTCTCCATCTAAAATAGCATCAGGAATTATAGGTCTTTGATTTATAGAAACCCCAGTATTAAAGATGTTTGATCCAGGGATAGCATCTTCGGGAACATATGTTTTACCATCATATAAACCATAATATACCATTGAGTAGAAATAATTTTCTATATTTCCAGCATTTTCTAATGAGGTCCAATTAGTACTTATATCATTCATTCTTACACTTTCAAAACCCTCAGGTGGGTAAGAATAATATGTTAAGTCACCATACCAGTTTAATAGCCTTTTTAATAACTGTCCTTTTCCATCTGTATCATATTGTCTTTTAAAGAAGTCAAAATCAGTTTCATAACCAGAGGAATTTTGGTTAAATTGATTTAACCAATCTAAAGCTAATGATGATTCATATGTTGCAGCATCAAGAGGGCTAAATCCTTCATTTTGTCCTGCTGAATTAATTTCAGATAAATTGGTTGATATATCCATAGCATTACGTGTAGTAGCACCCCAAGTATCATAAAATACTTCAAAATCATCATCTGTCATAGATGTATTTTCTGTAAGTTCATCATAAAAACTTAATTCATCATCATCATTGTATCCTGTTTCTGTGGTTTCAGTTGTAGGGGCAGGTAAAATTACAGGTATTGTGATAGGATTAGCTATGTATGTGTTATCTTGAACTGCTACTAGGTCCATATCATTTGCATGTATAAGATAGGGACTGTCATTGACATAGTTTCCTAATTTATTATCTTGTAATTTTAGGTCTAACATTTTTTTAATATCTGAATCTATCGTAAAATCTGGTACTTTAAGAGTTGTACCATCTTCTCTTAAGTTTTGGAGATAAGATTGAAAATCTGTTTGAGTGTTTCCATCTCCATCATCCCCATTTTCTACTGTATTTGGGCTAGCTGTTTTTGATCCTGCTACTCCAAAATCGGCTAAGACTTGATTTGAAGTCATATAAATTGAAGAAAAATCATCCTTAATACTTTCTACAGAAGGAATATGTGAATTTTTCTGTTTTTTAATACCATTTCTTATAATAAGAATTGGGTCTCCTACAGAACCCGTTACAGTTTTATCTGTTGATAATTTGTTGTAACTATTTATTGACCAATGATTTATGTTAGGTTGTGGTAATTCAGATTTCCCATCATAAGGGGTTGTAGAACCAAATCTTATACTTTGTCCAAATCTACCTTCAAATATAGTATCTCCTTCATAAGGTAATAAAGGTTTTATATGAAATTTTTCCCTAAAATAATCACCATAAGGTATAGTTGTATTTTGTCCTGCATTTGGGGTTCTTATTACTATCCCACTTTCAGCTTGTTTATATCCTGATATATTAGTTTGTCCTGTTTGGTCACTATCTACTGTGAGTGTTTGGGGGAAAGCATTATGATGAGGTTGGTTCCATAAATTTACTATACTAGTATAATAAAATAAAGGTACTTCTTTTTTATCTCGAGCACCCATAGTATTTTTATCTAAAATACCTGAAAATAATAGTATTATTTCTCCTTTTACCGGATATTGTTTTTTACCTGTATCTAAGGGTCTTGCATAGTCTAAAACTCCTGCGGCAAGGCCTTCTAAGGGCATCATACTAATTACAGATTTAGGATCCGCCCAAAAAATAGTTCCTAAACTATCCCAACCTCCTAATTTTTCCCAAGCTTCATGAGTATCATCCATAATAACAGATTCTACTCTTGCTGTTTTTATAGTAACTCCTGAATTACTACCTCTGCTTGAGTTATTAGAAGTTGATCTTCCTGATACTGAATCTATTACATTACCCCCCATTTTAGTCTTTTAGATCTTTTGTTTTTTTAGGTTCTTCAACTGTTTTTGCTATTTCTTCTGCTACTTCTTGAAGTTGTTCCATTTCAGCTTCTGTTAGTGTGCCTCCTTCTCCAGTATTAGCATTACCTGTAGATAGACGTTGGACTATAGCTGCCATTTTTATTAGTTGATCGTCATTTTTGACACTAATCTCCATATATTCTTTAATTAATGGCACTACTACTGTAGCATCCCCTAAGCTAGTGATAAGAGGGCGTAATTCAGCTATTAAAGAAGCTAATTGTTTTGATTTTTTTGTTTGATTTTTGTGTATTTCTTTTAAAATATCAGAAAAACTTTTATCATCAAAAATTATTTGGTTTAAAGAATCCATATCTATATTTTTATTATAAATATGAAAAAATTTAAATTCTTATATATCCTTTTGATTTATATTCATTATATAATTTTTTATATAATTTTTTTAATATCTTAGTAACTTTAGTAATTACTGGAGTATCTACATCAGTCATTTCACGGATATAAATGTATAGAGCTTTTTTATTAAAAATTTCTAAATTTTCTCTACGTTTAAAAAGAGTATTAACTGCATCACATACTTTTCTATCGTTATCTTTTTTAAATAAAATAAACATATGTTTATCAACATATTCAGTAAAGTAATCTATAAAAGTTTTTAAATCTTGTTTACGTTCAGGTCTTCCTAATTCATTTATAACTCCATCATCTTCATCTGCTTTTATAACATCTACTGTTAATTTTTTCTTTTTGTAGTTGTTATTATTATAAAGAATAAGATAATTTTTTCCTACAATACTAAAATAACTAAAGGCTTTACTACCTCTTTCTGGCTTAAAATAATCTAATTTCTCTAAAAGAAAAACAATTACTTCATGTTTTAAATCTTCTAATGACTCTACTTCTGTGTAATAAAATTTAAATGTATGTATTAAATTTTCAGCTAATTTATAAAAAGCATAGTGGATACGAGTTTTATATATATGATCTCTTTCTGTTTGGTTATTAGAAGCTAAATATTCAGCTATTGCTACTTCAGTGTCTGATGTGAAATATTGTTTTTTTGTTTTTTTTCTTCCTCTTTTTTTCTTAGGTGGGGGGATAGAGTTTGCATCCAATTTAATTTTAGTTTGTTTGGTCATGTTTTTTATTTAAGAGTAAATTCGTTTAAAGCTTCTTGGATTTTTTTTATTTCTTGAAAAAACCATCCTATTTGGTCATCAGCATAAAATACATTTTTATCATCTATCTCTTTAATCCTTTTATCACATGTATTTATGGCTTCACTTTGTTTAGCAATAAAGTCTTCTAATGATTCATTCTTTTTTAATAAATTAAAAAGAGCAAATCCTAAAGAAGTTGTTATTATTGTAAGTATTATTGTTGCTATTATCCACCCCATAATTTAATCTTTAAAAAAAGAATCTATAACATCTAAAGTAGCATTAGATAGATTCGGATTATTTTTTGTATTTATTTTTTTAGCTGTTCTTAATGTTTTATCTCCCTTACTTGCATTTTTAGGTTTTGATTGTTTAGGTACAGCATCAGTTGCATTATTCCATATTTCATATTCAATTTGAGCAGCCATATGGTCTGCTTGATGCATAAGTAAAGGTAAATGTGATCTTAATTTAGTTTCTTTCATGCTTGACATAAAATAAAACTTATTTGATTCATCATATAAACCATCATGTATTTTAATACCAATAAATTCATTTTGTGATACTTTACATCCTATTTGTTGTAATAAAAATAAAGATCTTTCTGGTATTTTCATAGCAGGGATATCAGTGTTAAATTTATAAATTTGACCTAATTTATCAATATGCCATTGTGAGTCATTTGGTTTATAATATTCACCTTCTTGTTGACCCATCTTGCCTAAATCATGGAATAAAGCGACGAAATGCATTTCTTCAATTGTATATGTGGATATATCTCCTCCCATTTTACTCCACGTTTTATATAATTCATTTGCGCAAT
>Ga0098038_1000226_pt1 | contig 25747 bp, 25 predicted proteins | sample 5B_taG_FD_75051 | JGI IMG/M metagenome (GOLD analysis project Ga0098038, IMG submission 75051) | Marine viral communities from the Subarctic Pacific Ocean - 5B_ETSP_OMZ_AT15132_CsCl metaG | ecosystem: Environmental > Aquatic > Marine > Oceanic | place: Pacific Ocean | collected 2015-01-08 | reverse complement strand
GAGTCTAGGTTAAGAAACCTTGGCAAAGCTAGCTCATCTACAACTCGTGATGTTGATCGACTTGATAAAGCTGTAAAAAGAGCTGGTGATAGAACTGACCTTCTGAGGAAGCGTATAGATAAGAATACGAGCTCCATGCATAAGTTCAAAATGGTGCTTAGGAGCGTTACATCAGCTATCGGATTAATGGTTAAGACATTAGCCAAGTTTTCTTTTATTGCGTTAGCTGGTCAGGTCGCTTTATTTACGGTAGGTCTTTTGGGTGTCAAAGCTGCTTTGATAACTGGTAGGTTTGCAGTTAAAGCGTATGAGGCTACTTTGCGTGGTTTGTCTGTGGCTGCTTCTTCAGTTGCAGTTTCTCTTGCTATAGCGGCATCAGCTATGCGTGAGTTTCAGTCTGTTCAGTTAGCACCTAACATGGGTGGGTTTGGACCCGGAACTGGTGGAAGGCCAAGTGGCGTTGTTAGGGCTACTAGAATGACTCGTGCTTTTATGGGCTCTCAAACAAGTGGTTTAATGGGTTCAGAAGCATCAAGTGGGACTTTAGCTGCTTTGTCTAAAGTTAAGGGTGTTGGTGCTGGAAATGTAAACGTGTTGGCACGCCAGTTGTTTAACTTATCCGGTGGCGATGGTAAAGCAGTTCAAGCTTTGGCAGGTGCATTAGGAGGCGGTGATTTGGCAAAGGCTAAAGCAGCTATATCAGGTGCATCTGGGTTTAGAAAAGGATCTTTAGATAATGTTACAAGCATGTCTGGTTTGATGGGAGCTATTGGTAGCGGAGGAGTTGTTGCCGAAAATTTTAAAGGGCTTGGTGCTGCAATGGCCGACACCTTCATTGGGAGGATGAAAACACAGTTTGGTTCTCTGGTTCAAATATTTGCTGACTTAGGTGATGTTTTCTTAGGTCCAGCACAAAATACAATGGTAAACATAGCTAGGATTATTAGGGAAGACCTGATGAGTATGTCAGGTTCACTAAATTCTTTTGGACTTAACTCGTTTTTACCCACGCTTGAAACAACGGTTGATAAGGTTAGCAAATTTATTAGAGATATTGTTATTAAAGATATGTCTCGGATTAGTGAGATTGGTGAGAACTTTGTTAACTTCTTTAAGGCTATAGGTAGTTTCTTTTCTCGCTTGGGTGGCTTTTTCAGGAGTTATGAGCCTGCTGCGAATGTGCTTTTGGATATGTTTAGGGCGATGTCTAATACTGGTGGGGGTCGTAAACTTTTTAGAAACTTCAGTGATTTGATTCTTGAGAATGCTGATGCTTTTAAAGAGTTTGGTTCTTCTATTGGTAGAGTTTTTGGCGCTTTGTTTGATTTGCTCAAGGGTGGTCAGGAAGGAATGTTTGGCAACCTTGAACGATTAACTAAGGGTTTTGATGTTGCTGCGAAGAAACTTATACCTGCGTTTGGTAAGATTCTTAATGCGCTTACTCCTATTTTAGATAAGATTCCTCAAGCTATTGAGGGTATAGCTGCTGCTTTGAATATGGTGGCGCCTGTTCTTGCTACTCTTGCTGAAGTTGTTGGTCTTTTGTTTGGCGCTCTTGGTGCTTTTTCTCCTGCTATGACGGGTATGGCTTTGTTGGGTGGTGGTGCACTGTTTGCAGGTAGTGGTGCTAGAGGCCGTCGTACTGGGCTTAAAAGAAATATTAGAAACGCAAGGGACGGTAAAAGTGCACTCTTTTCTAGTGCAGGTGCTCGTGCGGGACGCCTTGATCCTATGGACCCACAGGCGTTATCTAATGCTGGCATGTATCAACTGGCTGATGGACGAATTATTAATCAAAGTAGATTTGCTGGAATGGGCTCAAGCTTTGGACTTGGCGTAGCAAACTTTGTTGACTCTAGTTTATCTCCTTTAAATGCTGATCCTAATCATCCTGACATAAATATGCGTCCAAGCACTTTGGGTAGTAGGCTACGTCAGAGATTCCAGACTAGCCGAGCAAATTTATTTAGAAATGAACGAGCAGGCGGCTTTGGCCCTAAAGGTTTAATACACCAAGATGGTTTCCGTCTCAGGCAGCACGGTTCCGGTACTCCTATAAAAGCTGGCTACTTTAACAAAGATAGTAAACGTATGGCTGGCGTTAGAGGCATGGGTGTCGGTAACAGGATGATGATGGGCGTTGGTGGCGCCATGCAAGCATATGGCGGTATTCAATCCATGGGTTCCGAAGGAATGGGCGTCATGAACACTTTGAGTACTGGTATGGGTGGTGCTATGGCTGGTTTTGCTGTAGCTGGTCCTGTAGGTGCAGCAGTTGGGGCGATTGGTTCTATAGCTGTTGGTGCGTTTATGTCGATACGTCGTAGTAAGCGTTTGAAAAAAGCTGCTGAAAAAGAGTATCAAAACTTTATTGGTGATGTTACTGGCAGTATTGTTGGTGATATGGGCGGTAAATCTGGTGTAGATGCTATGCGCCGACGTAGTGAGCTTCTTAAGGCTGCTATTGAGTCTGGTGATGGCGATACTCAGGCTATGGAAGATTTTTTGAGGAATGAGGGTATTGACCCTACTAAAGTGCATCGTGATGACATGCTTGATAAGCTTATTGCGGGCGATGCTTTAGGTGAGGTGGATAAGCTCATAGCGCAATCTGACAGACTTTTTAAAAGTCAAGTTCAATCAGTTGCTGATATTACTGGTATGGCTGTTGATAAGGTTGAGGAGCTAGCTGATGCGATTGGTGTTGATTTCTTTAATTCTGTGAATAGAGTTTTAACTTCGGTAATGATGATCGCTACCATGAACCCCATTAATATGACTGACTTCCATGAAGTTGATTTTACTGGTAGTGCCGCTGATAAGCTAAGTAGAGCTGAAACTATCATTGGTCATAAGCAAGCAGTAGCTGGTGGTGGCGGAGAAGACTCTCTTCGTGCCTTGATAAACGCCCAAGCTCAAAATGAAATGATGGCAGGGGCTTCTCCACTTGCGGCTACCGTAATAGCCATTGAAGGCCTAATGCGTGAAGCGAATACAACAGGGTTTGGCAGTGCAACGGCGGCTACAAAAGATTCACTTAATTTTGCTCTTGATAACTATATAAACACTATTGCTGACGAATACAATGTTGACCCCGAGTTGCTTACACACATGTTCCATGGAGGAGCAAGAGGCGGAGCTGCTGCACAGACGCTAGGGTTAACCGAGGGTTACATGGGGATGGGTGGTAAAGCAATTGAAGACTTTATGCTAAATGAAGGTACTAAACGAATGGCACTTGACGCCACGTCTGGTATGACTACTAGAAAACGGTATGATACTTTAGTTGGTATGGATGCATTTAGTGCGTTTGATAGGCAAGCACAAATGGACTTTGTTAAGTCAACAGGATATTATAGTGATGCAGAGTTTGCCCGCATGATGCAAGCTGATGTTACCGGAGGCGGAATAAGCGGAATGTTCGAGACAGTACTGAACTCTGATAAAAACTACTCTGAGCAACTATTTCAAGTACTTCCTGATGCTCTTAAAGATGAAGAACAATTATTGCGAGAGATTAATGCTAACTTAAAAGACAACTTAGAAGCTACAAGAACAATTCATCTTGATATTACTGGTGGGACTGCTGAAAATGGTGTGGTTGAAGAAGGGGAGTCAACTAGCATCATAATGGCAGTAAGTCATGAATAGACGTAAGTTATAATATTTTATACAATAAGTTAGGAGGACAAAATGTCGGCAACAACGAAATTTTCGAGGCAAACTATAGATGGGACGTTAATTCCATCAAATGCAATAAGCACGTCTTCTGCGCCTTTGCCTGCTGTTTTAGATCCTGTTAATTTTTCAGGTCTTAATCCTGATAACGATAACTTACCTTATAAGTTGACTTTTCCTTTTGGTCCTATAAACTTAAAGTATGATCAGTTTGCGCCTCAAATAGTTGAAATAGCTCGACCACAACGCAAACCTCTTTTATTCAAAGAGAATGCAAAGCTTAGAACGCTTAGTTTTAACGCTATACTTGCTGATAAAAACACTGGTGGTATGGCAACTCTTGAAAATGAAAAGCGTTACATGGACATTCTAAAGTACATTTCTGAAAATGCTTTGCCTTGCAGATTTTCATATGGGACTTATTCTTTAGATTTTTTTGTTGTAATAACTCAGCTTAACTTCACTGAGTCGTATCGTAATGAATCTGGTGTACCAACTAGATACTCTGTTACTTTGCAGCTTACTGAGCATCCTATGGATGTACAGGATCTGACAGAGTTGCAGGCGGTTGCAGTGGAGCCTGAGACGTTTACTAATATTCCTCCTGTGCCTGCTACTCCGCCTGAACCGGACCCTCCACCCGATGAGTTGCAGTTTGGAGCGGATACATACTACACTGGGGAATTGGGCATATTCGAGTATCAACAAGCTGCGAACTGGATTGTTGCCATGACAGGTTAAAGGTAGGTTGGTATGCCAGACTATGTAGGTAAGTTAAAAATAGGTGAACTTGGTAGAAGACAAGTTGAAATACAAAACTCAATCACTTCTCTTTCTGTAGATTTATCTGCAGGTGCTATTAGCGAGCTTAATTTTAAGGTCCATGATCCTAGCTTTAAAATGCATCATCTTAACTATTTTATGATTGGTAGAACAGTTGAGTGGGATGACATGGTGTGGGAAATAGCTGCGGTCAGTATAGAGCATCAGAGTAGAGATTCTGTTCAGGTTACTGCGAGGACTAAGGCTATGCAAAGAATGCGTAGAGACAGGGGTAACATTAATTTGGGGTATATTTCTCCTTCTGACGTAGCTGAGATAATGGCGTCTAGGTTTGATTTAAAAATTTTTAAAGAGGAGGCACCTGTTGATGGTGTTATTACTCGTAATGAAAAAGATGACGAGGTTGAGAGCAGCTATGATTTAATGGTTCGTTTGGCTAGGGATTTGAAGTGGCGGTTTTTTGAGTGTAGAGGCGTTCTTTATTTTGCTTCAGAAAAGTATTTGATCGAGAATCAACCTAACTTTGGTATTTCAATTCCATCCGGAAAAACTGACTCGTTTTATGCTAATAGAGTGAATCTTAGGAGAAGTGCTGATAGTAAGAAGTCAGGTGCTACTTTTACAACTAACCTTATTAAGAATGAGTCGAGTGTCACAATTGTTCCGGGTATGAGCGTAAGGTTTTATGATGGTAGGGAAGACATTGTAGATTTAATGTTTTTGCTGAAAGATGAATCTTCAGGTTTATATGATTCTGCAGTTCCACAGTCAGCTAGAGACTTTTTTAATCTTTACGATAGAAAGTTTTTTGTAGATAAAGTTTCGTATGATGCTACTGGCTCAGGCACGGTTGCAGTGTCTGGTAGGACCCCTGAAGATAGCCCTGATATTGCTTGCTCCTTACAGGTATTTCAGCTTGGAGATGAAGGCGACTGTGTTAAGAGGATACAGCAGGCAGTTTCTTCTGGCTACACTTACCAAGTTACCGAAAAAGTGGCTAAAGGAGTTGTTATAGGGAATCAAAGAGTGGAACTTACAGGAGGAAGTTCAGGCCCGTTTCTTCCTGATGTAGAGGTTATTTACCATACCGAGTCTAGAAATGTTAATTTACAAGTTACAGGTGTTTTTGATAAGCGCACTGAGGAAGCGGTTAAAGTATTTCAAGAAACACAAGGTCTTCCAGTTACAGGCATTGTGGATTTATTTACATGGGAAAAGATAGAGTCGCTATGACAATACGATCAGGTTATAATTCAAATAGTAACTCGAGCTTGCATATAAGCGGATTTTATCGTGGTATTGTTAAGTCTGTCGGCTCTGGAGTGGTTTCTTTAGTGATTCCTAACTTGAGTGGACCTACGACTGTGTATGAGAATATTAAGTATGTTGGGTTTCTTCCTTCGGTTGATGACTATGTTTGGGTTAGTTTTATTGAGGGCAAAGCTAAAAATCCTTTGGCTTTTAGTTTGGATACTGTTTCTTCCGGTGATATTACTGCTGTTACAGCGGGTACTGCGTTGAGTGGTGGGGGTTCTTCAGGCGATGTGACGTTGAACTTTGCGCCTTCAGAGTTGTCTTCGGTCACGGTAGCTGCAGATGATAAAGTGGTTATAGCGGATACGAGCGATAGCGATAATCCTAAGCATGTTACTGCTCAGTCTATTGCTAACCTTGCACCACAGGGTGACGTTACAAGTGTTACTGCTGGCACCAACCTAAACGGTGGTGGATCATCAGGTGACGTTACGCTTAACTTAGATAATGATATTTCAATTGCTACTGCTACATTCAGTTCTGGTAGCCCTCTTGTATTCGAAGGGGCTACTGCGGACGCTCACGAAACCACGTTTGCAATTACCGATCCTACTGCTGATAGAACAATTACCTTCAAAGATGGGACAGGAACGGTTGCGTTTACGTCTGACATCACGACAACAAGCCCCGCTGGTTCAGATCATGATGTGCAATTTAACAACAGCGGTTCCTTTGGTGCTGACTCAAACTTTACTTATGACGGTAGCGCCGCAACGTTGAAAGCTACTTTGACTGTAGGAATTAACAACACAGGACACGATGTTATTTTCTATGGTGCTACAGATGGCGATAAATGGAAATGGGATGAGTCGTCCGATTCCATGCTTGTCGAAGGTCACTCCTTTTTAGAGCAGAAAGTTCAGACAGGGCAAACATCATTTACGCAAGAGCCTTGGTCTGATTCAACTATTGCGTTAGGCGATTTTGGTGGTATAGGTACTCAAGGTGGGTATAGAACTTCTTTGTCTTGGAACTGGGAACGTGGAACTGACAGTGCTTTTCATCATTTGGATGTCAATAGTTACCCTCAAGCAGGCTCAATTGAGATAGGGAATGACGGTATTTTATTTGAGTACGATGATGATTACGAAACAACCCATACAACACACCCTGCAATTAGGGCGAGGATAACTAGTGCTGGTTTAATACTTGGTAGCGGAACGACAGGTCCGATACTTTCAGAGGGTTCGGCTAATACGTTAAGAATAGAATCTGGTGATGGTTACATAGATATTGGCGCTATGAATGCTAGTGGTAATCACATGTATGCTTCAGCGTCTACTCTATTCTTGGGGGTAAGTGGTAACGCTGAGGTTCGTCTTACTTCAAGTGAATTTTCTCCATCCTCTGATGAAGGGACTAATCTTGGAAGTCAGTCTTACACTTGGAATAAATTCTGGTTAGGTCAAGCATCAACATTCTCATCAGGCGGTTACTACACGTTGCGTTCTAGGGACTCTGACCGTCAGGTTATGGAATTGGTTTCAAGTGAGCGTTATAAAAAAGATATAGAGGATTTGCCTTTATCAGAAGCGTATCAAGTGCTTGATGCTCGTGTTATTAAGTATCGAGGTGTAGATGATGATGAGACTGTTCCTTTAGAGGTTGGGTTATCTGCTGAAAGTTTGCATGAGGCTGGCTATGAATACGCTGTAAGGTATGACGAAGGGCATTGGGGCGAAACACCAAGGTCAGTTTATTACGAATACTTAACTGCACCATTAATCGCAATTATTAAAGACTTAAAAGCACGCATTGAAGTATTAGAAGGATAAAAGTAGGTTTTTAACCAAACTACTGATATATTAAAAGCATGAATTTACCTACTAAATTAATAGCATCCATAATTTTACTTTTTATAATATCAAGCTGTGCTGATGATGAACCTAGCCTTGTAGCTTCTCACGGTGTTCCTACCACTTCAGAGGTGGTTGTTGAAGAAGTTATTGAAGAACCAACGCCTGCGCCTACCCCTACTCCTATAGAGGAAACAAGGATATTCGAAACTACAAGCTATGCTTTGTACATATTTCCTGAAGTAGATTGGCTTGCAGTAGAGAAAGAAATAATGCAGTTAGATTATTTCTGGATGGAAAATAGCCCTAGAGTTAAACTCTTGCAACAATACATTGGCGTAACCCCTGATGGAGTTTATGGCTTAGGCACTTGGGGAGCGCATAGAACCCACGCCGTAGACTTAGACTTGATTAATTTGAGCTACCCTACTCCTCCAAGTAGTAGTATTATTAAAGATGGTTGGGAGTGTCCTGAGTGGATGGATGTTGCACGAAGCGCTGGATGGCCTGAAGATCAATTGCGTAAGCTATCATATGTCATCTATAGAGAGTCAAGATGTGATCCTAACGCTTTCAATGGGGCTGACCCTATAGGTGGCTCTTTGGGGTTGATTCAGATAAACCGATACTGGTGTACTTCAAACGTTTACTGGCCTGATGGATATCTGCAGGTTAGAGACAGTGGTGTTACTACTTGCGATGATTTATACGATCCTTATGTAAATTTGAGATCAGGTTACCATATATGGGTCACTGAAGGGGGCTGGAGCCCTTGGGGACTATAATATAATAAAGAATTAACTTGAGAGGACTTTTGCATTATGAGATATTTTTATAAAGTTTCTTTAGACCGAATTATTGATGGGGATACAGTTGATGTTGTAATCGATTTAGGTTTTGATGTTTTGCATAAAGCACGCATCCGTCTGTATGGTGTGAATACTCCAGAAACACGAACTAAAGATTTAGAAGAAAAGGCTTTAGGTTTTAAGGCTAAAGGTTTTGTTCAAAATTGGTTGAGCAAGAGCGATCATTTTTATATTCAGACATTTAAAGATGCTGGAGGCAAATACGGAAGAATCTTAGGTAAGATTTACTTAGATGAAGAGAGAAGTAAATGCCTCAATGATGACATCATTACATCTGGAAATGGTGTCGAATACTTCGGTGGCAAAAGATAGGCTTGACAAGGCAACTTTATAATTATAGGATAAAGTCATGGCAAATGAAAAAACTGTATCCGAAGCTGTTAGCAATTTAATGCAAGATGATGGAATGGACTCGTTACACCGAGTCCTTTCTTTGGTTATCGCCAGAGATGGTGTATTTAGGTCAGAAGAGAAATGGCTTCACGACCTAGTAGACAGTCTAGTCAGAGATGGCTACTTAAATAGAGATGGTGCTACTATTAGTCTTGGAGTGAACATAGAAAGTTTACTATTGCATTTATCTGGCACTAGTGAAAAGTTTTTGACTGTTCTTAAAGATTATCGAATTTTTGTTCGTTCTAAAGCTGAAGAGTTTAATGTCATTGACACTGACGTTTTTCAAAATATTGATCAGATGCATACTACAGATGAGAAGATATCGTATTTAACTAGTTTGCTAGCAGAATCAACAGCTAAGTTAAGCGTAGCTTTGGATCGTGCACAATCGCTTGAAGCGAAAATTAATGAAATGGATCTATCCCTGTCTGTACTAGAAAGTATGAGCACAGATGAGAATTTTGACAGCTAACACTAGAGTTTTACTAGCGGTTTTAGAGAATCCAGATATGACACAAAAAGAAATTGCAGAACTAATTGGAATGCGATATCAACATGTTTGGAGGGCACTAGACCGTTTAGTTAAAGAAGGAATACTTCGCAAAGAAAGACATAGAAGAAGAACCTTCTTTTACCCTGATGAAGGTTTGTATAAAATAGATGACATCAAACGATTACAATCTTGTATATTTACAGAAAGTGTGGTACATTAACAATATGGCTAAAATCTTATACTTCGATATAGAAACAGCACCTAACCTAAGTTACGTTTGGGGGCACTACGAACAAAATGTTATTGATCATGAAAGACAGTGGTACATTTTATGTTTTGGTTATCGATGGGAGCATCAGAAGAAAACAAGCGTATGCTCCTTGATAGACTATAAAGATGCTTATGCAAAAGATCCTGAGAATGACTACCACGTTGTAAAAAAGCTTTGGGATTTAATAAGTGAAGCTGACATTGTTATAGCACATAATGGTGACAGGTTTGATATGAGAAAAGCAAACGCACGTTTTATAGCGCATGGTCTTGGACCAGCTTCACCAGTTAAATCTGTTGATACTTTAAAGGTAGCTCGTAGGTACTTTATGTTTAACAGTAATAAGTTAAACGAGCTAGGCACTTATCTTGGTGTTGGGCAAAAAGAGTCTACAGGCGGTTTTGAAACTTGGGCTGGTTGTATGCGTGGGGACATTAAGGCATGGAAGACAATGATAAAGTATGCAAAGCAAGATGTTGTTTTGTTAAGAGATGTTTATTTACAGTTAAGGCCTTGGATGACGAATCACCCAAATCTAAATGTTTATGATGCTGTCTCCGATCATTCATGTCCAACTTGTGGATCTATCAATCTTCAAAGAAGAGGGTATAAATACACTAAGGTTGCGTCTTATCAGCAATGGCAATGTAATGATTGTAGATCTTGGAGTAGAAGCCGTTTAGCTAACAAAATAGAAAAGCCTACAATAGTTCCGTAAAGTATGACCTCATTAACATTAATGGATGATTGGCTCCATGACACATATGGCACAGGTGAATCTGAGGAAGATGTTGTACTGGTTAGATCAGACGATGATTTTTCAGATTTTGCAGAGTGGCTACTAGAGCGACGCCGACCTTTAGCTTATGATATAGAAGCTACAGGGCTTGATACTTATTCCTTAGAATGGGAGATAAAGAGTATTCAGTGGGGCGATCAATCTAAAGCATTTGTTTTTATATGGGGTGAGCCGTGGTTTCAAAAATCGATAGATATCGTTATGGAGAAGACTGATTATCGCCTTTTAGCACATAACGCTACTTTTGATGCACTTGGTTTAGACAGGCACGGGCATGTTGACGCTCTTGAAATACTTGATAGAACTTTTGATACCCGAATCTTAGCGCATTTAGCAGACCCAAGGAGCAGGGCTGAAGGTGGTGTAGGGCACGGTTTAAAAAACTTAGCTGCTTTTCATGTTGATAAATCTGCACCAGATTCAGATGGTGCGTTAAAAGATTTATTCAAACGTCAAAAGTGGAGTATTCAACAGGGTTGGAAAAATATCCCTGCCGATCATCCTACTTTAGTTCATTATGCAGGAGTAGACGTAATTTTAACTGCAAGACTTTTCCCTAAGCTTAGAAAAGAGATAAAGCGGCAAACGATGGATCATCTTGTTAAATATGAGCATGATCTGTTGAAGCTCACTGCGTCCATGGAGCGCAGGGGTGTTTTGATTGACGTTGATTATTCTGTTAGTCTGGCAGAAGAAATGACTGCATATGAGGCTGATAATATTGCCGTAGTTAAATCTTTTGGGGTTAATAATCACAATGCCACAAGAGATGTTGCACAAGCATTACAGAATTTAGGCGTAAAGCTAATAGAAACAACAGCGTCAGGGCAGTTAAAGGTTGATAAGACTATATTAAGTAATATTGCGAATGATGAGTCCTTAGGGGACGCTAGAAAGCTCGCTGAGGCCGTCACAAACGCTAAGAACAACGCTAAGTGGAGAGATGCCTATGTTATTGCATCTTTACAAAGCATGGATGACAAGGGTAGAGTGCATCCTAAACTTAACAGCTTGCAAGCAAGAACAGGGAGAATGTCGATCAGTAATCCTCCACTTCAGCAGTTGCCATCTGGTGGAGATGCTATACGTCGAATGTTTTTAGCTGAAGAAGGGTGTAGAATGGCATCTATTGACTTTTCGGGAGTTGAGCTAAGAGTTCTAGCAGGTCTTTCACAAGATAAAGTTATGTTAGATGTTTTTGCACAAGGTGGAGATTTGCACCAAACCACAGCGGATAATACTGGGGTAAGTAGAAAAATTGCAAAAACTGTAAATTTTGGTAAAGTTTATGGGGCTGGGCCGAAAACGCTTTCAAGGCAATCTGGTATATCTATTGAAGAGGCGCAGAATGTATGCGATCTATTCGACTCCACGTATCAAGGAGTTACACGTTTTTCTCATCAGTTAGCACATCCTATTAAAAAAGGCTTGCGTAATTATGTGATAACGCATACTGGGCGGAAGTTGCCTGTGGACTCTGAGCGACCATATGCAGCCTTAAATTACTGTATTCAGTCTACGGCTAGAGATGTTTTAGGTAGAGCGATGATAAAGATACATGAAGCAGGCTTGTGGGACTATGCAGTTTTACCAATTCATGATGAGATACTATTTTCATTTCCTGAAGAAAACGCTAAGGATTTGTGCAAAGAAGCAGGGGCTACTATGGAGATGATACTCAAAGATGTTCATATTTCTACAGAGCCTGACTTAGGCGGACGCTCATGGGGAACGTTATATACAGAGGGCGAACACGAGATTGTTGAGATTTCAGATGACGATAGAAAACAATATGGAGATGATAGTTTAGTTGAACATCTTTTTGGCGAAAAAGAGTTCAAATTTTGATGAGATTTACTACCAAAACTTACAACTTTTTGACAAAAGTGTTTATTTTTTAACAAAAGTTACGAAAAAGGTTGTTGTTTTTTGATTTTGTTGGTAGAAATGATATGCAATAATCAACAGCACCTATAAATGTGGTGCAAGGAGTGTATATATGAAGCATGAGGTTTTTATGCCACTATGGTATAAATGGAAAGAAATAGAGAAAGAACAGCAAAAACAAGAACGTGATGATGCTATTCTTAGGCATCCATCTAATTACAAAAAACAATCTAAGGAGAATAGTTAATGTCAGGTTATGTAAATAGTTCAAAGCATAGAATCTTAACAAGAGAAGAAGAAGTTGTTTTGGGAAGAACTGTCGTAGCAGGTCAAAAGGCAGCTAAAGAATTAAATGAAGCGCACATAGAGGGAATAAAGCTAGACTACTCTGAAAGAAGAGCTTTGAATGCGGCAGTTGAGGCAGCTAAAGATGCTAAAAACACTTTTGTTGAGCACAACTTACGGTTGGCTATGGACACTGCAGCTAGATATTCTAGGTCACAATCAAGAATAGAGTACGAAGATTTGATACAAGAGGCAACTATTGGTTTGATGCGTGCTGTAGACAAGTTTGACCCTGAGAGAGGCTTTAAGTTTTCTACCTATGCAACTTGGTGGTGTAGGCAAGCATGCCAGCGGGCGATAGCTAACTTAGGTAGAGCTATACGTATCCCTATGCATATTGAAGCAGATGTCCGAAAGCTCTCTGCAGTTCTAGAAGATTTAGAGTCGTCTAACAGCGATTTCAGTAGATATGAAATAGCTGACTATCTTGGATGGGACGATGAAAAACTTGATGACATTTGGTCGCATATGGAGAATACTCGATTGGAGTCTTTAGACAACAATCTTTCTGAGGATAGTCTTGTATCGCACTCAGATACTTTAGTTGATAAAAATCAACCTGAGGTTGAAGATTTAGGTATTGCTTCTAGTTTTGCTTCAGATATTTTGAAAGCATTAAGCGTTTTACCTGAAAGAGAGTATGAAGTTCTCATCATGCACCACGGTTTATCGGATTATGAAACCCCGTTAACCCTACAAGAAATAGGTGACAAGATGGGTCTTACACGAGAAAGAGTACGTCAGTTAGAAGCTAAAGCAATTGCACGCTTGAGGCATCCTTCGTCTGGAGTGGCGTGGGCTTTTAATGAGCAACATGCTGATTTCTAAATGGTATCAGTTGACTATATTTACACATAGGAGTATAATTATATTATGAGTACAAATGACATGAAAACAGAAATAGATGTTCAAGCAGTTATCTCAGGTCTTATTGAAGAAATAGGTCAAAAGACTTATGAAATTCAAATGTTGAGAGCTGGCTTGAATCAAGCACAAACAATTATTGCTACTCTTCAATCAGAGCTAGCTGAGCCACAAGAATCATCAAGCAAGACATCAAAAAGTAAGTAATCTATTTTAGTATAATATTAGAGATACTGAAAGGATTAACTATGTCTGCTGGTGCGTATGATATAACTTGTGAGCAGGGAGCAACTTTTTCTAGAACGCTTACAGTGAAAGATAGTTCTGGAGCTGCTAGAGATTTGAGCACGTATACTGCTAAAATGCAGGTTAGGCGAACGCAGAGCTCTTCTTCTACGCTAATAGAATTAACTACTGAAAACGGAAGAATATCTTTGAATTCTTCTGGTCAAGTTGCGCTTAGTATTTCGGCTACAGATACTGCTAGCCTGTCAGATGGCGGAATTTATGATTTAGAGCTTATAAGTTCAGGTGGCGATGTTGAGCGATTAGTTGAAGGAAACTTTACCTTAGTTTTAGAGGTTACACGTTAATTATGTTTCAATATGATGAATCATTGCTTTCTGATGTTTTGTGGAAGATGCATGTTGAATCTCAGAAAGAAATAGCTGATCTAAAGTCCCAACTTATAGTGGCTGAAAAAGTTGTTGAAAACTTGCAAGCGCAGATAGAAGACAGCATGACTCTTAAGTTTGATAATGGCGACTAAAGAATTTTTATGGAACGCTGATGGTCACAGAATGCTGCTGACTGTAAATAAGGCTATCGTAGATGTTTCTCCTAGTATATGTCCGCATGGAGCGACTGAAGATGCTCCGTGCTACCATGAAGGTATAAATGGATGTATAGTGAACCATTTTGTAAATGTTTATGGTTTGGAAATAAACTCTGGAGTAGTTCCTGCGTCGGCAAGCATAGAGATAGCTTGGGCAATGAGTGGCTCTAGGTGGGATGCTGATTTAGCTGATGTGCGTATTATTCCCATGGAAGACCCAAACTTTCAAGAATGGTTAGATAGTCAAAAGGCTGATTCATAGTAGTTGTCTAGGTATAGAGAATTTCTATAGAATGTATATGAAGGCTTTTTTGGAGGCAAAATGGCAGAAAATGTTCTTTCATATCCGTTTAGAGTAAGTACAGAGGCTCCTAGGTTTGCAACTGTACGAACAGATACTGATACTTATAAGGCTGAGCAGATAAATGCTTTTTTAAAAACTGTTTTGGGGGAAAGAGCGATCTTTGCTTCGTTTGGTACAGAAGACCCTACATTTGCGGATTTTGATTCTTCAACTTTTTATCAAAATTTTGTAGAGTTTTACCCTAATACAGATATTTCAATTGAAGAAATAGAGATTACAAAAGCAGCCGGAGTATTGTCAGACATACGAATAACTTTTAAGTGAGATAATTATGGCTAATTCACCTGATGTAAAACAATATATTGATCTTACTGTTTTTGATAGTGATCCTATTGCAGCTCTTAATGAGATACTAAAAGCTGGAAAAGGTTTGCTGCCAACATGGACTCCTCAGGCAGGGCAGATAGAGACAGTGCTTGCAGAGGCGTTTGCTCAAAGAACTTCGCAAGTGATAGCGGCAGTTAATCGCTTACCTTCTGCTACAGCTGAAGTTTTGTTTCAGCTTTTTGGATTGACTAGAAATGATGGTACTAAAGCTACAGCTACTGTGACTATAACTTTTAACGATGCTGTTTCTCACACCTTGCCATCAGGCACACAGTTTTTGTATCGAAATGCGTCATCAGGGACTGCGTATATTTATGAGCTTACCGCTGATTTTACTGCAACTTCTTCTGGCTCGGCTACCGTAACTGCTGAGTCTGTAGGAAGTGCTTTTAATCAAACCGCTAATGGCGAGTCCTTAAACTTGCTTTCAACGGCATCTTATTTTCAATCAGCAGTTTTTACGACAAATGTTCTTGGTGGAGCTGATGCTGAAACTGATGAGAATTATTTCACAAGGGGAGCTAGTCTTTTGGCTAGCTACACTAGTGGGTCAACAACTGCATCACAGATAAAGTATTATATAACTGGAAATAAATCAACATATGCTAACAGAGTAGAAGTGTACAACAGAAGAAAGTATAGAGACAGAGATACAACTGCATCTTCTTACGGCACGCATGATGGTTCAATACTTGTAGCTGTTGGCGGAACGGTTAATACTGCAGCGTCTGCATCAACTGAATTAGTGGTGTCTTCTACTAATCTTTCAGATTTGCATACTTCATTAGCTGAAAGAACGCCAGCAGGTTTGACTATTGATGTAATGAGTGCTGAATTAGCATCAGTTGATGTTACTGCTACGGTAGTTAAGCAAGAAGGTGCTACTGCGTCGACGGTAAAGACTGCAATTGAAACAGCTTTAAAAGCTTACCTTGATGCGAACGTTTGGGATTGGTCGCAACAATACATTAGAAGGAACGAAATTATTTCTTTGATTGATGCTGTTGCAAACGTAGACTATGTTTCGTCTTTAACGATGAGTGGTAACACACTGATTGGTACTAACAATATTGGTCATATGACTACATCGGGTGGGTCAAAAGCCACAACTACTTTGACTATCGCTGGTGCAACACCCGGTACTTATACTGCGGGCAACGCCGCATTTTATTACGTGGACTCCACGACAGACCCTGATAACCCTACGGTGTATACGTTTGTTAATACTTCCGATGTCACAGTATCTGGTGGTGGGGCTTCGTCTGGTGATGCTTATCAAGCTATTTCAAATGGTGTTAGCTTTAATGATGATAGTAATTCTGGAGTTATTCCTGCGGGAACTTCAGGATTTGTTGGTTCTGCAGGTGATACTGGTGGCACCGCTACTGCTACTGCAATCTCTGGCGGTACTGATGATACTTCACAGTTTACTGCACTAAGCGGAGCTTTGGTATCGAATGACTTGTTGGTTAAAAATTTAGGAACTTTGGTAACATTCGGGACCCTTAACATTACGGTAAGTTAGTAGGAAGTTATATGGCGTATAGAACTGTAAACCTTCTTTCGGATACTCAGGCTAACTTTGGTGCGTCTCCTACAGCAACAGACTTTGGTGGTTGGACTGTTGGGTCCGGTGCGGCAAGCACACATTTTAAGTATAAATTGGCACCATATAATAAGTATGTTCCTAATAAACCCGGAATAGACTACTCTGGAACTTATTTTGGGAGCTCTATAAAGTTTACGACAACATCGGCTAATAATATTACGATTTTCTCGCCGTATGTAAATGTTGAAGTTGGTAAAAGATATTTAGCATATGTGACTTCAGCTATGTCTACTGCAGGAAAAATAAAACTAGATGTAGAGTTTTATTCTGATACTAGCTCAACTACACCTATTGCAAATTCGAACTATGCCTCTGGATTGAGTGCACACAGTGTTGCGGCGCTAACACAGTACGGTCCCAACTGGAATTTTACTGCTCCAGTTGGCGCAACTGCTGCAAGAATGAAAATAACGGCAGAGGGAAGCTCTGGTGCATTAGCATCAGGTGCTTCACTATTTTTGTTTGACCCAATAATTTCTGATGATGCTCATGCTTCGTGGGGTCCAACAACATCGCAAGTGTATAATGATTTACCAGCTTTCATGCAATTAGATGATCAGAATATAAATGATGTTCAATCTTTGAACCAGAGAGATGCGCCTTTGCAACGATTTGTTGAAACTTTGTGTTATAAAATGGATCAGGTTACAGACGCTGTTCAAGGATTTGATTATACAAGAGCTACTGAGGGAACAGAATCTAAGTCAAAGCTGACAGATCCTTTAACTGCTGACGCTAACTACTTATTGTGGTTAGCATGCGTTACTGGCTCAACCTTATTGGCTTCGGGGTCAGGGTTTACTCCTTGGGCTGCTTTAGAATCTTACGATGGTGGTGATGCTGGGACAATTCCGGGTGAATGGAGTGACTATGAATCCCTAAGTACTTGGCTTGGTTTGCAAGACCATGATCCAGAATTTTTTGACACAGTAGACTCTTTTAGGAATCAAATTAACACAGGTTTTACTGGGATACATGCTGGAAGGCCTGACACGATAGTTAATTTTGTTAGAACAATGTTAGACACGTCGAATCCTACAGATCACACGGTTGTTGTTATGTCTGATGATATGGACAATGACTTCAGGTCTGAGATACTTGTGGATTCCACAGTTGATCCTGACCCTACAGGAAATTTGATAATAAACGCTGTTAATAATGGTTTACCTGCTGGAGCTCAAGCTGTTAAGACAGCTAATGTTATGGAGTCAGGTGATGGCTCGTATGATATGAGCACTATCATGGGTGGCACGCATTCGAATGCTAATGCTGAGGGTGTCGATAAGATAGCCCAGTCTTTTATTTCTGATAGAGATGGGTATGCTAGGCATGTTTTGATGAATTCTAGTACATCTGCTAATTACCCTGAGATTGGTGGAGGCATTGGGAATGCTCACTTTAGTACTGGTTCAGCTTACTATTATGGTGAGGTTGACGCTAGTGTTGAGGGCAGGTTGGAGATAGCTACTTCAGCTTTGGCTGATCTTGGTGGATCTACTACAGGATGGGATATAATACTTCAGGTTACAGATTTAACTACTCCGACTGCGGCTGTTGGAACAGCTGGCAGTGGTACGCCGTTGTCGTGGCTTTTCAGAGAGAAGAGACATCTTATTTCAGGACAGCATAATGGAGGGGCTACAAACGATTGGGCGTTGTACATTGTTTCTGGTTTGACTTTTGAGCCGGACACGCAAAGCCGATTGTTGTTCGTTGAAGGCTACAACACAGCAAACGCTACTAACTACGCTTACTCTGACCCTATCGATCTTGCTAGTTTTGATAAAGATATTTGCTTTAGAGTTTCAAAACCAGCTGGTTCCGGTGAAAAAACGATATCATTTTTCGCACAAAGCTCATTATATGAGGATTGGAGCAGCAATGCTATTGGATCTGGGGCAATAACAGGGGTAACATCATCGGCAGGTGCTAATGCTTACATTCAAGTTTTAGGAGAGTTAACTGCCTCGGGCACTTGGTCAGATGCTAGTCCTGCATCATGTGCAGTCAAACGAGCTATGGTGTTTAATGCACCTATTTCTTTTACGGGTTCGTCTTCTACAAGTTCTAGTGCGCATGCAGTTCTAGATGGGTCAGAGGTTTCTGATTTTGGTGCCTTTGCATATCAGCCGACTGTAGACATAGATGTTTCATCTGCTTCAGTTTACGGAGGCTCTTTCAATGCTGCAACATGGAATGGGTCAACTGCAGGCACCTTATCAGTAACTGTTCAAAAGTCAGCAGCATCAGATATTGACTTTAAAATGATTACAGGGAAGACAAAGTCTGGAACAGCGTTGTGGTACTTTGGCGAGTCTCAAGATACTCTTGCCGTAAGTGGTAGCAACTTTTCTGGAAGCACATCTTACGATGTTAAGACTACCGTAGTTGACGTGTCTGATGGATCTACCTCTGAAAAGATTTTTACACCAGCTGCATCAAGTGGCGTTGTCACAATTACGACATCCACTGATGCTGATGGCACCGGAGGCACTACATTGTTTGGTGGTCAAACAATAACAAAGATAGAGGTGTATGACTCTACAAATGGCTCTGCTAGTGGGTCGAGAGTAGCTTACTTTCTACCCACGACGATAGGTGCATCGGCTACGGCAGGAACTGATGCGGATAGCCAGACATGGACCTTGACTAGAACTTTTCCTGCTGTTGGCACAGCTTACTCTCCAAGCCAATACGTGAACAAGAATATGTTGCACGCTTATGAAGGCACTCCTACAATGCATAACCCACCCAAGTTAGAAGATTACTCTAATTTTTCAGTGGTTATGCAATCGAGAAGATTCTGGACCGGATCTGAAGGAGCGGCAACTTATGAGGTTCTAAACATAAAGAATGCTTCAAATCAGGGTTTGCGAATATTTTATGACGGTCCCAAAATAAAAGCTACCTACACAGATGGTTCTACGACAGAGGCTGTTGAGTGGACTGAGGCACCAGCATACGGTGAGTGGCATTTGATTGTTGTTCGTAGAGATCCCACGAATGGATTCCAGCTTTTTGTTAATGGTACGCTTAGGAGCACAGCAACCTTTGCGGTCACGGGTGCGTTCACTACTGCTACTACTACGGCTACGTTTAGTGAGGGTGCTGCTGATGAGTATAATCCTAGGTTTGCGTTGGCGGAGTTTGGCTTTTTTAAGAGAAGTCTTACAGATATAGAAATCGCTCTATTAGGAACCCAAATAACCTAGTAGAATAGTTAGTGTATAGGAGGAAAATGTAATGACCATATCCACTACAACTAGACTTGGAATATATCGCTGGGATTCAGCGAGTGATTCGTTTACACGATTGCATTTAGATACGTCGCATGCTAATTTAGAGTCAAAAGTGGCTGGGTTTTCGACGGGAACTCGTGCTTCTGCAGCGGCAGCTTATGAAGGTTTTTTCCATTTTGGTTCAGGCGAAACTTTGTCTTATTGCAATGGTTCTGCTTGGTTTGATATTGGTAAGTCTGGAACTGCTGTAGAGTTGGATGGCACGTTGAGTTCTGGTTCTGGCACTGATTTGGCTTTAGCTAATCATAAGCATAGTATAGCTAATAACGTTATTGATAATGATATGATGAAAGATAACGCTATTAACTCTGATGAGATTGTCGATGGAGCGGTAACTACAGCCAAGTTAGATGCAAATGCCGTTACAAACGCTAAACTTGCTGCTTCTGGCCTTGATGCGGGAAAGTTAACAACTGGTACGTTGGATTGTTCTGCCGTCACTATCAGTAATTTAGCTGCTTCAGTAATTCCTAATTTAGACACATCTAAGATAACTAGCGGAACATTTGATTCTGGCAGGATTCCTACCATAGCATTGACTAGTGGAACTAGCGGTAATTATGTTGAGACTGTTGCAGCAGGCGCAGGCCTTGCAGTTACTGGGGCTGATGCTGAAGGAGCTACAAAGACTATTGCTCACAATACCACAGGTGCAGCGAGTGTTACTAATACTGGTCGTACCGTTATTCAGGATTTAACTATTGATGTAAATGGACATCTTACAGGTCATGATAGTATTAATCTTGACAGTCATTACTATCAAGAAAGTGAAATAGATACTAAGCTTTCTACCGTTTATGGCGACAGTTCTGGTACTTCTGGTTATTGGATAACATCTGGTACAGGTGCCTTTAATAACTCAGACGGTGCGCCTAATGGATCAATTTACTTACAATACACTAGCTAAGGATAACGTATGCCAGCATATGTAAAGGTAGGTGGAGTTTATAAAGAAGTTGCAGATACCAAACTTCATTTAAAAAAAGACGGTGACTACAATGATGTGGTTGCTGGAGGTTACGTCAAGATAGGCGGCGTTTATAAGCAGTTTCATACTGGTTCTGATCCTAAGACTTTTAGGATTCCTACGAACTTAACCAAGTCTTTCAGGTCAAATTTTGGTGGCACTACTGGGAGTTGGATTACTTCTGGATTTACAAATGGTGCTACGGCTTTAAGAAGCGGTAAGTTTGCTGGACGAGGAGCCTACCTCTCTAGAACTTATGACCCTGCACTTGACGCGTATTATATCAATAGTTGTTATAGTGATACTTATGCTTGGGCAGGTGTTATGAATTTTTCAAACACTTCAACAATATATGAAACCACTGGCGGGATTTCTCCTGCAGCCACTTCAAGTACTTTAGCTGATGTTTTAACGGAAAGGCCAGTTGTCTCTGCGGCTAAATTAGTTCTGCAACGTCTTAATACGTCATCAACAGCTGGCCAAACAGGCGGTGAGGGCTATCCTACTGCTACAGGGGATATAAATGTCGCAAGGTATGACGATGCTATTACTGCATCAACTCCATCATTGTCCTACATTTTGGGAACGCACGTTGTTACAAAAAATGATTCTATTTCTCGTGGTGAAGTAGTTGAGATAAACTTAGCAACTGATAGTATTGCTGAAGCTCAAGCGCTTGTAGATCATGCTTCAAGCAGTAGTGGCGGTTTATGCATTTATCCTTATAGTACAACGGCTACATCAGGAAATGGTATGAGAAGCCCTTGGAATCCGGGCACCAGCGTAAACAACTGTGCAGAAGGGTATTCCAATCCTGCTGCGCCTGTACCAGATAGTAATTACATGTTTTTCTTTGACTCAACCACGGACGACAACGACTCTTCAGGGTTTGGAACTGCTCCAGATAATCCATACATCGAAATAACTGTTGATTATACATAAAGGTAGGCTGTTTTGTGGAATGAGTTCCTTACAATGACAGTACCTGCGCTAGTTGGTTCTGTCGTAACATTTGCTGGCGTGTATTTGAGTAGCAAAAATAAGTCTAAACAACTAGATTTTGACATAGATAACGCTCAAGACGAAATTTGGTTAGATCTAGTGAAGCAAAGTCGTGTAGAATATGAGTTACAGCGTGAAGAAAATAATCGTTTACGCTATATAACACATCACTTACAAAGTGAAATAAAAACATTAGAGGGTAGAAATTTCGAGCTAGCGCAAGAGATAACTGAACTCAAAACTAATAATCAGGACTAATTATGCCAGAATTTTTTCCATGGAGCCAGCGAAATGAAGTAAGTTCAGTTGAGTCAGCGTCTGGAAATAATTTGCAAAAGCATGACAATCCTGAAGATTTAGTAACAGATTTTTTAGGTAAAATCATCGAAGAGAACGACAACTTTGGCATCTTAGGTAACTTTGTGGTTGTTGGAGAGATAGTTGACAATGATGGGAAGTCGCATCTAATGGTTGTAACATCTGAGAACTTACCGGAGTGGATATCGAAAGGTATGCTTTTGTCTGCCATGGATTACTTGTCAGTTGGTGATTTACAGTGACTGCTGGCCCTTTGGATATGAGTTGCACAAAAGGGCAGGCATTTAGCCTTACCTTAAATGTTCTTAATCCTGATCAGTCTAAGTCATCGTTAACTATTTGGAATTCAAGAATGCAAGTTAGAGATACTGTTAGTGCCTCATCTGCGTTAATAGAGCTATCTACTTCTAATGGTAGGATTACACATGATGTAACAAATGGTAGAATAGTACTAAGCTTATCTTCTTCGGAAACCAATGGATTACCCGTTGGTACGGCTGTTTACGATCTTGAATTAGTGAGTACAGTTGGGAATTCAGTTGTTAGATTAGTGCAGGGTAATTTTACTGTAGGAGAATAGTATGGCTAACAATACTGTAGTAGTGCAAGAGGTTGTAGACAATACAGTTACTGCACAAGACATAATAAATTCAGTTACAGTATCAGAGAGTGACGCTAATTCAGTTACAGTAGTTGCCGCAACGTTTATAAGTGACAGTGGATCTTCATCGTCACTGTTTTATTCCACGGGCGCACCTTCTAATTCAGTCGGTGTTGATGGAGATTTTTACATAGATGTTTCGTCTGGAGAGCTGTATGGGCCTAAAGCTAGTTCGGCATGGCCTGCAGATGCTCTTGCTTTGATTCCTAAAAGAAGCGTGCATACACAGTCAGTTGCTTCGGCATCATGGGCTATAACTCACACTTTGTCGGGTTATCCATCTGTAACTATTGTAGATTCTGCAGGAACAGTGGTTGAAGGTGATGTAAAATATAATAGTACGAGTAGTTTAACTCTAACATTCGCCTCTGCTTTTACAGGCAAAGCTTACTTAACATAAGGAGATAAAAGTGGCTAAAAGTTTTTTAGTAAGCGTAGATCTTAACAAAAATGAGCTTCAAAACGCTAAAGTTCAAAATTTAGGCACTGCTCCGGGTTCCCCTGCAACAGGGCAAATTTATTATGATACTGGTGATAACGAGTTGTATGTGTACAACGGCTCTGGCTGGGTTAGTTTGCAGTCAACTGGTGACATTACTGCTGTTACTGCGGGTACTGCTCTTTCTGGTGGTGGATCTTCTGGAGATGTGACGGTAAACTTTGCTCCCTCTGGGCTTAGTAGTGCTACAGTTGCGTCTGATGATAAGGTAGTTATAGCTGATACGAGTGATAGCGATAATCCTAAGACTGTTACTGTTGCTTCTATCGCAGCTTTAGCTTCAGGGGATATCACATCTGTAGTTGCTGGAACAAATTTGAATGGTGGTGGAACATCAGGAGATGTGACATTAAATTTAGACGCTAGTCCTTCACTAACTTCTATCACTTTAAGTGCCGCAAGCCCGCTCATATTCGAAGGGGCGACAGCTGATGCCCATGAAACAACTTTCGCTATTACTGACCCTACTGCAGATAGGACTATTACATTTCCTAATGCAACTGGCACAGTTGCGTTGACAAGTAGTGACATTACTGGAAATGCTGCTACCGCTACTGCTTTGGAAACCGCCAGAACTATTGGCGGTGTTTCTTTTGATGGCACTGCTAATATTAATCTACCGGGCGTCAACACCTCTGGTAGTCAAGATACTTCTGGCAATGCAGCTACTGCTACGGCTTTAGAAACTGCTAGAACTATTGCTGGTACATCGTTTGATGGAACTGGTAACATTAATATAAATGCAAACAATTTATCAGGGACTACGTTAAATTCTGGAGTTACAGCATCTTCGCTTACAAGTGTCGGAACACTTTCTTCGCTTACTGTAAGCGGTTTGATTACAGCTAACGGTGGATTAACTATTCAAGCAACTGATACGTTTACATTTGACAGTGTTGCTCTTACAACAGTTCAAACATCTGGCGAATCTTTTGCCGACAACGACACATCTCTGATGACATCTGCAGCTATTGACGATAGAATCAATGCTGTCGCTGGTGTAACGTCGCTGACTGGAACTGCTAACGAGGTTGAGGTTTCTGCTTCGACTGGATCAATAACTGTTGGCTTACCAGATAATGTTACAATTTCTGGTAACCTTACAGTTAATGGTGACACAACGACAGTAAATACTGCTACGTTATCAGTTGAAGATCCTTTAATTAAACTTGCAAAAGCTAACAGCAGTGCGGATTCTGTAGACATTGGTTTCTATGGGCTATATGACACAAGCGGTTCACAAGACCTTTATGCTGGTCTTTTCCGTGATGCTAACGACAGCGGTAAGTTTAAGTTATTTAAAGATCTGCAAGCAGAACCAACTACCACTGTGAACACTGGCGGCACTGGTTATGCTGCTGCTACACTTGTTGTTGGTACTCTTGAAGGTGCAGTAACTGGTAACGTAACTGGTGATGTAACTGGTAACGCTGATACTGCTACTGCTCTTGCAACTGCTAGAACCATCGGTGGTGTTTCATTTGACGGTACAGGCAACATCAACCTTCCGGGTGTAAACACAGCTGGTAACCAAAACACTTCTGGTACAGCCGCAATTGCTACTGACATTACAGCTACGGCAAATAATTCAACTGATGAAACAGTATACTTAACCTTTGTAGATGGAGCTACTGGAACTCAAGGTATTGAAACAGACACAGGCCTTAATTATAACCCAAGTACGGGAGTTCTAACAACTACTTCTGTTACGGGTAACCTGACTGGTACGGTTCTCACTGCGTCTCAAACTAATATTACAGCGATTGGCACGATTGCTACTGGTACATGGGCAGCAACAGACATTGCTGTAGCTCACGGTGGTACTGGTGCTTCAAATGCTGCAGATGCTCGTTCTAACTTGGGAGCAACTACTAAAGTCACTGCCACAATAGGTAATAACTCAGATACGGCTATTGCTGTGACACACAACCTTGGAACTGATGATGTAATCTGTGAAGTTTATGATGCTTCGACTAAAGAGACAATAGAGTGTGAAGTTGACAGGACTAGCACTAATGCAGTTACGTTTACGTTTGCCACTGCACCCGGCACTGATGCCTTTAAAGTAGTTATAATCGGATAATTGCTGCTACCGTTACCCGATGAGACTTAGTTGGTTGCTCCAGCTAAGTCTCATGTACTATAATATCTATGAGGTTGTAATATGGCAAAAGACTTTCTATCAGATATAAACTTTAGTGATAATCTTGTTACCTTGACAAGCACTGATGATGGTTCTTCTGCTGGACCTATTCTTGAGCTTTATCGTAATAGCTCTAGCCCTGCTGATTCTGATTATATAGGTCAGATAAAGTTTCAAGGTCGCCACGATGGTGGTGCGAAAGCTCTTTACGCTAAGATAACTGGTAAG
>Ga0098038_1000219_pt1 | contig 25928 bp, 15 predicted proteins | sample 5B_taG_FD_75051 | JGI IMG/M metagenome (GOLD analysis project Ga0098038, IMG submission 75051) | Marine viral communities from the Subarctic Pacific Ocean - 5B_ETSP_OMZ_AT15132_CsCl metaG | ecosystem: Environmental > Aquatic > Marine > Oceanic | place: Pacific Ocean | collected 2015-01-08 | reverse complement strand
TTTTTAGCTTCTGGTGCTTCAGCTATATTAACTCTATAATAAGTTGCATCTTTTAATTGTTCCCATTCAGCAAAACAATTTTTTTCATTAAACTTAGCCCAAAACTCTATAACAACAGGTTTACTGTCATCATCTCCAAAAGCATGGTGTTCGTTTATTTTTTCTTCAAAATCACTATCGTTTACCCAGTATTCATCAGGCACGTCAGATTGACTAAATGATAAAAATGGTATTAAAATTAAAATTAAAATATTTTTCATTAGTTGTTTTTTTGTATTTCGTATATTCTCTCATCTAGTTTATCTAGCTTTTCTAATATCATTTCTACATCATCTTGAGTATCCATAATAGTATTACGTATTAACTCATCTTTCAGTTCCCACTCTGTTTTAGATATGGTAGGTTCGGGCATTTCCATAGCTAAAGCTATATCAGCCTTTAAACTAAACCAAACACCAGCTAACGATATTATGGCAAATATTATACCACCTATTGTTTTTAATGATAGCCCAAAGTCTGGTTTACCATCACCGTCAATATCTAAACCTATTTTATAATTTTCATCTAGTTCTTTTGCCATTTTACTTTTCTTTTAATTCTTCGATTATTTCTATAAGCTTTTCTACATCTTTCTGTAGATATTCAATTCTTAAATCTTGCTTAGCATCGTCTGGCAAAGCACCCATTTCTCCTCTGGGCCATTTTATTCTAAACTCATCGTTTAGGGTTTGGTTATATTCTAGTCTGACTAATTGACTATCTATAGTGCTTATCTTAGCTGTTAAGTCAAACCATATACCTGCTATAGATATAATACCTATTATTATACCTATTAATGTTTTTATGTCAAGTTTTACCTGTGACTTTTCTGATAACTCTTCCATTATCTAAAAGTGTAATTAATTCCAAAGTTGGAGTTAAACATCTCTGTATCCCAAAATTTAGTATACTCACCTTCTATAAACAAACCAACTGATTTGCTAATTTTAACACCAAACACTAAACCAGCTTGGTAATCACTCCACTGCTCACCATCTAATAAATTATTATGTCCGCCTTTACCCCAGCTGCTTCTGTGTAAATAGCTAAAATCTTCGTTGCCTTGTACGTACTTATGATAAGGTAATATCCAGCTACCGTAAGCGTGTAGCCAAAAGTTATTTTTGTAGTGATAAAAGTCTGCACCAACAACTGGAGCAATCTCAGCAAAAGCATCAAGATCAGCCCAAGCTTCTTTGTTATATCGATTTAACAAACCAGGCATTATTCTATCTCTAAAATCAGCATCAGTATAAGCTACAGTTTCACCTTGTGAGTTTATCCAGTACCAATCATACGTTTGATTACCATCTTGATCGTTTTGACTATAGTATATATCTTGGTAACCATATTCATAACCTAAAGAATACCAAGGATTCATTGCATCACCATTTTCATCTTCCATGTTTAACCATATTTCTACAGGGTTGTAACCATAAGGACGCTCATGTGTACGGTATATAGCTCCAGCAGATATACTAAACTTCTTACCTATAGGTAACCTGGCTCTTATTTCACCAGATAAATATTTAAAATCTATTTTACCAGTTTCTCTAGCTTCAAATTTAGCAATATGATAATCACCAGTATGTCTTACAAATAATCTCTTGTTAGTAAACTCATTACCGTTGAATCTTTCTTTTTCCCAATGTAATAAATATTCTAAACCTTGAACAGCTGATGTAGGTGCTGATAGACCTATTTGTTTTTCTACTTGTTGATTACCTGTCCAGAAAGTTCCTGGTTTAGTTTCATAATCAAATCTAGCTAACTTACGTATACCTAGACCATATCTATAGTTAAATGGATGGTAGTCAGCTCTATCTTCTACTTGTGGTATACCGTAAAAATCTTCTGGATTAGTACGTATAAAATAGTTTGGTTGAACCGCTTGAGCGTTTTCTACATTACCAGCAGCATAAAATGTGCCGTACTTTAGAAAGTCTTTGTATAATTTCTCAACAAATTGCGATTGAGCATTGCTAGATATTAGCAACGCTAAGATTAATAATATTTTTTTCATAGTAAAGTCGGTTTATCTTTTTATAATTACTTCTTTTTCTTCTTTTTTACTTTCTTTTTTCTTTTCCTGCTTGGTTTACTTTTTCTATTTTCAACGTCTTCTGGTAGCTTAGATCCTATGTCCCAAGTATTCCAACCCATTACGTTAGCTATTCTTTGCCAAGTCTCGTTTTCATTATTAGATGCTGCTCGTAAATTGTTTATTTTATTAAACAATCTGTCTAGAGGAACGTTTGTAACACCTGACACAACATTACCTATTGCTTGATAAGCTGGATTAGATATATGAAAACCTCTTTCTGCTATTTCATCTCTATTAAATTTATAAGTTTGTGTAGCTGAATATATTTTTCTTAACTTACTACCAATAGGTGGAGATAGGTTTGCCATCTCAATCATTGTATAAGCATGATCAGCTCTAAAGCCTTTCTTTTCTTGTTCAACAAATTTTAATATCATATTTTTAGCGGTTGAAGCAACTGCACCATATATACCACCACCTCTTAGTATTGTATCAGTCATATTATTAGCAACCCTCATACCTTTTTTATCTAGTATCTCTTCGTCTTCTTCGTCATTAGCAAACAATAACGCAAATAAAGCACTCTGCATTGCTGTAAATATTATATTTTGTATCGCTGTATAATAAATAATTTTAGATACATTTGTTCTAAGATCACCTCTACCATTCTTAATATCTAAAAAAGCTTTCTTAGTTAGTCTCATATACTGCATAGGTGTATTTTGAAACGCAAGTATCAACCTACCTAAAGGTCCAGCTTGTTGCTGACTAATCATATCAGGTCTAGCAGACTGTTGTGATTCTTCAGATGTTGTTGCAAAATCTTCAAAAGCTTTTGCCTCAGCATCTACCCTTGATAATCCTTGTTTTAAATAAGTGTTTATTCTATTTCTATAAAATGTAGCGCCACCTAAAGATATAGCAAAACTATCCGCAACTTGTGTAGGCGTGAAACCTACTCTTAATAAGTATCTTAATAATGCCGCTGGTCCATTTCTAGAACCCGCTAATGCTTCTGCGATTTCAGCCTCGTTAATATCATAACCTAAACCAGATCTTCTTTGTTTTAATAAATCAGAGTTAAATATTCTTACAAAATCTTTAGCAAACTGCTTTGTGTTTAATATAGCCGCGCCAAATTTAGCTGGATTATTATCTGACCAGTTAATAAAGTTTACAAAAGATATTGTCTGTAACAACGCAGATCTCATATTGAAGAACATAATAGCACCAACAGAATTATTTATCCAGTTACTAAATGCATTAACTAATTTGTTTTTACTGCCATAAACCCTGTTTGTACCGTTTTCCATTCTATAAAGAATATCTTCCAGTGCACTTCTAAAGTTTTCACCATATATAGCTTCTATTTTATTTAATCTTTCTTTTGTAAATATTTCATTTTTATTTTTAATCCACTCTGCTAGCAATTCTTTTCTTGAAACTTTGTCAGAAAGATCTTTCATATCTTGTGCAGTGTTGCCTGTTGTCCAGTTTTCACCTGGTTTAGGATAACCTCTATCTTTTGATATTAAATCCAAACCATCAGCAAACGCTTTAAGATCAGGATCTGAAACAACTATATCAACTAAAGCTTGTACATCTTGTTTATTTACACCTGGTATTTCGTAACCTAGTTTTGTCCAAAGATAAACCCTAATAGCATCGTCAAAGCTAAAATTACCATAAGGAGATTTTTTAGACAACCTTTTTCTAACGTCAGGATATTTCTTCTTTAAAGCTTTAAAGTTATTAGCGTAAGCTTGTTTAATTCTAGCTAGCTCAGTCATAGCTCTAGCAAATGGTTTTATCAACGTTTCATTAAAAAAGTCCATTTGTTTTTCACCAACTTTACCTTTACCTAAGAAATAATATAATAATCCTTTAAAATCCTCAGCGCCTGGTGGTAACCAAAATTCCCATCTTTTCTTTTTACCTTCTGTTCTAGCTCTTGCTTCAGAAAATATCTCATCAGCTTTAACACCTTTGTTTTCCTCTAATATTTCATCAAAGGTTCTACCCATGTTTTTACTAAACTCTACCCTAGCTTGTTGAACATCAGACTTAACATCGACTTGATCTAAAACAGCAGCAACAGCTTTTACATTTTTAATAGCATCATCTGCGAATAAAAAATCATTATAACCTTCTGCTACCTTACTAAGTATCCAATCTGCTTTTGCCTTTGGCCTACCATCTTCTAAACCAACAATGTTTTCTAATTTAATATCTAAACCAACACCTGCTAAGAAAGCTCTTATTGCTGGCGCTGATTTTTGGGGTCTAGCTGTTAATATAAAAATATCTTTATTTCCAAATTTATCTTTTAAAGATTTAGCTCTATTAAAGAAAGGTCCTTTTTTACCGTTTTTAACTTTGTTAAACTCAGAAAAATCAAAAGACTCTACTATGTCAGCTATATTTTCAGATTGTTTAGCAAACTCAGCTGGCGTCATTTTTGTAAGGTTACCATCTTTCCATTTAACTATTATCATTGAATCGCTAAAAGCTAATGTATCGTCAAAATCAATAACACTAATACCTTTTCTAGGACCAGGTACTCTTGAAAACTGTATAAACTTATTGTAGTTGTTTATAGTGTTTATTTGTTTTCTAGAATATTGTAAGTCAGAAATATCAGCATGATCTTGCCCAATTATATCTCCTGTTTCTAAGTTTTCAACAGCAAAAATATTCCTCATACCTCTAGTTACATCATCAAAATATCTATCTAATTCACTATCTGTCATAAAATCCCAAGCAGCACTCATTCTAGATTTTCTAAGTATACCCACGCTGTCATCCATTATTTTAGGTATTATTGCTACCTTATATTTACTATGTAATTTATTTAAATCTAAACCTTCTAAACCAGCTAGTTTTTGCGCGTAATGTTGAGCTAATTTACTAACTATGAAGGAAGCTGGTATAAGATGCTCATAAACTAATGTTCCAGTAAAAGGCTTACCATCTGGTTGAACAAAATAATATTGAACGTTTGCAGCTGATCGCAACATTGTACTCATGTTACTATTTAAGCTTATTAGTTTTCCAGTAAAGTCTAACACGCTGAAATCTACTTTAGGATCTTTAACCTGCTTGTACATAAAATCTAAATACCCTATAAGCGTATCCCAAGCTTCTTGAGACTCAGCTTTTCTCTTTTTAAAGTCTTTGTAAAAAGTATCTCTACTTACGTTTCCTTTTGAATCTTTAGCACTTTGAGGTTTTGCTTCTAATAATTTTTTAAAACCTTCTTTTTTAACTGATCCATCTTTATTATATGTAGTTTTTGATAAAGGTTCACCATTTAATCTTGATTTATCAAAATCAATAGACATTTTTCTAACACCATTAGCATCTTCTTTGCTCCACTTAGTAACAATGTTTACACCATCTATTTCGTTCAACCTATTTATAAAGTCAGGATTACCAGCAAAAACTTGCTTTCTTTTTATAAAACTATTTTGACCGGCTGTGGTTGTGTGTTTTGTTAACCACTTTAAAACTTTAAGTAAACCAGCTTCTGTAGCTTTTCCTTTTTTTAATATAATCTTCTCTGCATAAGCTATGTCTGTCTCTCTAGATCTTTCTCTAAACTTATCTATTCTAAACAAACCTTTCCAGTTTAAATTACCTATTTTCTGTATAATACCATAAGGTGTTGAAGTTTCACCAACAAATTCTTTTAATATATTTAATATACCATCGTTTTCTTTAAAAACTTCATCAACTATAAACTCATTAATATTTGCTTTATCAATTGTTTCAACATTTTCTACTTTATGAAATTTTTCTATTGCGTCTTTTATTTTTTTAGAAAGAGCTGTTATCTGTGGCTGTGACCAACCTAATTCTTTTTTCAAAAAAGTTTTTAATGTTCTTAAACCTAAACCATTTTCATTAACATGTTTTATTATAGCTGGCATAGATTTCAACAGCGATAGTTTATTATCTCTGCTTAGCTTTTTACTAAACTGTAGGTTGTCAAACGTGTTTGTATCTGTAACAACTTTAGCTCTATTTAATCCTTCTGCTAAAGATTTAAATTCATTTTCTAGTATGAGCTCTGATACTTGCTTGTTACTCATTTTAGATATTTCAATTAACTCGTTTATAAACGGAGATGAATTAGCTAATTTGTTTACCTCGTCTCTAGTTAATTCACTAGCTATTTCCATTGCTAATGATTTTTGTCATGCTAATAACGTCGTGTAACCACCTTCTGTAAAAAACTTAATAAAAGCACTTCTAGTAGGTCTTTTTATTTTAAACTTAGATATTCTATAATTACTATCTTTTTTAAGGTTTGGATTGTCTTTCTTTAAATTTTTCTTATCTACTTTACCAATTTCTTCTATTTGAAATAGTTTACCGTATTTTTTCTTTATAACATCTAGCTCTAGTGAATTTACTATAATATCATAATTAGCATCTAACCAGTCTTTATACTCTTGGCTAACCAATATTTCTCCTTTAACATTTTTAATATTACCCATTAAAGATGTTATAGCCTTTCTTATTTCAGAATTTAATAGCTTATCCAACTCAGCATGTATATCTGTTGCTTTATAAGTTCCAAGCTTTATCATTTTAATAACTTTCTCAGCAATTATAGTACCAACAGCTTCATCTATAGCGGCCTCATCAGTTGTTTCAAGTTCCGTAAAACTTCTTTTAACTCTACCAACAGTGTCTTGTGTTGTTTCTGTTGTTAGCGTTCCAGCAACCTTACCATCAATGTATCTTTTAACTGATCCATCTTCATTATATATAGTGTCCATGTTAGCATCAGGTACATAATAAGCAAATACCTCTAATGCTCTAGATGAAAAATATTTATTTATATAACCAGCAACACCATCTAATCCATACTCGTTTTTAACAGCATCAAAATCAAGAACTAATCCTAAAACGTTTCTAGCTTTTGAATCAGCTTTTTGATTAGGTATCTTATCATAAAGCATCATAGAAATAATATCTTCCTTGTTTTGAAGCATTACTGTTCTTTGATCTTGAGTTACATTTCCACCGTTTATATATCTATCAAATACAGCCTCAGCCATACCTCTATATTTTTCAGCTATTAAAAAACCAGCAGTTGTTTTATCTTGATTGTTTTTGTATATATTATTAACGTCTTCAGCTTGTTGGTTTCTTGAGGTTTGAATATCTTGTTGCTTTTTACTTCTAGAGTTTTTAACACTTCTACCGGTTTTCTTTTCTGCAGCTTTTATAGCTTGATCAGCTTTTTTGCTATAACCATTAGCGGCATATTCTCTCATGAAGTTATACATACCTCTACCATCTTCAAAGCTTATATTGTCAAAACCTGCTCCTTTAAATATTTTTTCTACATAATCTTTTGCTTGTTCAAAAAACGTTTGATCATAGTTTATATCACCGTTTAATATACCATCAGTAAAAACATTAAAGTATTCAGTACTCCACTCACTAGGATCGTAACCTCTATTCTCTAGTTCTGATTGAACCCACTTACGTTGCTTTGAAGTCATTTTACTTTTAAAACTTTTAACAAGTTTACCTTGAGCAACTGAATCACCAACTAAAGCATTCATTACCGGATGCAAAAATTCATGAGCAGCTTGAGATACAGATCCAACTTCTTTAGCTCTTTGTTTATCTATATATATATTACCATCTCCTGGGTCGTAAAAAGCATCTACCCTCATGCTATCTATTTGACTCTTTTGAGAATCATCTAGCTGATTATAATCTTTACCAAACTCTTTATTGGAAATTTTATTACCCTGCGCTTCATTAAAATCATCGGTTGTATCGTATACATTAATATCACGACCTTGTTTTTGTGCTGCTTTTTTATAAGGTTTTAAGTTTTTATTAAAAGACTGTTCAAATTTATTATCTCTAGCTCTAGAGATAGCTTGTTTTCTATTTTCTATAGAAACATCTGCGTTAGAATAAGCGTATTTTTCTTGTATATCAGAAAGCTCTTGTTTTAATACTGAAGCTTGATTTTTAGCAGACTGTGATTTGTTTTTATTTAACTTAGATAATTCTCTTTCTATTTGAATTGCTCTAGTTCTATCTTCTACACCTGATATTTTAGAATCAAGATCTAAATCAGTATTAATATCTTCAACCCTGTTATTAAATAATTTCTCTACAGCAGGTGAATTTTCTATTTTTATATCAGCTCCAACATAAGCTTCATCATCCATCATTTTTAGATCTTCAAGAAATTCTTTACCATTTCTAGCTTGACCATTAATCATATACTTAGGTTCTTTTAAACCAGTTTTAGCAACTTGAACCGCTGTGAAAGTTTTATCAGCGAAACCTTCAATCATTATTTCTTCAAGATTAAATTCTTGACCAGCAGCTTTTTGTCCATAATATTCAGATGCCATACCACCAGCTGTTTCTATACCCGCAACACTAGCGACAGCGGCTCTGTTAGCAAATGCACTGTAAGCTGTTTTCGATACAGCTTTACTAATAGCACTACCTGCTCCCATAGATATAGCGCCGGTAACACCATCTATAGCACCAATTGTTATACCTCTAGCAAGAGCCTTACTTTTAATATCATCAAACTTTTCTTTATCATTCGTTACTTCTTTGATCCAATTTATTCTTTGCTCATCGTTCATAGAACCCCAGTCGTAACCAGCTTCTGTAGCAGACTCCTGTAGTAGTTGAGAAGTGGTCATACCAGTTTCCATTGCGCCAGATAAACCACCCATGAAACCACCTATTGCTCCCATCTTAGCTCCAATAACTGCTCCAGGCGCAGCACCAACACCTCCAGCAAACGCACCAACTCCAGCACCAACCCCAGCACCAGCCGCGGCACCAGCTCCTGAGCCAGCGGCAGCTGTCCCAATAACTTCTTCACTATCAAACAATGCAACTGCCATTTGTGTTAAAGAATTGGTAGTGTAAAGAGCCATTGTTGATGGGTTTTCTGCCCATCCAAGCATGAATGCTCCTACTCCTCCGTATTTTTCTTTTAACACTTCCATTCTTTTACTATGTAGTAACTGCTCGTCTGTTTGACCAGCGTTTTCCATTTCTCTACCTCTTGCAACAAGTTCTCTAAGCTGTTCTTCAGTCATATTGTTACCTTCCTTATAAAGATCCCAAGACTCATTAACAGATGTACCAGCATGGTAACCAGATTTTATAGCTCTCCAAACATCACTAATACCGTCGGTGAAAGTATTTTTACCCACAATATCTTCTAACCAAGTGTTTTTTTCCTGTGTATCAGCAAAATCTTCAGCAAAAACGTTTCCAATACCCCACTGTTCTTTATCAGCGACAGTAAGCTTACCATCACTGTCTTCGTTTTCTTTATCACCTTCTACTTTAATACTACTATCTTTAGGTGTTGCTGCTATTATTGCTTTTAATTTTTTATTATCAAACTGACCGACTTCAAACTGAGATTTAAATTCATCATATGATTTAGAGTAAGCGCCCTCATTGTTTAAGGCACCGTATAGTTTTTGAGAACCTTCATCACTACCGAATTGGTCGTTAAATTCCTCAAAACTTTTGGTATATTTTCCATCATTCACTAACGTATTATATAACGTAGCAAACTTTGTTCCTTTAGTGCCTGTTAGCATATTATATTTATTTATAAATTATCGTAAGCCCCACCTTGATTTTCATTTGTACTTGGGCCAAAATCATTTGGATCTTTTTGCTGCTCAACATTAGGCCACATGTACTTAGGTACTTTGTTTATATTAAGAAAAGTATATAGAGATTTAGGATCATTTAAGTTTAAAGTATATTCAGAGTAATCACCTTTGTATATGTTTATGATACCCTCATCTTCATCTTCCCAATCAACAGACCAACCTGTTGGTAAACTGTGATTGAAGTTAGATAAATTTCCGTTTTGTAAAGCGTCCATATACGATCCACCGATCATTTGAATATCAGCCGTATATTTAGCATCGTTTTTACTAGGTTTAACTTGATTTACATTAACACCGTATTCTGATTGTTTAACCATAACTTTCATGTAGTTGTCAACAACAGTGTTTCTAAGATCTTCTATAGTAGCTTCACCATTTTGATAAGCATCATAAGCTTGTTTTATAACTGGATCTTCTATCATAGGCGTATCACCAACCAAACCATCATGTATAACAGACATTATTCTAGACTCACCACCTTCATCTAATTGTCTTCTTAACTGGTTTTTATATTGATTAAACATTATTCCGCCTGGTTGTAATGCTTTACCAGATTTATAAACGTTAACACCCATATCCATCATACTTTGAGCAGTTGTAAAATCCTTAGGTTCATAACCAGGTAAATCATTATAGTTAACAGCTCCATCCTCACCAACAAAAGCTATGTTACCATCTTCGTTAATATCTAAATCAAACTCTTCATTATAAACACCTCTTAAAAAATTAACATTTTTTTGGTTTTCACCATATAAAGATGTTGTTCCATTTTCAATAGACTCTATTATATCTCCTTTACTTTCACCATAAGCATTAAATTGGTTTTGTAAAGTTTTAAATGAGTTAGAAATTTGATTCATGTTAGCAACTCTATCCATATATTCTTTGCTACCAACCTCGTACTCATCAACCTCGTTTGCAGCATTAACATATTTTCTTTTTTGCTCTTGTAGGTATTCAGTTATTTTTGGTTGATACTTATCAGGTATACCGCCAAAATCTGGATCAGGTGGTAATTTACTTAAGTATTGTTTAAGTTTATTTTCATAATCATTTTTAACAGCTGTAACAGAGTTTTGATGACCCATACCTCTACTACCTCTATGATATGATCTTTGATAAGCCATATTAGGGTCTATAGTAGAAGCCCAGTCCATAGCACTATATTCGTGTGGTTTTTTTCCTCTAATATCTCTACTGAAACCTGAACCGTAATCTAATGGTGAATCTTTCATAATTATTTAATTTATATACCTATACCTTTTAAAAGACCAGCTTGTCCAGCGCCACTAACTGTACCAGAGATACCGCTCATCATAGATGATGTTGCGTCTCTTCTAGCTTGTTTAGCTGCACCTAATCTATCCTGTGCCATTTGCATGTTAGATTGAAGCTTACTAAATTCAGCTTCTCTTTGCATTATATTTCCTTCTATATTTTTTCCTTGCAACCTACTAGCTTCACCCCTTTCAGCTTGTTGTAACTGTTGCTCTTGTGCTCCGATACTAGAAGCAGCTTGCTGTGCATTTTGTGATTGTTGACCTGCCATAGCTTGTGCTAAAGCAGCTATACCAGAACCACCAGCTGATTGAGAAAACTGATCCATAGTATTTGCCATACCTTGGTTTTGTTGTTGTGCAATCATATCAGCTTCTTGCGTGTTCACAGTAGCATCTTCATACATGTTTTCCATATTAGCATATGGATTAGATGTATCCATATTTTCATATTGATGTTTTAATCTATTGTAACCTTGTTGAGCTTTCGCCTCTTCTCTTTTTCTTTTCTTGCTTCCTATTATTCCACTAGCTATACCGGTTAAACCCTGTATACCTGCGGTAACCGCTCCAAAAGGAATCATTTTTAATGGGGATTTATTATTCATTATTCTATATTTTTATTATCTTTATAATTACACATTATTTACTACTTTCAAATATTTCAGAACCTACGCTAAATAACTCAGCTTTGTCTACAGAATTGTTACTAAACTCAACTTCGGCATAGTAACCAAGTAGGCTTGTCATATTTACTCTATTATCTTTACCAAACAATATAAAGCTACTAGTTGTAGGTAGTGCTGTAGAGTTTGATATGTTAGCTGTTATAACTCCAGTTACATAGTTTATAGCTGTAATAACACCTATCTCAACTATGGTATTACTAAAAGCTTGATCCTCACCGTTCTGTAAAGCTTCGTCTTGGGTGTTAGCATAGTAAAGCGTATCACCTATCTGAACTGATTCGTTAATTTGTATACTAAAATCTAAAGTTACACTTGGCATATTTATTTATTTTATGGATTAGCTCCGTCGTTAGCAAAAGCAATCATTACTTTTAAATTAATGTTATCACCCGACGCTACAGCTGGGCTAAAACTTGTTATTGTCACTGTTACATCCATAAACAAAGATCTACTACTTGTACCCTGATTATTTACGGCAAAACTAGATATACTAGTACCATAAGTAGCACTATTAAATTTAGTTGTTGTATTACTGTAGTTACCAGCAGTAACCGTTACGTCACCAACCGTATCAACGTAAGCTGGAAAATCATTACCTTGTAAATTGATACCAGCTAAAGTGTACGTTACAGTTGTAGAACCTGATGCTCTACCAGCCACTTGTTGTATATAACCACTAGGATATAATATTGCAGACAAGCCTCCAGTTACATCTTGAAATTGAGTGGAACCAATAGAAAGAACATTACCGCTACCTGGGTTTCCACCACCACCAGCAGCTACACAGAAGTTATCTATGTTAAAATTTATAACAGTATTGCTAGTACCATGCTGGTAGTTATACCAATCACTTCCTACTATTGTTAATAGTTGATTAGTATTACCACCTGCGTCAGCAGATCTTGTTGCTGTAACAGTACCGGTTCCTAAATCAGCTTTACCGTTGCTAGGTGTTATAGACCAATGAGCATCGTTTAGTGTTATTGAGTTAGATAAAGCATTACTGCTAAAAACAAATGCCTGATCATCATCTACGACTATATTAAAGTTAAACTCAGAATTCGTATCACCTGAATTTATACCGTTTGCCTGCCCATATATTGGACCACTTACAGTTGGTGTTATAGCTGTGCCAGCATAATTACTATATGTTTTAGTACAACTTTGAAAAGTACCTCTACTTGTTGATGTTGCATTTACTGTTACACTTTTAAAACCTCTTCTATTTATAGTAAAAGGATTTGTTTGTGTTATATTATCAGCCGTTGGAGATTTTTCGGTTATCGTAAATGTATAAGTAACATCAGCTAGAACAACTGGTAAAGTTATTAATTGAGCATGTTGACCATTACTAGCTATTGTTAATGTACCTGAATCAGTACTGGAACTAGTAAAGTCTGCAGCTGAAAAATCATAGGTATGACTATCACCACTTCTAACTATACTAACTTCAAATTTAGCGCCGACATCACCATATACAGTTAAACCTCTTTTTGTTAAACTATAAGGTGCGTCTAGTGTGTCTATACTGTAACTATTTATTCTATTTAAAGCTACTGGCACAGCTTCAGCAGCTCCAGATATTGTTATAACATCTGATGTATCGTTTTGGGTTGGTATTATACCATCAACGTTAAAAGTTTTAGTCACAACGAGACCATCTGAGTTAGATGTTGTAGATGTTGTGATTATATAATTATTTTCATTACCAGAACTAATAACGTAACTAGGCTCTACCCTAAAGTAATTACCAGAAGCGGCTGTTACTGTTCTTGTAAATAAATCAACAGTAGTTCCTGGTGAAGCAGATCCAGTATAAGCAACGTTAGATGCTGCTGTTGTAGCATTTGTAAGTGTTACATTAAAAGTACCACTTAATGTTTTAGGTATTTCTTTTTCCGAAACAGCAGCTCCATCAATATCTATAGTAAAAGTATGATTGTTAGTTCCTGGATTAAATGTATCTTTAAGATCTACTGTTACAATTACTTTATTGGCTTCAGTGTAAGCCACGCCACTGTTTGCTAACGTTATATTGTTAATTTGATTAACAAAAGGAGCAGCTGTTAAATCTGTATTTTGAGTAAATCAGCGGCAGCAACTCTAAAACCAGCATTAGCTGTTATAGTTAACACTTGGTTAGCAACGCCAGATCCTAAAGCTTGTGATGGTGTAACCTCAACAGATGTGGAATTTATTGTACAGTTAATTAGTGCCATTAGTCGTTGTTTTCGTTTACTGTTATTGTTACTTTGTATGAGTAATCACTACTAGCGGTAACAGAAGTGCCAGCTAATCCAATACCTTGAACAGAAAATTCACTAGTATCTAGGTTAGATAATGTAGATTGTGTTCCTTGTATATAGTTAAACCACTTACCTTCTTTTTCTTCGTAGCTTAATATTTGACCACTTTGTTTATCTGATTCAATAGAGTTAGTCCACCAACCAGAAACATTATTTTTATTATAAAAATTGTTATCAGTATCAGCGTTACCACTATTGTCTTGAAATATTCTAGCCTTACTACCTTCGTAGTTCAATGTTTTAAATGATTTAACAGAACCAGGTGCATCATTAAATATAAATTTAACCTTTGATGGTTCAAAATTACTAGTACTAGAACTATTATATCTATAGTTAGTGTCATAAAAAGTGTTTCTAGTTTCATTGTCATGAATCCAAAGATCACCATTTTTAAATGTATAATACTTATTATTTAAAGTAACACCATCTTCCTGTAAAAAACTTTTTCTACTAACCCAACCATTGTTGTTTTCTTTAAATGAAAGAGTATCGTTATTAAATGTTATGTTGTATTCTTTTTTATTCTCATCGTAACTACCTATTATGGTTGTAGCGAGTGATAGATTGTCTTTAAAGTATCTTTCCATACCATAACGTGATATAGGTTCTAAACCATCATTAGACAACCTTAAAACAACACCTCTGGCTTTGTCTGCAAAGTAAGCTCTATAACCATAAGTAGTATATGATTCCGGTTGCTCACTTATACCAAACTCACCAGTATAAGGGACAGCGGTTCCTAATACTTTAGAAGAAACAGTTACTTGTTTACTACCATCACCAGTGAATAGTATATCTTTATTTGTAGGTAGTTTAAAACATTTATCTTGACACAATACATCTAAACCACCATGTCTATGTCTCATTAATTGTATTGGACCATAAACAGGGTTTAATGATTTTGTTATTTGATCAGCTTGTATAAATTGATTAGTGTTGTTTATACCACTAACTGAATTATATATACCAGAGAATATAACCTGGTTTGATTTACGTTCTTCTTCATAAGGCGTATCTAAAACTGTAGAAGCTTTAACACCTTTACCCATTTTAGAAGCATTAAAATCATCTCTTATTCTATCAGATTCAACACCGTTAGCAAAACTAAAACAATTAGAATAGTCTAATGTTTGGTCATTACCGTGTAGAGATTTATTATATGCTTGACTAGCCTCATAGTATAGATTTAAATCAACCATTTCTTTAGGTTCCGTTTCAAATATCGCTGGGTTATCACTTGTAAAACCTTTTTCATCACCACTAGCATATACATCTAAAAATTCAATTGTTGTAGCAGCTGATTTACTTGTTTTACCGTTGTCTTCAGGCGCCCATACTATAGCTTTATCTAGTTTTAAAGTCCATTTTATCACTCTTTCACTACTAAATTTACCTCTTCTACCAGTACCTCTATCATAAGTTACTATATGAGATCTTCGATACGCTTTTATAGTATAAACAGTTCCATCTGGATCATCGCTAAATCTAAACTTCATATTCATTTGCTGTAATGAATCAACTATTTTTTTGTATTGAGGTTTATGTTCGTATTCAAAATTATACCAGAGAGGTTCTCCATTTCTCCAAGCATCTCTATCTTCACCACCAAACCAATGATAAGCAACTTCCATAAAGCTATTACCAGCTCTTGCTCCAAAACCTTGAGTTGATTTAGCTAAACTAGCAGAAGCTAATCTACCTCTATATTTATTATTTCCTGTTTGATAATTACCACCAGCGTCAGCATATCTGTAATAATTATTTCTACATATAAACCACTCTGCTGATCTTGCGTGTGCGTCACTACCTGGGTAACTACCCTTAGTAGTATTTTGCCAATAGTTTTTACTAGCTGTTTTACCACTTAAAGCATATATATTTGTACTAGCATTTACTTTCCAATCATCTACGTTTTCTTGGCTTAATATAGCTGACTCTAAAACACCATCTCTTTGTATCTTAGCAAAAAATCTACCAGTAAATTCTGGTTCTGTTTTTGTTGTTTTTTGTGCTATTTCTAATGATAAACTTGAATCACTTTGGTTATAATCTCCAGTAAAAGATATATCACTTTCATCGAATTTATCTTCTATTTCAACTCTAAAATATCTAGTATTATCACTACCTGTATCAAAATACTGTATATTTGCAACATTATAGTATTTACTTTGATTACCGTTACCTATAACTCTCATAACTAAATCTGATAACGTGTGAACAGGTGTTTGTGTTAAGTTACCTGAATCAGCTCCACCGAAAACTTTAGTCCATTTTGTTTTTAACACATGTACATGCATATAGTCTTTTTGAGGATACCCATCATTTAGATAAAAGATATTACCACTACTACCACTTGTAGATGCTGACAATACTCCTTTACTAACCTTGTCTTGTTTTAAAAACTCAGGTGCCTCGTTTTCAATAGCTATTATTTTATATCTAGCTTCGTCTTCAACAAAAACATCACTGTTGTGTTTTTTCTTTAAAACTAAAAAGGTTTCATCCGTTACCTTGTTTCTTTCTGATGAAGGAAAAGCTATCCAAACGTTACCATCTTCAGCTGGATAATGTCTATCCATCGCTAAGTTGTAGTATTCATCAGAAGATTCTTTAATAAAATACTTGTAAGACTCAGCCCAGCTAGGTATGCTACTAATAATTTTTACCCTAAGAACATTGTAATTTATAGATGCTGACTTATCTAATATAAATGAACCTGAAGGATCTGTAAATACAGGTGTTTCTCTTCCGTACTTATCTCTATACACTACACCAACTTGATATGTTCTAAGCGATTTTAAAGAAGGTTTAGGTTCTTTTGCTAGAGCAGGTGTTGATGGATTTTGTATAATAGACACATTAAACTTAACACTTATATCATTGTTTTCAGTGTCTTTCATGTTAAAGTTTTCAACGTAATTACCGTACATTATTCTATTAGCTGACATAGCCTGCGCTTTAGCTTTAATAGGAACGTTGTCCCAAGGTCTTAAAGCTTGTAATGATGGTAACACTTTATAAACAGTTTCAGATGTTATTTCAACTTCACCATTAGTACCAGCTGTATATTCTGGATCTGATGTTTTTATACTTTGTATTGTATATATATTTTGATTTGAGTTTTCTTTATATAGTATGTCTACTTCAATAACTCCAGGTGGTATTGATTCTGTGAAACCACCTATTTTTAAAGACCTCAACGTGTTTACCATACCTAAATTATAACCTTTTTTAGGTGCATAATCAAAGTCACTTGGTAGAAAAGCAACTGGAGTATAAGGTCCTATAGCAGAGTATTCACCATCTTTGTATTTATATCTATAAGCAAATTTAGGAAACTTAAATTCAAACATTGCTTTTTCTTCCATTAAAACAATTTTCCAATTTTGGTTTCCTTCATCGATGTCTTCAGCAACAACATCTAAGTTTAACTTAAATACAGTTGAGCTTATAACTTGCGTAACACTTAGTATAGCTTCTTCATCGTTAGATTCATCTAACAAAGTTGCTCTAAGTTTATCTCCAACTTGAAAGTTAGGTGCTGTTGAAAATGTAACGTTACCATAATCTCCAGTATCTACTGGCTCAAAAGGTGAAGTTGTTGATGTAAATGATTTTTGTAGCAATGTGGTTTCAACAATACCTGTTCTTTTCGATGGGGCCATTGTTAAAGATGGTGGTTTTATAGGTGCTTTTTTGATCATAGTTATATGATCTTCTATAAAATTTGAACCACTTACCTGCGTGTGTGTGTAATTAGAGTTAGAGTTATTATACCCTCTCCAATCATCTATGTTTATTTTTTTTGGCTCTGTTTGATTGTCTGTCCAGAATAATAAATTATCTATTATATTTATACCAGTAATTAAATAAGTTGAGTTAAAGTTCAAAACTCCAGTTGTATCAACTAGAATAGGTGACACTAAACTTGTTTTTTGATTAAACTCTAATATCAATGATTTAGTATCACTACCAATAAACCAATATATTTTATCTGTCTTGGTATCTATATAAGAGCCAATACATATTGCGTTACTACCTAAGTTAGATAACTCTGAAGCATAAGGAACTCTATTACCTAAAACATTTTGGACAGTACCCATGTCGCTACCTTCAGAAGAAGCAACTTGTATATTTAATGCATCTCTATACTGATCGCTAGGAACTAATCTTTCGTCGAGGTCCTTGTTCATAGCACCTCCACCAAATTGTCTTTTTATTTCTGGCATTTTAGTGTTTTATAGTTTTTGATTTGTTTTTCATTATCAAATTAAGTTCTTCTATCTTTAAGTTAGATAATCTTAATTTAGCTTGTCTTATTGCTGCAAATCTTTCTTTTTTAAATCTAGCTACTAAATATTCTGGTACATTTGCTTTAGATGCTAATATAGCGTGGGCAACCCATTTATATATAGCCTCTTCAGCAAACTTATGTACTCTTATTTCTTCTTCAGTACCTAAACTATCACTTATGTATTTTAAAGTTACCGTCTTACCACTTATACCTGAACTAAAGTAAATATAACCTCTAGTGTTATCTATAAAGTATAACCCATTGAACTGAGCGTTCTCAGGTGTTAAACCAAATCTTCTACCTTCAGCTAAAGTAGCATCAACATCAGGACCACTAACATTTTCAACTGTATTAGCTGGTTGGTCTGAGTTTCTAAAATCAGTCCATGTATTTGAATCAAATGCTTTTAATAAAGTTTGATCTTCATTAAAGGTATAATCGTAATCACCATCTTGTAATATAGCTGTAGGATTACTAGTTTTTCTAGCTGGATATAAAACTCTTTCAATACCAGCATTGTCTTTCCAAGTTAACTTAACATAGTTAACATAGTCATGTGGTAATCTCATGTTTAAAGATGGAGGTATTTCAATTTCTTGAGTTTTTTCAGATCTTAAAGTGTCATAGCTAAACTCAGCTATAGCTCTTTGTATATGAAAAGAAATATCTGGAACCTTTACTTTGTTTATAATTTTATTCTCACCAACATACCCAACTTGAAAATTAGCTAATAAATCGTCTATGCTTACATATTGATAGTTACCTAATTGTTCATTTTGATCAGCAACTTGTCTAACAGTAACTTGAGTACCATTAGATAAAGCTGAGTTCATAGTTATAACACCATTAGAAGCATTGTAAGCATATAAGTTAGCCGCTATTTCGTTACCACCAACAAATACGGCTATTTGAGCCTCTGCTGTAGGTAATGGACTAAATGTTAAAGGCGGTAATGCCGGGTTACCATTACTAACTAAAATCTGACTATTGTCGTAATATTGTTGTTGTGTTATATTAAATAATGGCATATTTTATTGTTTTTCTTGTTGTGAGTTTTTCATGTCCTCAGTTGTACCATATTGGTTTAACATAGGATCTTTTATAGTAACACCAGCTATTGATAGTATTTTAACTATTAAGTCAGTTTCCTCTGATTGATGTAAATCAAAATGTTGTGTATAACTTGCGCTAGCATTATATAAGGGTTTATCATTAACAATAGTATAACCCCATCTAACTGTAGTAGGTCTTGCAATGAAATTGCAGAAAACATTTGATGTGATTGTTATAGGGTATACTTGTATTCTTCTTTCCCTGTTTTGTTGATTATCACCTGCATTAGAATATCTAACATATATAGGCCTAGTAGCCGTAGGATTAGTTAAAGGTGATCTTAAATAAGTGTGGTGTTCGTTTTGTTCTACGTTTTCTATTTCGTAGTATTGTCCTAATTTCTTATAGTATAAAGCTCCCATGCGGTAATAGTCAGGTAGTATACCTACACCCGCGCCGTTACTCATGTCTACAGTAGCTCTAAATTTTTCAAAGTGATCAATTTTTTCTTGTATTATATCTACAGCATCTGCGTGAATTGTTTCATTAATGCTTTGTAATTTTTGAAAAGCATTTATATCGTAAAAGTATTGCTCAAATATATCCATTTGTGCTTGATTAGCAAATATATTGAACTCTTGAGGTGTTATGTAACCCCTCTGCTCTTTATTTGAAATAGCTAATACTCTTTGATATACCGTATCTATATTGACCATAGTTTATTTATTTATAGTAAGTAGTCACCTATAGAGATGACTACCTCTATAAAGTGATTTTAATTTATTCTTTTTTCAATATTCTGAAATACAGCCATACCTTCATCGGTTTTAAACCAAGCAGCTAATGCTGAGTATGGGTGCTCTTCCATTGGTACTTCAAATAGTTTTCTACCATTTGATGCCCATTTGAAAACTCTTTGATCTTGTGAAAGCTCTATGATTTTAGCTTCAGTAGCTTTAATACCAAAGTTTCTTAACATGATATTATCATCTGCAGCTAAATCTAAAAACATCTTAGGATTTCTTTCAGCCATAACTAAAAGATCTCTTCTAATTTCTTTAGTTGTCATTTTACTAACTTCACTACCAAGCTCAACTCTTAAAACAGCTTCAGCATGTTCAGTTTCCATATCTTTAGCAAATGTTAAAGCGTCAACTTTAAACTCTAAATAAGCTAGTTCGTCTTGAGCAATTTCAACTTTATTATGCTCTTTAAACAATTTACCATTTAAAGGGTGAAGAGCTAAAAACTTTTGCAAGTTTTGATTTTGAGCTTCTACAAATAGTTTTCCATTTCTAAAAGCAATGTGACCTAAAGTTGCTGGTCCACTTTGCTCATCTACATATGGTGATTTTTGATTAGTAGCATACCTTAACTCTCTTTGATGACCTTTTTCTTCATCAAATACCATTAAAGGATTTTTTCTTGTGTGTCTAGATGGGATTCTATTAATAATAGGTTGCTTTGAGCCCACCAACTCGTATAGCTTGTGTGTGTATTGTTTCATAATATAATATAATATAAGTTTAAAAAAAATAAAGAGGAGGGGCGATACGTATACCGCCCTCTCAACTTTATATAATAATTGTTAGCAATTAGCTCTTAAATAATACGAAGTTGTTTGCTGCTTGAACGCATAAACATCTTTCAGATAAGAAGTTAACTACCATTTCATCAGCGTCAGACGTATAGTTTCCACCAACAGATCCAGTGATCCATGATTTCATTTTTCTATCATCAGCTTCAGAAGCTCTGTATCTAACGTGTAAGAACGGTCTAGAGATATTTTTACCCATAGACTGATCGTATACAGTAGATGTACCAGCAGGTACTAACATACCTTGAATATCAGACAAGTTACCTCTAGTTGTCGAATCATTTAAGTATTTCCAGTCAGATTTGTAGAAGTCATAAGAACCTCTTCTGAAACCAGAGAAACCTAAATTTAACGCCATATCTTCTGCGTTGTTGAATACTCCATAAGAAGCACCACCAGCAACGTGTGAATTTACAGACGCTAACATGTTATCAATTTCTAAAGCAGTGTTTCTATCTAAGAACATCATGTTCTCTTCAATAGCACCTTGCTTGTCTAATTCATTAAGAATAGTATCAAACTCACTTAAACCAGCATTTGCAATGTACGTACCACCTGAAACACCAGCGGCGCTATAGTTAGTTTGTACATCAAAATCAGTTCCAGTAAATACTAAACCTCTTGAGTCAATAGCTGCGAAAAGACCTTCAGTACCTTGAACGCCAGTGATCGCAGAGCCAGTAGCTACTGGTTCAGCTTCTATCATAGACATTTCTAAGTAGTCTTCAAATCTTAATCTAGCTTCGTGTTCAGACTTCATGTACCATAAGTAACCAGAAGCTCCGTTTTCAGTTGTAACTTCAACCCAACCGATCTGTGCAGTGTCAGAACCATTAACTTGGTATCTGTCTCTTAAGATGATTGGTCTGTTGCTAAACTGAGTAAACCCAGCGTCGATGCTACCAACGATTCCTGAAGAACCTTTTGGATATTCATTACCATAAACGAATACTTTGATGTCATCAAGATTAGCAAACAAAGCACCATCAGCTAAATCATTAGTTGAATAAGGTAAAACTGTAGCTCCTGTATTTGTAATAGCAGATACTCTACATTTTATTGTATTACCTAATCTAGCTGATTCATTGTTTACAATGATAACTGTATCAAATTGTTGTACTAAGTGGCCAGCAGGTAATGTAATTGTATTATCAGCAGCTACTGCGACTTGTACAGAGTTAGCTCCAGATTGTAATGAATCATAAGCGATGTGTAATCTTCCTTGTTCAGACCAAATAACTTGATCAGAAGCAAGAGGCATTTCAGCTCCTACCATTTTAAGAAAGCCAGATACGGTTCTTTTTCCATATCTTTCTACTTCCTTTTCATAAATTTCTGGTAAAAATTGTTGTGCGAATGTACCACCACCTGATGCAGAATCGAAGCTCAAATAATTGTCTCCCCACAACGATTGTGTTGGGCGAGGTGTCAAGTGCTGTAATTCAGCACCTTGAGCGGGATTAATAAAAGGCATAATTTTTAATTTTTAAATGTTTAACTTATTTTATTTGCATTTCTGCCAATCTTTACTTTAAAATCACTAGAGTTGTTTCCAGATATAGCTCTTACTTTCATACCACCAGCCTCAACGGTTTCACCGTGTTGTTGTCTAGGTGACATATCAACGTTTTTTGCTTTAGCCATACTATCCTTGATAGCGTCAGCCTTGCCTTGTTGATAAAAATGATTTGCAACTAAATCAGGATTCATAGCTGTAAACAAAGATTTATGATAACCTTTAGCATTAGTAATTTGATGAGTATCTTTATTAGTAAATTTATTCACAAAATTATTAATATCTGATTGGGTATTTTTAATCTTATCAGCATCACCAATGTTTAATCTAAATCTTTTTTCTCCGACGTTATATTCAAAACCTTTGAATTTGTCATTGAAAACTTGATTTGTTTTTTCTTGAAAAACTTCTAGATTTTCTTCAGCGACTTTAGTATTCTGTTCGTAACGATTAAAAAAGTCTACAGCTTTTTGTTGTTCAGGATTTAATCTTGAACCAGCTTTGACTTCATTGTAATATTTAGACTTTAGCCCGTCTAAGTGGCTTTTGGCATTCGCAACTTGCTCTTTTAATGCCAACTTTTTTCTTTTAATATCTTTTGGATCATCAACCTCTTCATCATATGAATATAAATCTTCCATAACGAAAACTCTTTCTTCATCGTTTAAGTGAGGTTTTGTATTTTTAAAGTATTCACTCAATAAATCAGTATCACTCATTTTAGTGTAATCTTTATTTAAAGAGACATAATCTTCTAAAGTACCACCGGTTTCTTCTAAGAAATCAACTACTTTCTGTATGTTTTCAGGTATTTTAACTCCAGTTTCTTTAGATTCTTTAATTGCTTCAACAACCTCTTCCTTTACTTCTTCAACTTTTTCTTCAACCTCTATTTCAGTAATCTCCTCAACAACAGGTGTATCTTCTACCTCTGTTTTTTCTTCAGGAGTAACCTCTTGTACAGGTTCTTCTTTTGGTTCTTCTTTAGAATTAAGTTTAGCCCATTTATCTAAATCAACTTTTATCGTACCATCGTCTTTAACCTCATTAGCGGTTTCTTTTTTTGATACTTTTTCTTCAACCTTTTTTTCCTCAACCTTTGGTTCAGGTATTTTATTGTCAGGTTGTTCATTTACTTTTGGTTGTTCATCAACCAGTTTTGCTGTTGTTACGTTTTCAATTTTAACGTCAGCAGCCTTCTTTTTTCGTGCCATAATATAATATTATAAAATTAAACAAATTTATCTAGGATCAAAAGCATTCATTCCAAATCCACCACCCATTGTATCATTTCCAGATGATTCAAAGTTTTTTGGTTTAGAACCTCGCTCTCTTTGATCTATTAATTCAGATTGTTGGGACGCTTGCATTTTTGTTCTAGAGTCCTTTCTATCTTCTTTCAAATTTTCTTTTTGTGTTTGAGCTCCAAGCTCCATTTGTTTCAATTGCATATTTAACTGAAACTCATGATTCATTAGCTCTCTTTTAAGTTTAGCTTCTTGAGCCATTCTCTGAATTTCTATCTGAGCCTTACCTTGTTCAAGCTGCATTTGGCTTTGAGTTAAAGCTTGTTGCTTCTGAACCTCTGCTTGCGCTGTAGCTTGTTGAGCCTGAGCATTAGCTTGAGATTGAGCTTGAATATTTTGTTGTTGCATAGCTTGATCAGTTTCTTGTTTTTTCTTACGTCTAACTTTTAATAACTGATTAGCTAATTTTACATTTTTTATTTCTCTAATGTCAATTGCATCTTCTAAAAATATACCTTCTTTAGATAAAGCAACTTGAATGTTATTTTCTAACATTTGTTTTTCTTCTTCATCTGGTGATAATTCTAAAAATATACCAAAATCATATAAATGTAAATCAGACATTTCTTTTAATGTCGCAACATTGTGATTACCTATTTTCTGAATAAATGCTTCTTTAGTTGGTGAATATTCAATAATATCAGATATTCTTAAAGATAAACATTCACATAATTCAGCTGTTAAAAATAATCCAGCTTGTAATATATGTCTTGTAGCTGTATTACTATTTGCAGCTGCCATTTTTTGTATACCAACAAGAGCTTTCGCGTCAGGTGTGCTAGCATCCCTAGCTTCGTTAAGCCCGGTTACGTCTCTTATCATTTGTAGATAATAGTTGTACGTTTGAATAAGTGATTGCATCTTAGCGCCACCACTACCAGATTGAATTTCCTGTATAGGAATTTTTCCTGGATTCATATCTCCATCAGACGTGAATGATCTACCTATAATAGAACCTGTTTGAAAAAACATGTTCAAAGCCTCTTGAGGATTATAGTTAGTACCATTTCCAAGATCTATTTCGGCTAAGCCGTCAGCATCTAAATATATGCCGTCAGGTACCATTCGCGAAATTACTTGTTGAAGTTTTAAATGTGTTATTTGAATCATATCAGCAAAAGTAGTTATCCTACTAACTAAGGATTCAATTTTACCTTTATACATTCTTGGAGCAACTATTTGGTAATTCATTTTAACCTTAGTGTAATCACTTTTAGGTCTCATCATGTTTTTAGCCATGCTCCATTTTAATAATTTTTTAGTTCCTAAAACCAAAGCTCCTTCATATAGAACTTCAATTTGTTTAGATATTTTACCAAATCTTTCTTCTAGTAAATCATTTGGAGGATTAAAATTATCATCTTTTACTATTACTTTGCTAGCTCCAGTAGCAGTATCTTTTACTTTGTAAACCTCGTTCATGTATGTCTTGTAATTGAAATACAAAATTTGAACTTGGTTTTTATCTATGTTTGTTGATTCAGCCATTGATCTATTGTAGAAACCAGTAGATTGATGGCCTTGTTTACTCATTTCTTGTAAATCATTTTCACTAAGATTAGGAAATTGTTTTATTAATTCGTTAATAGGTACTGTTTTAATTTCACCTACATAATATACATCTTGAAAATACGGATCTTCAGTGTAAGAATAAACTATGTTAGCAGGATCTACATAATCAATTTTAACTCCTTCTGATTTTGTAAAACTATTTTTAACACAACCGATACCCAATACGGTTAAATCATAATTAACTCTTTTTCTTATTAGCTCATAATTATTACCATTTAACAAAGTGTTTAAAGCTTGCTCTTCAGCTAACTCAACACCTTGCTTATAACTAAGTTGCATGTGTAAAGCTAGTTCTTCTTCTGAATCAGGTAGTTTTTCTGGTGGTGTTGATGATAAACTAACACCAAAAGCTTCTTGAGCAAATTCATTAAGCTCTCTTGTTTTCATGTCAGCTATTATCTTTTCCATGTATTTAGTACGTTTACTAACACCGAAAGGATCTTGAGAATAAGCTTTTATATCAAATGTTCTTTCTGATATACCGTTTACTACTATATCTACAAATTTAGGTATAATAGGTATTGGTTTCCAGTCTAAATT
>Ga0098038_1000218_pt1 | contig 25981 bp, 67 predicted proteins | sample 5B_taG_FD_75051 | JGI IMG/M metagenome (GOLD analysis project Ga0098038, IMG submission 75051) | Marine viral communities from the Subarctic Pacific Ocean - 5B_ETSP_OMZ_AT15132_CsCl metaG | ecosystem: Environmental > Aquatic > Marine > Oceanic | place: Pacific Ocean | collected 2015-01-08 | reverse complement strand
GAGGATAAAACCATCCGAGATCCACGATAAACCCGATGTTACCAAGTCCATCATCTACTAAATCACTTATTTTCATCTATCACCTCGAAGTCCTGAGTGAGTATCCACAATGTTGGCCAACTGTTGTTAGTCCAGTGGACTTTTGCTGTTGCTGGGTTAAGTTCATTCCAATCTACTATTATCCCCAGCGCACCGCTGTGGACTATGTGTCTTACTAAATCACCTATTTTCATTTTACCACCTCCAAGGTTTGAGGGTTACACCAATGCTGAAAGTCTGTCCAAGTACCTGTTCCTGAGAATAGGACACGAACTGAATGGTTTAGCCGTTCGGGGTCGGGTTCTATTTCGACAATGATACCCATGCCAAAATGACCATTTACTAAATCACCTACTTGCATTTATCACCTCCAATGAATGTTGGACACATAGATAGATTTGCCCAGCGAAGAGCACTCTACAATCGCTATTTTCCTTAATTTCTACAACAACTCCGACAGTCTTGTCGGAACCGAAGTAAACCAAATCACCTACTTTCATATTGTTTCCGTTTGTTTGGGTTATGTTAGTAATGTATCACGATTGAATGATTTGTCAAATTAAAAGTGGACAAAAAATGACTGCTTTCACAGCCACTTCTTGATAAGATCGGTAATACCGAGTTCATCAAGTTTTCTACGTGAACGCTTTTTCGTCAGGAACTGCATAGCCTTGGCATGTCCTTCCTCTATCCACTCCTCATCAAGGGGAGTGTTGGAAGATGAGAGCACAGATACAAACTCTGGTTGAAAGCAATCGTATCGAGAACCAGAATACTTTACAAGATTACGAATGGAACCGTCAGGCATTTGTATATCAAATCCACGTCTACCAAAGGAAACAGTTTGTATATCCTGATCAATCTGCACTTTTATCTTGAGTTGTTGGCGATACTGGCTATCGCGATAGCAATAAGAACCTCCAGCCTCTTGACTAGCACAAAACAACGATAGTTCGTCCCAATTTACCTTGGTAACTATACCAATACAGTCCTTATCTTCCCGATTATATCCACCAGAAATCTTGAGATTAAGCAACGCTCCTTCGGAAACACCCATCTGCTCGACGAGGTTTGTGTATAATGCTCTTCGCCAATTACGATTAGCCGCGATAGCATCGGCAGTGTATTGATCCATTGCATCACAGTTGCGACGATTATGGGCTGTTGAGCCACAGAACCCACACTTGGAGGCAGACCTGTGCGTACCAGTACGGGAGGCTTTCTTCTTGGCTGCTTGCTGTTTCGCATAAGCGTTTATGCAATTGTTGTGCCATTCTCCCCAGTACTTCGGGGTTTTATACCAACTACATGTGTTAGGGGTGGTACTTATCCCTATGGGTATCACGGGGGGAGATTGCGTAAAATAAGCATAGTCCTCGGCTACTCGGGGGCACTGGGTTGCGTTGTGTCCTCTTGCTCGGCAGTAGCCGCATTTTGGATCACTTTTGTATCTTGATTTTCCATCGTTGTTATATATATTCATGTCTATTCTCCTTGTGGAGTTCTAGGGGTTTGTCCACCTGTGGACTTTGGTTTTTTAGGTTGTTTTTTAATGGGCAAGTTGCATATCCCACTTTGTATCATTGAGGAAGCAGTACGACCAAAGAAGCCTTGTAGTTGCCATGCTAGTCCTGTGTCGATAAGGTGTTGCCATGCTTGAATGTATTGTTCGTCGCTTTCGGCTTCTTGAACACCTTCGGCTATCATTGTGGCCTCTAAATTAGTTAATTTCTTCATCGTTACCTCCGATGTTTTTTGGTTATATTAGTAATGTATCACGTTCAATTGATTTGTCAAATTAAAAGTGGACAAAAAATGTCCGTTTTCATAAGACCTCGAACTCTTCGGGTGAAAGCCAATGAGTTGAATTGTCTCCAAGTAGCACCCTGCAATATACAAGCCGCTGCCCATTGCGTTCTGCTGGTCTAAAGTCAGTAATCACCCCTATCTCTTCAATAACTTCATATATTTCATTGAAAGCACAGCATTTCATTTGAACCAAATCACCTATTTTCATCTAACACCTCCAAGTTTCGTATGTGGATTGAGTTTGAAACACCATTGCACCATTGCACCAATACATGGGGCTGGGGCAGTTTGCTTTGTCGATAATCGTATGTAACAATACCTATATCACCTCGTTTATCTATTACCAGATCACCTATTTTCATCTAACACCTCCATATCTTCACAAGGAATTAGTGTTCTTACACCGTTAGAAAACTCAACGACACAATCTGTATCGAACACTATCTTTACAACAACACCCAATGTTCCGGTGTGTTTGTTTTTTACCAAATCACCTATTTCCATCTATCACCTCCATTTCACTAGCAAGATGCCAGCCTTCACAACCATCACCCCACTTAACATTATACTCGCAATACATTTCTGGATCTGTCTCGATTATGATCCCAACATCGCCATCATCTTTATATTTTACTAAATCACCTACTTCCATTTATCACCTCCAAGTTCTCTTTTCGTTCATAACTGCTTTTTTGATTGCTCCACTCGATACGCCACAGAAACCCTGTACCATCTTTATACTGTCTAACGACAATACCAAGCAAGGATTTTGTGTACTTGGGGTTTACTAAATCACCTACTTCCATTTATCACCTCCAAATCCCATACGGACATATTACATTTTTCACCATCATTCCAAGCGACTTCAACTTCATCGTCATCGCCTATCTGTTCGGGATCTATACAAATAATAATACCAATAAAACCTTGATCGTGTCTTACTAAATCACCTATTTTCATATCAATACCCCACTTCAATCGAGCGTCTGACATGGAGTTCACTTTCCCACCATTCGCCGCGATACTCTATATCCTCGAGTTCTTCGCCAATGCGGAGGAAACGATACTTCTCTTGTAGATCGTCTTTCTCGTCCATAGCGTTGAAAAACTTCTCAAACAGTTGAATGTCTGTGTATTCGCCAAAAGAAGCGTACCACTTGACACTGTTGCATGTAAAGAGCCAATGCCCTTCTCCTTGATAGTCCTTGTCTAAATGGAAGTCTGACAAGTCTCCAAAGATTTGGTGCATAAGTTCTGTTGTTTTAAGAAAGGTGAGGAACTCACCTTGTAAGTCCTTGTGTATTGCAATTGCAACGTCTGATCTGTATCCCATTGGACACCTCTTGTTTGTTGGTTATATTAGTAATGTATCACGTTCAGTTGATTTGTCAAATTAAACAGTGGACATTTTTTGTCCGTTTTTAGATAGGCTCCACGGTATCGATATAGAGCCAGTATTCTCCACCTGTTCGGATGTTCTTGAGCATCACTTTTAGTTGCTCGGGGTCAATTTTTGTTATGATTGAAAGTTGAGCATGAAAAGGGAGTCCCACGGCTTCCATTCTTTTCTCGACAACTATGTCTCCTACTTGCATGGCATCTCCATGTGTCTTTTGTGAATTGACCAACTCAATTCAGTCTTTGGGAAATAGACAAGATAAAGGTCGGCAGCATCCACACGGGTGATTATTCCCACACCCGCTTTCTCATTCCACTTATCGTTCCAGTTTTTTATACTTAATACTAAATCTCCTACTTTCATATTACCTCCAGCCAATGGATACCTGCGCATGCTTCGCCACCATCAAAATAAACCTGAGCCGTCTTATCGCCTATCGATAGGACGATACCCATCATATCCCCAAACATTACTAAATCACCTACTTTCATTTCTTACCTCGGTTCTTTCGGGATACAAGTTTGATTTGGTTCTCTCGATAGACAAGTTCACCCGAAGGGAACATAATTCTGTATTCACGAGATCCACCCTTTGATTTGTGATATGTGAACGCTGCTGTAACAGGTTCAGCGTCAACCTCTATGATAAAGCCCATTTCTTTATCAAGACCATTTCTTGTATCAACCCAGCACAATTCGCTTGCACGTACTTGCACCAGTTCGCCTAGTGGGTAGATGGGTGGGTTATCAAAAGTATCTCGAAGTTTCGGAGCCAGTTTAGATTTCTCCAACAAACGGCAATCATTGGCTACCGGTGTTTTGTTTTCTTGGAAAGCACTGAGAACCCGTCTGGCATGTCTGCGCCTGTTATCGATATGTGTCCAGTATGCAGTCTGTGCTGAATGTGCAAAGAACTTAGCCAAAAAGATAATCCATTCACGATAAGCGTCATCTTCGAGCCACTTTGTCTTAAAGCCTTCTTCCTCTTCGTCTCTCTCAGTAACCATTCCAGTGGAGTTGCGAGCGATAAGTGCTTCGGCATATCTTATCTGCCCAGAAGTAAGTGAACCCCAAAACTGCAAATTGCGAGACAGACTATGAAGAGTATTGCTATCTCGGGTGTTGCCTAGTTTGGTTGCGTTGAGAGCAGTTTCGATGAGTTGTTCGTAAGTGATGGTCATTGTGACCTCCATCTGTTTGGGTTATGTTAGTAATGTATCACGTTCAACCGATTTGTCAAATTAAAAGTGGACAAAAATTGTCCATTAGTTTTCTTCTCCGATTATTCCTTTCTCTTCAAGCAAAGATAAGATTGCATACCATAGTAAATCTGCCTCCTCATCGGTCAAACCTTCGGTGTTCTTTAGGGTTTCTTGTATCAGGTTGCAAAAGTATAGTCCATTAGCAAGGTGTCTTACGTTGGCTTTGGCTATTTCAAACGGTGTCATATCCAGCCTCCAACATAATTTTTCCAAAAGTACATAAGACTTGATCTGCTGTATAGTCTCGCCCACCTGCAAGTTCTATCATGCTAACATGTTCACCCTGTGAATTACAGGGGAATACAAGGGTTTCCAAACGACCTGCGCGGGTGCTCTCAGAAATAAGAAAATGGTTTATTTTATTAGCCGAGGGCCAGCCTCCTTCGCTAGTATTACCGCCTTCTACGTAAACATTCCACTCAGGAGCATGTACGATAACATGCTTGATATAAGTTCCATCATCATAGTTTGATTGAGCCTCTGATATAACATCTGGGATCATCATTGCTCACCTTCCTTTGTTGGTGGCTGAAAGCCCATAGATGGCTTCTCTTTTGTCTCCGCAGGAGTTTGACGCACCATCATGGGCATACCCCCTATCTGGGTGGGTAGGGACGCATTAGATAAGGCCATAACGGTCACTAGTTTGTTTATTAATTCATCGGAAATGTCGATTGTTAGTTTGATTTGATTGCTCATTTTATCTTCTCCAGTTCAAGTTTCAAGTAATGATGTGTTTTGTTTGTGTTTGCTATTTACACAAGACCTCCAGTTCTCTTTTGAAGAAATGATTTAGGCTACCTGTGTTGAGATTTCTCCCACTGACCATTGTCTGGGCTATGTGGGTCAGGATTACTATGTCTCCTGTTTTGCAGTAATTGCAATTTATTCTGGTTCTTACCGTGCAGATGTCACCTAATTTCATATCGCCTCCACTTCTTCTTCGCTGAACCAGTATTCTTCAAAACCATCGCCCCAACGTACTTTGTACTTTTTGCGATCCGGTCTTGTGACCAACTGCAATGTATCTGTGATAATTCCGACTTGTCGAGTTTCCTTTATCAGTTTGTGTTTTACTAAGTCTCCAACATTCATTGAAGCCTCCATTTGTTTGGGTTATGTTAGTAATGTATCACGTTCAGTTGATTTGTCAAATTAAAAGTTAAGATTTTTTTGTCCGATTTGGATTTGATCACGATATATCGTAATAAAAGAGTACCCTTCATCTGTGGGTTTTGCAATTAAGTTTATTCCGTTGTAAGTAATTCTATAGCAACCGTTTTTGATCCTATTGACTTTACCATTCATTAAAGCATAGGCCCCATCGATCCAAGTCAAGCCTCTTTCATCACATCTTTGGCTAAAATGTCTCGTCATGATGTGGCGCATGCCATCCCACTTTTTCACAGTTCTATCTTGTGGATTAATCCTATCAATTAATAACATATCACACCTTCCTTTGGACAACTATTTGTCTCTCACCATTCTTGTATGAAGCAGAAACAATGGCATATTCGCTCATAAACACCTCTCTTTTGGCTTCCTTATGTAGCGTGGTAGCATCATGGCTTGTGAGCCACAGGCGGTCATTACGGGTGGTGTATGCGCTTGCAGTAGCGAACTCGTGAACATCACCCATCCACCCATCGGGGTAGTCCACCAATAGCATTTCTGCTGTTCTTGTGATCATTTGTATCTTATCCATAGTATCCTCCATATGTTTTAAGTCTCTTTTTTAGTTTCGCTCCAGCAGAACCGGTTTGGTCTGGATGCCATTTTGAAATTGTCGGTAAAAGATATGTTTTTAGTTGACCGAGAGTATATTTTTTAGTTAACCAAGTCCAGCAATCATCATACCCACTATTGAACCACTCTTGGGAGGGTATGTTCTCCGAAGGAGCAATCACCTCATCGACCCAAGGACTCCAGCCGCCGCCATTGCCACCGAAGAGTTCAAACAATTCTCCTTCTGGCTCTATATCGTCCTTGACGAGTTTTCCCATTGGTTTTTCAACCTTGATAATATCACCGTTAACTAAAACATCTATTGTAAAGTCTGTTTTCCAGTCCCACTGCTGGTGGGAGAGGCCCAGATTAACACCAGACCAATCAACTTTGGTGATAACACCAAGCCCCCTCCAGTTCTCTTTCCAAGAATTGTTTATCAAAACATGCTTCGCTTCGAGTTGAACCAGTGCTCCCTCACAGATACCTATTTCTTGAACCACCTTGTTGTAAAATCTTTTTCGATAATTTTGATTTGTTCTAGATAAGTCACTAACAAAATCCTGCATAACTGTGCAGTTTCTGCGGTTGTGTCCTTGGCTTCCACAAAAGCCGCAAGAAACTACCCGCTTTTTATTGGAACGAGCATTTTTTCTTGCTTCTCGCCTTGCTTTCATCTTTGCGTTGCGGTTTTCTTGCTCAAGCAAGTATCGGGTCATGCTTGTGAAAATGTGTAATTCATAATGTAGTCTACCAGAAGGATCTCTTTTGCTGTAAATGTTTTTGAAATAATCAGCATACAAGGATAAATCTGGTTCTTTGTTCTGTTTCTTTAATTCCACCATCTTCTTGGGAACTGAACAGGTTGTCCATAGGTGTCCTTCGTTCCCACAGATTTTACAGTGAACTTTCTTTTTGTATTTGCTTCTTTGTTCATATATTTTCACTTCGACATCCAAGTCGTTTTGGTTATGTTAGTAATGTATCATGACTGTGGAGGAAAGCAAGGACAAAAAATGTCCTATTTCCTCCTATATCGTTTTAGTCGTGCTTGTAGGGCTAATGTATTCTTCTTGGGATGCCACTCTTCGATTAAATCAGCAAATGTGCCTCTAAGTTCCGATAAGTTTTTATTTTTGCAAACCCATTCCCAACCATCGCTGAACCCTTCAGTGAACCATTTTTGATCAGGCTTGCTATCACTTTGTGATAATACGTTCAAGATTTGAAATTGATCAGAATAATGATTTAGTGCAAGAAAAGGCTTGAGTTCATTTTCTTGATAATACGGGTATTCATTGTCAAGCCAGTACCAAAAGGGTGTATCACTGGTCAATGTTTCGCCCTCGGCAATTACAGACACTGGGAGTTTTCCAGCATAAATCGGATGATTTATGGCAAGGCTCAAGTTTATACTATTCCAATCTATGTTTTGGACTATCCCGATTTGTCTTTTCATCCTCCCTTCTTTTCGTCTACCGCCCATTCTAATCTCCACTAATGCACCCTCGGATACCCCGTGGTGTTCAACGAAAGCACCGAAGAACTCTTTACGATAGTTTTGGTTGGCTGATGCTAGATCAGATATGAATTGTTTCATTAACTTGCAATTCTTTCTATTATGAGACGGTGAATTGCAAAACCCACATCTTCTTTTTGTTTTTTTGTTTTTCTTTAACATATTTTGTCTCCTTCCAATCGAGTTTCAAGATTTGCTTTCATTATCTCTCTAAAGTCTGATAGTGCTATTCGCGCCAAGGCTAAAGAAATAATTGTCGGCTTCTTGATCATCATGTCCGATATGTCTTGTAAGTGATATACTCCTATTTTTTGAAGTATATCAATCGATTTTAGCGATAGTTCCAGTTCCAGTAAGTTCATCTTTTATTTCCTCTATAACTTCTATTTCATTTGACGAGCAGCCAATATAGTCTCCATTTTCAAGAGCAATATGCCAACGGCCCCACTGTTCAAGGCCGTTGGCATCTGTCCCTTCATCGGCCATTACTATCCCTATCCTATCTGAGTAGACGTACCCTTTGTTATCCTTCCACTCTTTTACTACTACTAGTTCTCCTATTCGGATTGCTTTTTTGTTTTTATTTATTCTTATCACAATTTCTCCAATTCTACATCTGCTGTCCACGTTTTTATTGTAATGATGGGCCACCATACTAAGGCTCCGTAGTTGCCTTTTTCTAGGATTATTCCTATACCCCACTTTGGTGTTTCTAGGTTTAGAACTAGATCACCTACCTGTAACGACTTACCTTTACAGGGCTTCCAAGGTTTCATGGTCTGTCCAAGATTGCGCAACTGGTTCATCAAACCAATGCACCAAGTATCCATCTTTTCCTGTCTCTATTATGACCCCTAAGCCCCAGAAGGTATACTGAGGAGCATAAACCAAATCCCCTACTTTCATAACTTCTCCAAATAATAGCCATACTCAACTGCTTTTTGCTGTTGGTGTGCCCATTGGACGAACCACTCTGGTTCATCACCCAGACCCTGACCACGGTATGAAATTATTATCCCGATCCAATCAATTAGACAACTTTCTTCGAGGGATACATATGCTGGGCTTATCTTCACTAAGTCTCCAATCTGAAGGCTCATTGCTGGTTCCCCTTTAGGTCTAGGAAGGCTCCAATGTAACCCACTGGGCATGTATACATTACAACACGCCAACCCATAAACATGGACGGCAGACGAGTAGACCACGGTGATACATCAACGTCATGTGTCTCTGCATATACGTCCATAGTTGTCCCGCAGTCATTCGAGGTTTTCTTGACGAAGAAAGCCCCTTCTGTGGCCTCTATCACTAAGGATTTTATCTTTTCTTTTGCCTCGTCAAACGGGGCTTTCTTTGTATTCCAATGTAAATTAGCCATTTATCACCTCTTTTATGTGCTTCGATGGTTGACAGCCTTCCATTCCATCCGAAGGATAGACAAACTCAGCCGCTAGTGTGTTTGCTGCTGGAGCAAACCAAACCTTAGTCACAATGGCATATTCATCCCTGTAAATCGTTTTTATTAAATCACCTACTTCCATTTATCACCTCCAACTCTTCATAACTTGCTAACACTTCTGATCCGTCACATAATTGAATGACTATGTATTCTTCTTCTACTTCGTTATCAAAACCGAAGTCTGTCACTGTTGCTAATTGATTAATCACTTTGTCTCTTACTATATCACCTATTTTCATAAGTCACCTCTGTTTGTTGGTTATACTAATAATGTATCATGTCCTGCTGAAAAAGCAAGGTCATTTTTTGTCCTCTTTTAATCTTTGTAGTTCAACTTCGGCAACCTCGGAGACAACTCCATCTGCCCATCGAACTCTGTACCATCTACTTCCTGTATACATGTGAGAAGATAGAACAATACCAATTTGACTTGGTTGGTTCCAAGACCATATCAAGACTACCAAGTCTCCGTTCTCAATCATCCTTCACGGCCATAAGTTCATCTTTCCTCAGTCCTGTACCTCTTGTGCCATCGTGCCATATGACTGTATAGAATGGTGTGCCTTTCGTATGGTAATGCTCAGTGATAACCCCTAAGCAACCATGATCTGCATCCAAGCCTATCCACATAACTAAATCACCTATTATCATAATGCCTCCAGATACTTGGTTCCACCTGTAGTATAATTACCTGTTTGTAGCCAAAAAACCACTATTTTTTGATCACCGGAGAAAGCAGGCTCTTCGCAAATTTCTGTTACAATCCCAACAAATACCGCTGCTGGTGTTGACGGCCATACACCATGTTTGTGTTTTACTAAATCACCTATTTTCATTTATCACCTCTAATTCTTTTACGCATGCCCAACGAAAGCGAACACCTTCATCGTCACTCCAATCAATGAAAGCGCGATAGCCTTTTATCTCTCGCACTTTTCCTAACCAGCCTTTTGTTTTGTGTCTCACTAGATCACCACGTTGCATAATTATTTTCCTCGTAATCATCCAAGATCTCTAAATACTTACATATCATCACAGGTGTCCATTGTTCGGGAGCGATATGATGATGCCTCATTGTCTCTTTGCTTTCCGAATAGGTAGTGTCTCCATCCGACCAGAACACTGCCCAGTATGATGTTGTTACGCGAGCAATAATGACACCAAGGACTTCTTCGTGATGCCCATCGAGATCAAAGGTTTTTACTATGTCTCCAATATCAAACATATCCGTCACCATCGCTATCACCAATACTAAATATATCTGGATTGCGGTCTTGGATTTCTGTTCCGCATTTTAGCGCATGTTCGTATTGTTCTCTTATTTCTTCTTCTTGGTTCAATTGATATAACACTGAGAGTTCCGTTAAGCGATCTTTTATCACTGCAAATATAATCATATCTATTTGCTCATGGATGGTTGGTTCTCGACCTAATCTCTTTTCAAGTTCTTGGTTCATTTTTTTAATCGCACTCATAATTTTCTCCTTTGATTTCTTTGCAATGTCTTGTAAGACCTATATCCATCAAGACACTTTTGTTCTTGATTAGGTCATGGAAACGATAATTGTTTATCACAACTCCATCGTCACGATTGATTGTCTCTACTCCTATAAACAGAAGCATATCCCAGCCGCGTGTCCAAGAGTTTCGAACGGTATTCCATTTGTTGTTTTGCCAGAGGCAACTGTATAATGATCCTGCGGTCATAATGTCCTCCTGACTTTAGGCTATACTATATTGTATCCCGTTGTGGTTCAGTTGTCAAGTTTTTTCTTGTACTTTGTTGAAGAAAATTATTTTTTGGCTGTTGTATAATAAGGATTACATGCATGAGAAGGGAAGATTTCTACTTGACAGGCGATACGCAGTGTGCTATAATGTTATTCCACGGTGAAAGATCCGTGATTACATCATGGCCAGTTTCCATGATTTTATTTTTGCAGCAATTCCATAATTATGTAAAGTTTTTGGGATTATGTAAAATTTTTTACAAAGAAGATTATAGTTATGTAAAGTTTTTTCCTATGAATATGGTAGAAAATCTCTACAAAGGCGGAGTTACGCGGTAAATCGAGAAACTCCTCTTTTATTTACTTAGTTTTCATAATTATGTAAAGTTTTTTGGGGACTTCTCTATGATCCCCGAATAATGGGACGTATATGGAAATCGGACATTTTTTGACCTCAAATGTCGTCCTCATCGTCATCTATGTCTCCGCTCATATAAGATGGAAAGAAATTGTATGCTTCGTAACATGCAGAATAGAAGGAGTAATCTAAATCAAGAAAACTATCCTCTGGAAAATCGGGATCAAACGCTTCACACAAGATGGCTTGTACTTCCCTTATGTAGACTAATTTGTACATGCTAGTATCAATACAAAAGCAATATAGGTAATCGCTCCCATCAAAACACCCAACAACGATGCAAGTCTCATTGGAGCCATCGAGGTTTGTTATGAGAACTAAGTCACCTTTTTGACAGTTCACAACAATAAATCTCGTACTGCTTTTCTTCCCAAAACATCACCAACCAATCAATGACCATAAGTCTTTGTTGTGTAAGTGCTTCGTCGTAAGGAGAATCATACTCTATCTCTAAGTATTCAACCCAAAGGCTGATTATTATATCATCAATTGAATGATAGGGAGGGGCAGGGTAGGAGGGTAGTAGGTCGGTTCCGAAAAAGTTCATCATTCTGTGTTGTCCAATAACTCAATCTTACCGCTTTCAATGAGTCTAGCGAGAGATTCTGAGCCCATAATACAAACGGTGCCATCTTCGTAATATATTTCGTAGTTTGTCCTCCAGTTGAAAAGCGGCTTATCTGTCCAAGTTCCACACTTGATCTCACGATATATAATACCTAACTTTTCCCCGTCTCGGACTAAAGATCCTAGTGGGATAGTATCAGGGGAGTAGGAGGTTTGATTATCCTCCAGCATCCCTAAGTACCGATTTCAAAACATCTTGGTCTAAAGATTTTATATTAGACACCAAAACGATGTGTTCAATAAATTGCGGAAAGATACCGCCGATGTGGTCTAAGCGTATTGCTGATACAACTCCGATTACTCTACCGCTTTGGTCGAATACAATCGAACCACTTGATCCGGGCCAAGCAAATGTGTTAGCCATAAGAGTATCTTCTCTAACACCTGTTAGTGTGCCTTCTGATATATGCCAACCAGTCATTGCAGGGTGGCCACAGTGGTATATCTTTTCACCCATTTGGTTGTTGATATCTCTGCTGAATCGGATTGCTTTGGTGTATCGTAATCTTTCTCTTGGAATCAATACTGCTATGTCTGATTTTTCATCCAAGTAAGCAACATCGGCAACAGTTTGTTTGCCGCCTTTTTCCATTAGCACAATCTCTATGTCGGAGTGAGCAACGACGTGAGCAGCAGTTATAATAAATCTATGTTTTCCCATCTTAAAGTAGTTCCCAGATCCACTTCCTAGTTGCCCCCGTTCATCAAAAATACCTATTACCACTGAAGATAAGTAAGATACCTTTAGTCCTCTTGGTGCATATGGATCTAATTCCTCTGTATAAGTATCATCAAATTCTGATTGTACCTTCGGAATTTTAATTGCATCCAAATTAAGATTCAGATGTCCACTTGCTGGTGGTGTACAAGCCAGTGCGAAATAAAGTAACGTTCTAATCATTTTAGAATCCCCCCTATAAGTAACTAGGGATAATAAAACAAAAAAGGAATCTAATTTCTCTACGATCTCCGAATTTACAGGGGAGTTATAGAACTAAACAACATTGTGACGGCTGATTTTACGTCCTGATAGAGAACTTGCGGCTCTAAAAAAACACATTGTTTTTTATCTTTCCCCATAACTCTAGACCGCGCTGCTTCCCTCTGGTCGGGTCGGTGGTGGAGACTTGGCTTGTTAGAAGGTTGACAACTCACACCTGCACTCGAAGGCATAGCGGTGCGTGATATAATCTCTCCATTCTCATTGTATAATTTCATATTTATTATAGCAGAATTTTCAGAAGTATACACGTCTGTTAGGAGAACCCAGTGCATGTTTTCTAATCCACACCTGAGTGGTTCTCTATAATCACACACAGTATCCTGTGCTTTTTTGATACTATACATGTCGTGTATAGTAACTGAGTCAACTCCCTCTATGTTTGTAAGCCACTGTGAGTCAACATACGACTGTATAAAGAGAGACTTGGTCATCTCTGGTATGTGTTCAATCAGGGCAGGATGGTGGATGTTTGGTATCGCAATCATTATATCCCTGTGTGTTGGTTCCTCACAATCGCAGCCACCCTCTGGGTCTATCTCTTGAGCAAGCCCAAGTGCGCATAGCAATAGTAACATTTATTCTCTCCCGTAGTCATCTTGCAGTCTCACTACATCATCTATCTCTGGTGTTGAGACCTCGATAAGTGTGCAGCCATCAGACGGAGCACAAAATCGATGTATGGTTCCCGGGGTTATCCTTTTAGAGGCTCCGGGTTTCATAATAATTCTTTCCTGATCATCATCTTGACCAAGTTCCATAACTAGTGTTCCCTCAAGAACATACACAGTTTCATCTTTCTGTTCATGGTATTGTCTAGACAGTTTTTGTCCGGGTTCAATTCTAAGGATCTTCCCTAAATATTTATTATTGATGGCCCAACGAATTTCATGGCCCCATGGTTTATCTACTTTCATGATATCTCCTTGTCGTAGCATATATAGTATTCATCGTTGATGTGTATCTGCCTTTTGAATTTGGCTATGAACGATACTTGATCCGTGAGGATGCAGACATTATCTGACCTATTGATTGTATCCAAAAAATATTTATAATTATTCTTGAAACTGCAGTCACATCTCAGGCATTCTAAAAAGGTATAAGTATCATCAGGAACAAAATCCGCTGTGGCCCGGAAGTCAGTTACCTCGTTCGTCCTATAGAATAACTTTGGTAATTCCTCTGGGTCTTGTGAGCGCACAATTTTTGCCCCGTGAATAAAGTTCTCCGATAAGTTATTCGATAGAAAGACCAAGGACGATCTGTTTATTGATGTGGATTCACTGATGTTATCTACGCAATCTTGAATAATTGACATATCCAATTCGAGGTGCCTTGCGACAGTGTTGTATAGATACTTCCGTCTGTTGTTATAGTTCGACCAAAATTCACTGATCAACTCGGAATGGAAGTAGTGTTCATTGTTTGGGTTATAAAGTGAGTTCTCAATTATCAAGTCCTTACAGAAGGCAAACTTTATTTTTTGTTCTGGCTTTACAAGTAGGGACAAAAGAAAACTAACTTTGTTTTTATCTACTTTTGATTTTAGTGGTGTCTTATACACTCTTACCTCTCTCTGAATATAGTTGTAATGCTGTCTGTACTCTGTCTGCGTACTCTGCAAGGCTTACTTCAACACCATTTTGTAGTGCGTAATCGTATCCCAAGTACCATGCAAGAGATTCTTCAAACAAATTGTGCCAACTGTTGTCTGTTAGTTTGTTTTTTATTTGAAATATTACATGGCCAATTTCGTGAATCAAAGAGACCAATTTTTCAAAGTCATCTTGATCGTCACCAATGTCTATTATTCCAAAGCAGTCAAGTTCTGCAACCTCATCTGCTGGCGTAGGTATCCAGTATGAATTGTTACCACTGGTAAATTCAACGCTAACCTCAAAGTCATATTCAGCCATTTCCGACAACAGTTCGAATTTTTCTTTGATTATCTTCTTGCTCGAGCCACTTGATAAGATCCGAATACCCTCCAATAAACTCTTCAAATTCATGATTTTTGGTATCCCTGAGACAGACAATGGGAACCGTATTCCATGAATAATTAGATTTATAGAAATTTAATAACTCTGGTGAATGATCGACTGAGATGTATTGAAAGTTGTATTCTTCCGTTATCAATGTCGCTTTCGCCATGATGCTATAATAACATTCGGACTTGCATATAATTGTAAAATACTTCATTCCTAGCCTTTGAGCAGGGTTTTCGACGTTCTAATTTTTTTGTGAACTTCTTCTGGTGAATGCGCAACAGTAATAACTCTGGTGGAATGCCCTTCGTTGATAACAAGAGTACTAAATTGAGTAAGTGTTGAAAACCCGAGATCTCTCGCTTCTTCTAATGCTCTTGGTCGCACCTCTTGGGTTATCGACACAATGTTTGAAGTATTTATATACAATTCTCTAGTGGTCGTTCCGTGACCTTGGACATGTATCTCTATCAATTTAATCAACATGCTGCCTCCTTGATATTATGTCTTATGTTTCGAATTTCAACAGTCCATTCTCTACCGTCCAGCAGAACACTACAGTATGTATGGCTTTGGTGGCCAACAAATAATGCAACTTCTGGTTGTTTAGTTTGGAAAAAATTAGAAAATAAGTCGTCTCTACCCAAGACTCTAGGTCTCTGTAGTAGCGTTCCCGCTGGTATCCACAGGAGGTCTCCCACTTGATACATCATTTTGTTCCCCTTTATAATAATTATTAAGACCTTCAAGAATAAACTCAACATCTTGAACAGATTGATCAACACTACTTAGGCTTAGTCTTACTTTGTCTAGTCCTCGATTCACATGTTGAAAGTCTGTAACGCAATCCTCGACACCATCTCTGCATCTTTTCAGAATCGACAGCACTTCTTCTAATTGCTCAACCGTGTCACATAAAAGTTCACTGGCTCTTGAGGGGACTTCTTGAATGTCCAAGCCGTAAGAGATTCTCACTCTCATAATACCTCCAAGTATTAAAAAATATTTGTGTAAATGGCTTGTATTATCAAGCCAGAAATAGCAATACCAAATGACCATATAAACTTGGACATTCCGTTTTGCCATTGCTCAAGGTCACGTACACGGGCATAAAGACCTTGCTCAGGATTGTAGATCGCCTCTTTTATCTTTCTTACATCTTCTAACATTTCGTCTTGCTTATCAGCCATTCGTTGTATTTGATGCGATAGATCTACGATAGCATCTTTTAGATCCTGTGTGTCGTCGTTACCCATATTATATAACCTCTTACTGTCTGTAAATAGTATCAACAATCAACAATTGCATGTGATGTTGTCAATAAAGTTCCAGCCGCAGATGCTGCATTACGCAAGGCGCATTTTGTAACCTTACAAGGGTCAATTATTCCCTTGTTATATGTGCTAACCATACATCTATTGAGAAAATCATAACCAACATCATTCTCTTCTGCCTTCACAGAAGTCACAATAATATCAGGTGACTCACCAGAGTTCTTAGCCATTTGTCTCAGTGGTGCCTCACAAGCAAGCAAAACCACTTGTGCTCCCATCGCTTGCTCGTCGTTATCTGTTGATACCTCGATCCCCTGAGATGCTCTTACGAGGGCAATTCCGCCACCGGGAATGATACCTTCTTCTTGAGCAGAACGAACTGCTTCAAGTGCATCATCAATGCGGTGCTTCTTTTCCATCATTTCGATTTCAGTTGCTGCACCAACTTTGATAACAGCGACACCGGATGCAAGTCTGGTAATTCGCTCTTGTAATCGTTCGCACTCTGTAAGGTTTTCAGTCTGTTGTATCTCATTCTTAATAGCGGCGATTCGTGTTTCGATCTCTTCTTCATTACCTTGTCCTCCAACAATTGTCGTCCATCCCTTGGTGATATTGATCTTCTTACATTGACCGAAGTCAGTGAGTTTGATGTCTTTGAGGACTAGTCCATTCTCTCTGGTTATAAACCTTGCGCCAACGGATGCACACAAATCTTTCAAGATACTTCTTCTTTCTTCTCCGTACTTCGGAGCCTTGACGGCAACTACCTTCATGGTACCACGTACTGCATTAGCAATTAGTGCTGCAAGGGCTTGACCTTCAATATCATTTGAGATAAGAAGCAAAGGACGATTGTCTCTCGCTGCAATTTCAAGAACCTTCATGACCTGATCGATCTGTTCAATTTTCTCATCTGTAACAAGAATGAGAGGGTTGTCATAATCAACAGTCCCAGTACGTTCATTGTTGATAAAGGTGTTGCTAACAAACCCAGAATCAAATCTGAAGCCTTCTATGAGGTCAAGTGATGTAGTTTGGCTTCGAGCCTCTTCGACGAGCACAGAGCCATCTTTACCTGCTTTATCAACGGCTGTTGATATAAGCGTACCAATGGATAAGTCATTGTTTGCAGAGATTGTTGCAATATGACGAATATCTTCTTCTGTCTGAATAGGACGAGACATTTCAGTCAAGCGATCAGTAACAGCAGTCACTGCTTTGTCTATGCCTCTCTTGAGTTCTGTTGGGCTTGCACCAGCGGCAAGATACCTTTGAGACCCTTGAAAGATAGCACGAGCCAATACCGTCGCTGTTGTGGTACCATCACCTGCGTTAGCGACAGATTGCTCTGCTGCCTGCTTGATAACTTGAGCACCAAGGTTTTCAAATGGATCTTCAAGATCAATAAATTTAGCGACAGTCACTCCATCTTTCGTAATCACAGGAACGTTTTGTCCTTTGTGATACAAAGCAACATTACGACCGCGAGGTCCGAGTGTTGTTGCAACGTTATCTGCTAAAGTGTTTACTCCACGCATGATCTTTTCACTAAGAGTCATGCCCTCATTGTAATGCTTCATTATTCCTCCAATGAATTTATATATATAATATAACCGCTCAGGAATGGTTTGTCAAGAATAAAGTGTGTATTTTATTAAAATTCTTTATCAATGCTGCTCTTCAGTTCCTGAGCATTGCTTGCAGCGGCTTTACCAGCACCCTTATCAGCATCGAGCATATATTTGTTTACATTCTGTATCAAAGAGTCTAAAGTGTTGAATACACTAAAGATGTGATCGCTAAGGTTTCTCGTGTAGTTGTTGGCTATTTCTTTGAGTTGCTCTTTGGAGCCAACATCCAATGTGTCTGCAATCTTCCGACCAGAACTTTCAATTTGAGTTTGATCCAGTGGAAACTCATTGTACTCAAAGTCTCCTTGGATACCAAGTGGCTCCGCTCCTACGGTAAATGTATAAAAATCTAAACCTATGACTTGACTATCTTCTTTCTGTTTTTGGATCAACAAATAAGTCACTGGCTTCTTTGTTGTTTTGAGTGCATTCACCAAGTATTTCTCTGATGCTGAGATCTTTGAATTTGGAGACAAAAACTTGACGCTGACTGGTTCACCTGCATAATTATAGATGTCCTCTATCTGACCAGAACCCTTGACTTGTCTTGCTTTTGGGCCACCTAAGAGACCTGCTAGAAAACTTTCCATTAGAAAACCTCCGGTTTGAGGATTATAATCAGTAATCAAAGACGATAAAGATTCTAGTATGATCAAATTAGAAAGTATCTCCGGGACAGTTTTAGTGTTGATGCAGGTTTCCTTACAGTCATTTACAAAACTATTGATGCTGTTGATTTTATCACCAATCGTGGTTCCACCGATCTTATTCATGAACAAGGAAATGGTTTTTCTATCCTCTGAATCAGGTTGTCCCCATTTTTCTGATAGAGCGAACTTTGGAAGTTTGAGAACTCGAGCCTCATCGGTCGATTGTGTGTCAACCTGTGCGCTCGCCATAGTTCTCTCTTGAAGTGTTGCTTTGATATTTTTGGAATTTACAAGAACTTGTTCAATTAATTTATCTAATTCCTTATTCATTATAATTCCTCTAATAGTTTTTTGATATCCAATCCAGCACAATCAATTTTACGCTTGGTCAAATGATAATGGCTTATAAAGCCTTCAAAACGCCCCTCAGCACATTTCTTGCTAACCTTAGTGTTAGTACCGCCAGAACGATCTAGAGGTGCTTGAAGAGGTATTCCAGTGCATTTATGAACGGCTTTCATAAGCGCCTTCAATGCTTCGATCTGAACAGGGTAAAATCCGGTGTGCTCTGGTAATGTTTTACCATGAACAGTTGCATCCGTGATAATCGGTCGAGTGCCGTAGCCTCGCTTCTCATACCAAGATTGATATTTTGGATAATAAGCATTTGAAATTTCAACCCCGAGAGATCGATCATTCCAAGTTCTCCCACCAGCATGCCATGCGATATCATTCATATCCATAAATTGATAGATTGTTCCGTCATTATCGATAGAAAAATGAACTGAGATACCGCGCTTCTCAAGAACCCTGTGACAGGATTCCGCTGATAAGCATACATCCCAATGACAAACGAAGAACTTCGGGTCTCTCTTATACTTTGATTTACGATAGCCGGTTTTCAATTTCAACCCGCCACTTTCAAAGTGAAGTTTTACCTTTGGCCAATCAATTGGAAAATAATCCGAATTGTAAACAATAAAAGATTCCGTATTGTCTCTATGAGACATCGGAGCATGGTCTTCCATTGTCGCAACACGATGCGTGTAAATGCGGCGATAAGTTGTCGGACCACATAAGCCATCCGTTGTTACACCACATTCCTTTTGGAATTTCTCAATTGCTACGAGTAGATCTTCATCGTGCTCATTGCAACCAAACCAATCGGGAGTCCACCCTAGTTTTGCTGCTGATCCTTCGTTGTAAAATATTTTATCATCGATACTCACTATAACACCTCATCGGCCAATCCTTTTTCGATTGCCTCTTCTGCTGATAGGTAAACATTTACCTTTCTATTAATTAGTGTTTGGATCTGTCTTTTCGTCATTTTTGTTTCGTCTGATAAACATTGGATATACATATCTTGAAGATTTTTCATCTGCTCCATTTCGTTCTCGAGCGTGCCGAGGTCTCCAGCGTGGCCACCATTTACTGAGTGTATCATAACTCTGCAATGTTTACCTAATTTTCTTTTTCCGTCTGTACCTGCAGATAACAAAAGAGTACCAGCAGACATAACTTTTCCAAGACCGATGGTTTGAATATCACAAAATTGCTTACAAAATTGCATAACATCATAGATGCCTAACATTTCATCCGCAGAGCCACCATAAGTTGATATATATAATTTGATATCATCTGCTCTTTCTTGTCCTTTCTTTTTTGTCTGAGAAAGAACTAACAAAGCAGATATTAGATCTGCTGCTCTTTCTTCTGTTACATCACCCACGAACATAATACTTCTTGATTCTGGGTTTGGTTCTGCACCGCCAGCACCTAACTGCTCCAGCAAAGACGCCATTGGGTCTTGTGCTTCTTCTTCTGTAGTCGCTGCTTCTTCCTCAGTCCCTTTCTTTTCTGATTTGGCTGGTTTTTTCTTCTTATCTTTCTTGCTTATTTTATTCATTCCGACGCTCCTTTAATTGTTTCTTTAATTATGAAGTCTTCCATTTCTTTCCAAGTTGAGAATTCCATAATGTGTTTGTATGATAACGGGAATGAATTCACATAGTTTTTCATGATCGTTGCTTTTATACTATCTAAATTCATTTGGTCGATGTGTCTTTGTGCAATTATATTCCGTTCAGATTTTTTTGCATCACTCATTTCAATATACTTCAGTTCCAGTACTTGCTGTAAGCCCTGTTCACTTAATAGAAAGAGAGCAGCAACACTGCGCTGGGTTTGTTGTAAAATATTGACGGACCACCCTAAACTCATAACATATTTAAATAGTTGAGACACAACCAATCCAATAATGAAGTAACTTATATTTTCTACCATGTTTCCTCCGATAAACAAAAAAGGAGAGGTTATCCCTCTCCTTCTATTATAACACGTTAGTGTATGTTAGTCAAATTATTTTTTTGCTTCTTCCAAGGCAGCAGAGGCTTTCTTGGCTTTCAAAAGACGCTTTGCAACGCGACGAGCAACTTCTTCGACGATATCTTTTTGTTCTGCAACATAATCGATACCCTTGAGTGCTTCCATCATTTCTTCCGCTTCATCTTCCATAGCATCCATTGCAGGAGGCATTTCCAATTCTTCTGTGTCGTCATCGGCACCTAATTCAGCAGGAGCATCTTCCATTGCAGCACGTAATTTATCAGCAAGATCAATAATTGCTTGCGCTTCTTCATCGGTCAATTCCATTTCTTCTCCGCCGTCTACTTCCATTTCTGGCTCTTCAGCAGGCTCTTCCAATTCAGCAGGCGCATCCAGTTCATCTTCGTGCATACCTTCTTTCATTTCTTCATCTTCGTGCATTCCTTCAGCGGTAACTTCAGCCTCTTCTTGAACTACCTCTTCGTTAACTTCAACTTCTTCGTTAACTTCTTCTTCATCACGCTTGTGGTACATTTCGTTAACCAGTGGAAGGTTTGCAAGTTTAGCGAATCTTCGCATCTGTGCTTCACTTAATATTTTTTTAGCCATGGTAATTCTCTCCTTAAGACTTTATTTCAAAACTAAATAGACTGTTTAGACAGAAAAACACCCAAAATATTAAATTTCTGGATGCTCTTCTGCTATAATATCAAAGATGTTATCAATGTCTCCATCGCCCAATCCGAAGTCGTTTAGTATATCTTCGGATTGATCTAGTTCTTTCGACATTTTTTTTCTTTGTGCTTTGGATTGCTTTCCGTTATCTTCTTTGTAATGTTGGATAAACAAATCCATTATGGGATCTTTACTAACTGCTGCTTCGACACAAGCACGAAGAAATTCTGACTGGGTCATGTTGTGATATTGCATCCTGATTTTGAATTCAGCATGTAAGGTATCTTTTGCATAGAACGTATATTTCTTCGTATCTTTTGCGTACTTATTCGGCATGTTATCAATCCCTGTTATTACTAATTACTTGCTTGGCTGTGTTCCAGCACGTTGGGCAATATAATCTTACAATTTTTTCTTTTTCTCTCACAACAACATTCCACGACATCACCATTTTTCGGTCCTTTTTGTCGTATGGCGTGGTGCAAGAGGAGCAGCGATCAGGAAGAAGGTCAAACATACCAACTTTATTCTCAAGTGACTTGGACTGCTTGTTGCCTTTCTTGTCCTGTTTCGCTTTTGCTCTCCTCTGTGCTCTATTCATTACGAATCCTTCTTACCTTTCCAAGAAAAGTACAAGTTTGCAGATACAATACAGCCAACGTAAAATGCTAAAACACCATATCCGGAACTAATTCCAAGATAATCACAACTCCACAAGGCACCTGCTACAAGTACAAGTATCATTGCAAAGCCGAGAACCTGCCATAAAGAGGCAAGTAACCCTTGAATAATCCAATTCATTGCTTTCCTCCTTTCAAACTTTCATATATATCAAGTAGTGCTTCCATATCGACTTCGTTCTTCAGCAGGCGATATGCACGAACAGACAATGATACATCCTCTTTCGTCAACCAACCACTATCAATGTATTCTGCTTTTAGTTCACGCTTTTGCTCTTTGTATGGTTCCATCGCTTCCTCTAAAGCCTTCATTGACTTGATATAGTCAGCCATGTGTTGTTCTTTTGTTTTGAATGCTGCTTCCTCGTATTCTTCTACGATAGCAGTCACGTTATTAGTTGCAAATTCAAATTTAGTCATATTATCCTCCTAACAGTGAATGACTTGATGCTCTTTGTATATAATCGAGAGCATGATCGATTGTTGTAAATTTTGTTCTGATGTGTTTTCCGCAGGACAAAGTGATCATGATATGACTTCCATCTTTCCATATCTGTGTTATTTGGTTTGGGTTGATTAGTCTTTGATAATCATTTTTATCATTTATTGATATCATTCTCATTAGTTCCTCCAAGTTTTGATCTAATATAAATACCGAGTATCGGTACTGTTGAAGCCATTGCAAATAGTAAATTCCATTCACCATGACAATTCATAAAATGGTTCATAAATCCTCCTAAAATACTGTTACTATATTTTGTTTTTGTAATCTCTCCATCATTTTGTTACACTTATCTTGTTGTATCTTGATGGTTGGAGACGAATTCTTATTTGATTTACTCAAGCCGAGTAGAGCGCCAATGCCGTTATTCAGAACGAGACGAATACGAAGGTTGTGATCTATCTCGTTACCGCTGGTGTCTTTGAAGATTACCTTGGCTGATGTTCTTCCTCTTCCGAAGACAAGTTCCGGACTGTATTCATAATCTTTATCGAGCAACCTGATTACATCCTTATACATTTGTGACTCTTCAAAGTTATACCAATAATTGGTGTTGGTGGCTTTGTCTGTTATCATCATTCGAATGCCTTTGTTCTTTTTGGCTACATGATCTATAAGTATGTTAGATATATCAGTCGAACTAAGAGTACGAAGAGTTCTGTTGCTTTCTTCGTTGAACTTCTTTCTGGTTGTGCTTTTTGCTTGGGCTGCTTTACGGAGTCCTTGCGCAAAGGATGACATATGACTAAGAGAATCGATCTCAGACATTACAGAAGAAGAGTTGACGTAATCATATGATCCTGTCGACATTTTCTTCTTTCTTTTTGCAGATACTCTTATAACTGTATCTCCATCCACTATCTGAAAGTCTTCTTTGAATTGCGTTCCACCTTTAGGAACTACTTGAAAGTTCTCCGTGAGCCCCGTCACTACTCTGTGAGCGGCTCCACTTTGCAAGAATTTGACTTGTTGTTTCTCGTTTTTGATCCCATCGGTGTGCGATGAACCATCTGTTCTAAAAGCCATGTTGTCCTCCTTGACTTGATTATGTATATAATATAACTGGTTATTCTTTGGTTGTCAAGTTTTTTCCTTCACTTTTTATTCGCCTCTCTTGAACCTCGCCGGCCTCTTCGGAGATATCAAACAAAATATAATTTCTACCAAGTTGTGAAGCAGCGACACCGGTTGTGCCTGAGCCAGCGACAGGGTCAAGAACCACATCGCCTTCATCAGTAGACATTTCAATCATTCTTCGAAGTAATGCAACTGGCTTCTGTGTTGGATAAACTCTTTCTTCTGCACCCTGTGCAATAGAATGAATGTCGTTCCAATAGTCAGTTGCTGGTTTACCTTTTGATTCGTGCTTGTATATCTTCTTGTAAGGCTTTGCGCCTGCCTTGGAAGGAAAGTGTACACGATCTTCAGAAATAAGCCCTAACAAGTCTTCTTGGGACAGTCTCCAGCCATATTGCGGCTTATAATCAACACCATTGTGTGTTAGGGTGAAATACCTATCTGGTCTCTTGTTTGGATCAGGGGCCTGTGTCTTTGTATAACAAATGTGACCAAGAGCATAATTGCCTCGTGAGTCTTTATTTTTATATGAGTTCTCAGAATAGTATTCATCCAGTGGCTGATATATCATGTTGAACTTTGGCTTCTTTACATTAGAGCACCAGAATATAACATCAGTGCAAGCGCCCAGTTTGGTCTTGGTGTTGTTCTTTGATCTCGAACGTTGCCAGAAGATTGGCTGAACATTCTTGAAGTGTCTTGAGCAAAGCATGTGCGGTATAAGCATTTGATCTGCTGAGATGTGAAAGAACAACGAACCATCCTTTGTGAGAACTCTAGAGCACTCTTCGAGCATTGGGTCGATCAATGATGTGTATTCGTCATCATCAACAAACACATCGTCAAAGCCTAAACTGTTCTTGTCGCTTGTTAGGCGATAATTACGATTCGAGTTGAAAGGTGGGTCAAAGTATACAGCATTGACCGATTTTGATTCAAGTTGTTTAAGTAACTCTCTCGAGTCACCGGTTCTTATAATGTTCATTTGTCCTCCGATACATTATTCAGTTAAAAGTCTTATATCCGTATTATACACAAGTCGACCTTCGGTTAGAGTGATTTTTTTTATCACAAGTTGCTCTTGCCTTTCCAAGGCCTCTCGAGAAGTAGTGGGCGCGTAGAACTGAAGATCCCAGTCGAAAGCCCACTCTCCCCATTTGTTCCAGTCTTTTTGAAGTTGTTTGTTTGAGTGTTTATCTCTTACTAGTGCTCCACGGTGTTGTCGCCATCGGTTGGGGATATCCATGGACACACCAACATAAACAGTCTTAGTATATTTATTAGTTATTGTATAGACACCTCTTTTGTCGACGGTTTCTCCTCTTGGTCTTCTCATATCTAGTTTCTTAGTAACCGGAGTGTTCTTAAAGGGAAAACCGTTTTTTTCTTTAGCCAAAATCTCGTAAAATCTGTCCTCGGCAATTTGTTTTGCTTTGGCCAAATCGACGGTTTTTGTACAACGTCTATCATATCTCTTGTCTCCCTTTGTAAGGCGTATCCTATAATACCAAACTGGCTTCTTTGCTTTCTCCATTTGATAAAGCGCCACTCTTCCATCTGGGCAGCAATCCAGTTGTGTGAGATTTTTATAATAACTCATTTTTCCTCCATTCTTTCTTTGTTGTAAAGTTCATAGCCTTCACTATGATATTTTTTTATAAAATATAACTCCCTTTCGTACAAGAAGTCTTTATCTTTTTTTGTTTCTTCGATAACCTCGAATTGAAAAGACGACTCGCCGTATTTATCCCAATCTTCTTGAAGCAGTGAATTAGTCTTTCCTTTTGATCTCCCTAGGTCGCTTCTGTGGCTTATCCATCTCATTGGAATACATTTTGTTTCCCCGATGTATACACGGTTGTTATCGAGGCAAGTAATTTTATAAATACCAGCAGGCTGTTTGTTTTTCCATTCCAGCAGTTTTGTTCTTTGGTATTCTTTTGTCGGTTTATTAACGACACCCCATCTTTGCTTATTTTTGAACCCCAAACATTTTTTACACCGAGACCTATACCCGGATTTTACAGTTTTTTGTTTCCAAAAGTTATCTAGCGGCAGACTCAGGTCACAACCTTTACATACCTTCATTTGTCCTCCAATTTTTCTAATCTTTTAAGTAAGTTTCTGATACTTGTGTGTGTCCAAGATCCATTCCTTCTAGTCTTGATATCACTTTCATTTAGTGCTCTT
>Ga0098038_1000217_pt1 | contig 26035 bp, 8 predicted proteins | sample 5B_taG_FD_75051 | JGI IMG/M metagenome (GOLD analysis project Ga0098038, IMG submission 75051) | Marine viral communities from the Subarctic Pacific Ocean - 5B_ETSP_OMZ_AT15132_CsCl metaG | ecosystem: Environmental > Aquatic > Marine > Oceanic | place: Pacific Ocean | collected 2015-01-08 | reverse complement strand
TTCCAACTTATGTTGCGAATGATTTTCCGCTTATCTCAGAGTTTTTAGAGCAATATTATCTTTCTCAAGAATTTAAAAGTGCTCCTATTGATTTAATTCAAAATATTGATCAATATATTGCACTTGATGAACAAACAAATATAAATCATACAATAGTTCTGTCTGATGATATTGATGAGTTTGCAACAACTATCAATATCAATCCATCAGAGTCTCCTGCAGGTACTCAAAAGTTTCCTGAAACGAATGGACTCATTAAAATTGATGATGAAATTATATTATATACTGGAAAGACGCAATATTCTTTTACTGGATGTATAAGAGGTTTTGTTGGCGTATCTTCTTATAAGTCAGACGTAGATCCAGAAAGTCTTGTCTTTGAATCTACTGCAGCTGCAGAACATAAGTCTGATGCAACCATAGAGAATTTAACATGTTTGTTTTTAACAGAATTTCTTAAAAAAACCAAAGTTCAACTTCTTCCTGGACTATCTGATAGAACTTTATTTCCTGGTTTAGACCAAAATAAATTTATTAAACAATCAAAAGACTTTTACAGTAGTAAAGGTACAGATGAGTCTTTCAAAATTTTATTTAAAGTTCTGTATGGAGAAAATATTGATATTGTTAGGACAAAAGAATATCTCTTTACTCCATCAAATGCACAAAATTTAGTAACATCAAATTTTGTTGTAGAGAGTATTGTAGGAGATCCAAAAGAATTAGAATTACAAACCGTCTTCCAGGATTACCCAGCAAAAGCATATACTTCAATTTATGATGTAGAAGAAATTAAAGTCGGATTTGGAAAAACATATTATAGACTATCTTTTGATAGTGGATATAATAGAGATAGTAGAGTTCTTGGTGCTACTTATGGAAACTTTAAAGTTTCTCCAAAAACTCATGCAATTGGCAATGTATCTGCTGGTTCTACCTTTATTGATGTAGACTCCACTGTTGGGTTTGAAACTTCTGGTAATCTTTTTGTAAAGTATCCAAATAATACTGCTAATCCAACTGGAATAGTTTCATATACATCTAAGACACTTACCCAGTTCTTAGGTTGTAGTAATATTGAAGATACGATTGTTGATGGAGATAGTGTAGGTATCAGTAGCTTTGTTTATAACAAACCTGATGATGGATTTAATATTGATGTGAGAGTTGGATCTGTTTTAACTGGATTTTCAAAACCAAAAGAAGCACATGATTTTAAAGTAGCAGACAATTTTAAAATTAAATCTCTGGGCGTAAACGATAATAGATTTAAATTTAAAAATTGGTTTTATAGTAATCCAGTTCAATACACTATTGACAGTATTGAAATTATTAGTACATCTTCTCCACAAACTTACAAATTGATTCTGAAAAAAGAACATTATTTGAAGATAGGGGATGAGTTAACAATAAACGATATTTTTGGAACAGAATCTTCAGATTGCACTGTATCTGATGTTATATCCTCAACCACGGTGTTTATAAAAACTTCTGGAAACATTAATGTTTCTGGGTCTTATTATATTAGGAAAAAAATTAGTAAAGTAAATTCTTTAGAGTTTACTTTCTTGAAAAAATTTCAAGCAAACGTACAAAACATTTATAAGAAAAAATATTCGGATTCTCTTTTAGTTGCATCAAACTCCTTACCTTCATATGCAACTCAACCAATTGTTACTGGTAAAAAACAGAACATACTTAGTGGAACATTTACTGGAGATACTTTTACTATTATTGATCATGGATATTACACTGGTGAATCTGTTTATTATACACCACAGAAGATAGTAACAACATCTTCTTTTGATGGAGAAGAATTTACTGAAACTAGTATCATATCTTCATTGTTTGACGGAGAGACTGGTGGTGAAGGAATTTACTTTGTAAAAAGAGTTGATGATAATAATATTAAATTAGCAAAGTCTTTATCAAACATTTATCGTTCTAATTTTGTAATTTTATCTGGATCACCAACTGTAGAAGATAATATTCTTGAACCACAAGAAGTACATGATAAATTTGTAGAACCACAAAAACTCTACAGAGAAATTTCTACCCCTATAGAGACATATTCTCCAGAAGAAACTGCTATTGGACCTACTGGTGTACTTATTAATGGAGTTGAAATTTTAAACTACAAATCTGGCGATTTAGTTTACTTTGGTCCCATTCAAGATATTGAAGTAACATCTCCTGGAGATGGTTTTGATGTTATCAATCCTCCAGAATTACTAATCGAAGATGCTGTAGGTACTGGTGCTACTGGATTTTTGGCAGTTGAAGGAAGTTTAAGACAAATTAATATTGTAGATAGTGGATTTGACTACATTGAAAATCCAACCATATCAATCACTGGTGGAAACGGATCTGATGCAAAAGCATCTGCCTCTTTAAAATTAATTGATCATAGTGTAGAATTTTTCTCAGATCCACAATCAGAGCGAGTTGGACTAGGTGCAACTCAATCAACCATTGGATTCTCAACTTATCATAAACTTAGAAGTGGTGAAGAAGTAATTTACAGAACTGATGCACAAAATGGTGTAGGTGGATTATCTACAGATGCAGTATATTATACCTCAATTGTTAGTCCAACAACAGTTAAACTTCATACTAAATTAGCAGATGCCGTAGTTGGAATTAATACAGTAACATTAACTTTCTTTGGAATAGGTAAACATAGGTTAGAGTGTGTAAACAAGAAGGCAGTTATTGATGCAATCAACATTATAGATAATGGTTCTGGTTATCAAACCAAAAAAAGATCGGTTAGTGTCGCTGGTATAAACACTGCACTTGATACAATTACAATTAAAAATCATGATTATAATTCTGGAGAAATTGTAAGATATTCTGTTGGATCGGGTAATACTATAAGTGGTCTTACAGATGGCACTGATTATTATATTACTAAAATAGATTCTGATTCCTTTAGACTTTCTCAGATTGGAACATCTGACCAAGGTAGAGAATTTTTCTATAATACAAGACAGTATGTTGACATAATTTCTAAAGGATCTGGAACTCAATATTTTAATTATCAACCAATTTCGGTAACAGTTAAAGGTGCAGTTGGAATTGCATCAGTTGGAACTGATACATTTAAAGCAGTTGTTCAACCTATCTTTAGAGGTAGTTTAACATCGATTCATTTAGAATCTGGTGGATCTGGATATGGAGATAGTGAAATTATTAATCTTAATAGAAAACCATCTGTTTCTATCATTTCTGGTCAAAATGCACAGGTAACTCCAATAGTTACTGCTGATGGTAGAATTATCGAAGTTATTGTTTCTAATGTAGGTTCTAAGTATACATCAACACCAGATCTTGTTATTAATGGAACTGGTATTGGTTGTGTTCTGACTCCTATTATTGAGAATGGAAGATTACTAGAAGTTAAAGTAATTGAACCAGGAATCGGATATACTCAAGATACTACAAGTATTGATGTAGTTACAACTGAAACACGAGCAGAGTTTAATCCTATTATTAAAACTTGGAGATTTAACTTATTTGAGAAACTTTATCAAAATAAAGAACTAAAAGATGATGATGTAGTGATTTCAGAATCTTCTAGTGGTAAATTTGGATTACAATGTTACCACATGTATGCTCCTAGAAAACTAAGAGAACTTCTATTCTCTCTTGGTGAAGGTGGAGAAACTTTATTTGGAACACCTGATTTAAAAATTGTAAACTCAAAAGAAACTGAATTTACTGATCACTCTCCAATTATTGGTTGGGCATATGATGGTAATCCAATTTATGGGCCATATGGATATTCCGGGTCTAATGGTGGCATTGTTACATTAATGAAGTCTAGTTATAGACTTAATGAATTAAGAACAGATGGGCCACCAACATCAATTTACCCATTAGGATTCTTTACTGAAGATTATACTTATTATGAGAATAATGATGATAGTTACTTGGATAGAAATAATGGAAGGTTCTGTATAACACCAGACTTCCCTAAAGGAATTTATGCATACTTTGCAACAATATCTTCTGGCAATGTTTCTTCATCAGAAGCATTTAAAAATTTCAAGGAACCACAGTTTCCATATTTAATTGGTGATAAGTATAACTCTACTCCAATTACATTCAATTTTGAAAATTCTGCTAACCAAGATGACTATGACTTAAATAATCAAGATTGGTGTAGAAACACTTATTCATATAACTTGAACGATCCCGATTTAGAGTTTCCATATATTTACGTTCCAAATAACTTAAGTCAGACTGGGGAAATTGTTTCTACTAATAAAAATGGAATTGGAGGGATTGAGATTAAGAATGGTGGAGATTTTTACAAAGTTGGAGATCTGGTAAATTTCTCTGATACAGGTACAACTGGTTTTGGTGCTGCTGGAAAAGTTTCTCTTCTTAAGGGTAAAACAGTTTTATCTATAACATCAAATGAAACCATCATATCTAACTCATCTTTCTTACCAATAAATGAAAAAGGACATTACAGTGTAGAATCAGATACACCTCATTCTTTTAATGACCTCGATATAGTTACTATATCAGGTATGTCAACTACATCTTCGCAAATTGAAGGATCATATACTATTGAAGTTAAAAATGAATCATTTAGACTAGTTGGTACTGGCACCACAGGAGTATCTATAGGTTCATCAACAGTTACCGGTATAGTTACATTCTTTAATGTAAGAGGTGGAGATTTAAATAGTAGTTCTATTGTACCTAATGATATTCTTGGAATAGGAACAGAACAAGTCAAAGTTTTAAATGTTGATAAACTAAACTCACGATTTAGAGTTCTTAGAGCGGTAAATGGTGTAGATGGTATTCATACTATTGGATCGGTTCTAACAGAAATTCCTAGAAGATTTATAATTAATGCTGGATTTAAGACTACATACGAGTTCAGAAGAAATAAAGAAATTTACTTCACTCCAGTAGAAGCACTTGGACTTGGAACAGCAACTGAGGTTGGTTCTGGAACTACTATAACCTTTGGTAATCCTGGTGCAGGTTCTACTCAAATCTTTATTCCAACCAAATCAGTCTTTATTAAGGGGCACAATTTAAAAACAGGTGATAGTCTTACATATTCTCCAAATGGCGGAACTGAAATTCAATACAATGAGAGTGGTTCTATTGGTGTTGCAAAGACTTTTACTGATGGACAAACCTTGTTTGTTGCAAAGATCTCAGACGACCTGATTGGAATTGCAACAGTAAGAGTTGGACTAGGAACAGATGGATTCATTGGAGTTGGCAATACTGCTAGAACTATCTTCTTTACTAATGTTGGCGCAGGTAGTACACATAGTTTTGCCACAAGATACGATAATCTAACAGGAGATATTACCAAGAGATCTGTTACTGTAGTAACCAAGGAAAATCATTCCTTACATAAAGACCATAGAGTTTTTATTGATGTAAATCCATCGCTCTCTAGCACTTATAAAGTAAAATATAATTCATTAAACAGAAGAATTTTAGTTGGTATTAATACTTTTGCATCTTCTGGTATAAACACTACAACTAACACGTTTACAATTACTAATCATGGATATCAAAGTGGAGACAAAGTTATTCATAATGATAACATTTTTTATATTGTAAAGGTAGATAATAATAACTTTAGGTTATCAAATACTCATCATGATGCAACAAAATTAAAACCATCAATTGTTAGTATTGCTTCTACTGCTGCCGGAGAATTTGGACTAGTTAATCCACCAATTCCTGCTTACAGAAGTTCAAGTGTTGTATTTGATATGTCTGATACATCATTGTCGTACATAAAACAAACTTCATCATATTCAGCGTTTAGACTTAATTTCTATCTTGACGAAAACTGCACATCGAAGTGGAAGACTGATGGTTCTTCTAATACTTTTGATGTAATTAGAAATGGGCTTCCTGGAATAAACACTGATGCAACAGTTACTGTTACTATTGGACAATCAACACCACAAACACTTTATTATAAAGTAGAACCAATTACTGACAATGATCTTTCAGAAAATCAATTGCAAATTGTAATTGATGATGAGGTTGTAGGAAACAATCAACTTCAATCTAAGAATAGTGTCTATAATGGTAGTAGAAGAGTAGCAATCGCTAGAACCAATTCGTTTGACTTTAATCTTGCGGAAGTTCCTGAAAGAGATTCATACGTTTCAACTTCGTCTTCAATATCATACATAACTGACTGTGTTCATACTGATGGACCAATTGCAAAAGTTGATATAACAAGCACTGGTAAAAACTATAATATTTTACCAGAAATTTCTTCAATAACCACTATTAATGGAGTCAGAGCAGATCTTGCCGCTACTAGCGACATTATTGGTCAAATTGAAAAAATAAAAATAAATGATATTGGTTATGATTTCCCAACTGACACTACCCTCAAACCAAGTGCATCTCTACCACAAATAATAAAAGTTGATGGATTTGCAAAAATTAATTTTATTGGCATAACTTCTGCAGGAAGAGGATATACTTCTGCACCTAAGTTACTCGCATTTGATGGAGAAACTGGAAGTAGAATTACTGACTTGGACCTTAATTATAATCTTGGTGATTCCGAAGTCACTATTTTAAGAAATACTAGTGGTATTAACAATGTAGTCCCAACATTACTTCCAATTCAAAATAGCAACGGCGTTGGTATTAGTACAGTTGGATTTAATACGATTACACAAGATGTAACTCTAACTATGTCGGTTGGTTTCTCTACTTCTGATTCTTTCCCATTCAATGTAGATGATAAAGTTTTAGTTGAGAATATTAGTGTTGGTGTCGGATCAACTGGAAAAGGATTCAACTCCGAAAACTATGATTATAAGTTATTTACTGTAACTAGTGTTACTCCAAATATTGGAGGAATTGGTAGTATAACATATAATATTGCAGATGATTTAAGCACTGGAGAAGTTCCTGGAGTATTTGATCCTATCAATTCCTCTGGTATTGTTATACCACAAAAGTTTTTCCCAATATTTGATACTATAGTTGAAGTATCAAACTATCTGCCAGGAGAAATAGTAACCACAAATGGTAAGAGTGGAACTGTACAGAGTTGGGATAGAGGAACTAAAACTCTAAGAGTTCTTTCAACTGATGATTTTGTTGTTAATGATAAAATTCGTGGATTAACATCTGAGTTAATCGGTATCGCATCTAGTGTTACTGCCTATGAATGTTATTTTGATCTTGGCCCATCTACAAATATATTTGAGGGTAATCAATCATACTCTGGCATATTAAACACAGATTTACAAAGATTGCAAGACAATTTTTATTATCAAAATTTTGCATATTCTTTAAAGTCAAGAATTCCTTTTGATACCTGGAATGATGTTGTTTCTAGTACTAATCACACTTTAGGATATAGAAAGTTTGGTGATCTTCAAATTGAAACCACAAACAAGAGTCCTATCAGAATAGGACTCTCAACAGAATTAACAGATCTTTCTATCATAAGCAGTCTTGGTGGATTTACAGATACAAACTGTGTATTTGATTTTGATATCGCTAGAGAGAATAATTTAAATTTTGATATTGAAAATGGTATTTTATCTGACGAAATTATTCTTGAAAATAGAATACTTTCTGACTTTACTGAATCAGTAGGAAATAGAGTTCTCTCTATTGACGATTTAAGCAGTCAGTTCAACAGTAATCCTAGAGCAACTCAATTTTCTGTTGTAAATTCTTTCTCATTAGATGAGTTCCGCTTTAGAAAATACATTACTTATTTGAGAGATCATAGATTTACTCAAGAGAGACAATTAATGATTGTTGATCTGATTCATGATGAATCTTTTGGATATTTAAATCAGTATGCAAGACTTGAAACTGTATATGACCAGGGATCTTTTGACTTTGCTATTTCTGGCAATGAAGGACAACTTCAATTCTATCCAACTAGATCATCGGTGAATGATTATGATATCACAGCGATTTCATATAATTTAAATGATAATCTCTTGAGCACTGGTAGCACTGTTATTGGAGGATCTATAATAGATTCAGAAAGTGTTGTCGTAAATTCAGGTACATCGGAAACTATTGTAAGTATTGGTGATACTTATCACTCTGCTAAAGTTCTCATTACTATTGCTCCAGATGTATCAAACGTTTCTTTTGGTTCAACATCTACGTTTAACTTAAATGAATTTGAAGCACAAGAATTAAATATTGTTCATGATGGAACTAATGTTTCTATTTTAGAGTTTGGTAAACTGACTACAAATAGTAGTCCTTTATCTGCAACAGGATTCGGAACTTATACTGCTTACCTTTCTGGTGGCCAGATAAAAGTTGATTTTAATCCATCAGCAGGAATTGGAACTACAGCAGTTGTTAATACAATGGTTGTCGGTTTATCTTCAGTATCAACTGGAACGTCATTCACTGACATGAAACATGCCAGAATTGAATCTAAAATTACTAGTATTTCTGCTTCTGGTTCACCTACAGAGAACGTCATTGGATCCTATCCAAGTCATATTTCAGCAAGTACCGATAGATATGATGCGGCACACTTCTTAGTTCAGGTTCATGATACTACAAATAATCGATATGAGTTCCTAGAATATATCATTGTTGACGATCATGTAGAAAGTATCTCTACTCATGACACCTATGATACTGAATATGGAAATATCGAAACTCATATTGGCTTAGGTACTTTTGGTAGTAGAATTAATGTAGTAGGTGCTGCTGCAACTACAGAACTTCTTTATACCCCACTTTCTGGCATTGACGCAAAGGTTCATGTCTTTATGAATGCCTTAAGATTGGAAGATGATCAGAAAGATGTAATCTCTCTTGTTAACGGAACTATAGAAACTGGATTTGCTGAATATACAGGAACCGACAGAGATATCAAGAGATCTTTCCCACTTGAACATAAGAGCGATCCTATCTTTGAGAGATATTTCTTAGGTAATGATAGTAGCATTGTTAGTGTTAATGCAGATACAATTAAAATACCAAATCATTTCTTTGTAACAGGAGAACAGTTAAGGTATACTCATGCTGGTATTGGATCTACACAAGCAATTTCAATTGCATCTACAACATTCCCATCAACAGGTATAACAACAACAAAACTTCCTCAGAGTGGTCTATTTGCAGTTAAGGTCAACGATAATGAAATTAAGATAGCAACTAGCGCACAGAATGCATTATCAGTCATTCCTCAGGTTGTTGATATAACAAGTGTTGGAATTGGAACTTCTCATAGATTTACTTCAATTAATCAAAATCCCAAAGTCCTGGTAGCACTTGATAATTTAATTCAGTCTCCAATCGTATCAACAGCTGTTACATCATCTTTAGCTAGTAATGTAGTATCCACTGATGATATCATAGAATTTACTGGAATATCCTCTTTCTTTGGTGGAGATCTTGTCAGAATTGGCGAAGAAATTATGTTAATTGAAGGAGTTGGTATTGGTTCTACAAACTTTGTAAGAGTACGTAGACAGTGGATGGGAACACCACTTACTGGAATTGATACTGGTACTACAATTACTAAAGTTGTTGGTAATTATAATATTGTCGATAATACTCTTAACTTTGTTGAAGCACCATATGGAAATACTCCATTAGGAACATCAACAAATGCTCCAGATGAAAGAGATTTCCAAGGAATATCGACAAGTTCGACTTTCCAAGGCAGATCATTTATTAGAAATGCTGCTCCAAATTCAATTAATGAAACATATTACAAAAATAATGTTTTTGATGATATCTCATCAGATTTTAATGGTATAGAAAATACATTTACTCTTACGAGTGATGCTGCTAATGTTACTGGAATTTCTGATGAAGGGGCAATTGTTCTTATAAATGATATTTTCCAAGTTTCTGGTGCAACAGACAACTATGAACTTAGTGAAAATACTGGAATAACTTCAATTTCTTTTGTTGGTTCTGGTAGGACAACTCAGTCTGCTTTTGTTGAATCAATGGGAAGAGATGTTGGTGTTTCTAGTTTCCCAAGAGGAGGAATAATTGTTTCTGTAGGTTCTACTGAAGGATTTGGTTATCAACCTCTTGTTGCTGCTGGCGGAACTGCTACAGTATCTACAGCGGGAACAATCTCTGCAATCTCAATAGGTAATTCTGGTTCTGGTTATAGAACAGGAATTCAAACAACTGTAAATGTTAGTGTTGGAACTACTAGTGTTACTGGATCAAATATAGTTGCAATTGGAACTGCATTAATATCTAATGGCAATATTACAGGAGTAACTATTACAAATCCTGGATCCGGATATACAACATCAAGTCCTCCATTCGTTGTATTTGATTCTCCAAGTTCTTACTCAGCAATTCCTCTTCAATATAGTTCTTCCTCTTCTGGAGTTGGAACTGATGCAACAATTAATGTTGTTGTTGGTCAAGGTTCTAGCATTATTGACTTTGAATTAGTTAATACTGGGTATGGTTATGGCAATGGAGAAGTGTTAACAATTCCTTTTGGTGGTGCAACAGGAATTCCAACAACATCATCATTCGGTTCTAATGAGTTTCAAATTCAAATTGAAAAAATTATTTCTGATGAATTTACTGGATGGTCTCTGGGTGTTCTTGAAACTTTAGATAATGTAAACAAATTTATTAATGGAGTAAGATTAGACTTCCCATTACTTAGAAGTGGGAATTTGATATCTATTATGAAATCTAAAGGTTCTAAAATTGAACTTGATCATCTCTTACTTATCTTTGTCAACAGCATTTTACAGAAACCTGGAGTTGCATATGAGTTCAATGGTGGTTCTGTCATAACATTTAAAGAAGCACCAAAAGAGGGTGATGATATTAAGATTGTTTTCTACAAAGGAAGTGGAGATGAACTTGATGTTGTTGATAGAGAAGTTCTTGAAACAATTAAATTTGGTGATGAAGTAACTTTAAATTATGATCCAGATAGAGGTCAGCGAGAGGACTTACAAGAAAATGCAAGAACTATAAGCACAGTTACTTCTATTGATACCGTAAAAACTATTCCATATTATGGTCCAGGTAATACTAAAGATACGACTTTAGAAAGACCTATTGTTTGGTGTAGACAAACTCAAGATAAAATTATCAACGGTCAAGAAGTTGGTAAGGATAGAGAACTTTATGAACCAGTAATCAACCCAACTGCTAATATTATTAGTCCTATTGGAATTGGTTCTACTATATTTTATGTTGATAGATTAAGACCAATGTTTAATCTAGAAAATGAGAGTCAAGATGCTCCGTTTAGAAACAGTGTTCAGAAAGAAGTGACATTCATTCAACCTATAGTAACTGTATCAGCGGCGGCAACAGCAGTAGTATCTGCTGCTGGAACTATATCTTCGATTGTTCTTTCTACAGGTGGAGTTGGATACTCAACCACTCCTGAAGTTAGTATTGGTATTGGTAGCACCAGAGCAACTGCTATTGCTACTATCAGCGGTGGAGTTGTAACTGGAGTGGCAATTAGCAATCCTGGAACTGGATATACGACTTTGACCCCACCAAGTGTTCTTATTGGTCCACCAACCAAAGAAACTGAAACAAATGATGTTTCTTCTTATGAAGGAGACTCTGGAATTATTGTTGGACTTGGAACAAATGTTGGTATTGGAACAACTCAAATGATATTTGATTTACATATTCCATATGATTCTGTCTTGAGAGATTCTACTATTGTAGGAACAGCAATTACACTTTCTTCAATCAGTGTAGATGATTACTTTATCGTTAGAAATTCTAGCGTTGGTATTGCAACCACAAGTATTACTTCGCTTTATTCTGATAACTCTACTATTATTGGAATCGGCACAGAGTTCTCTGATAATGTTTATGCGGTAGATTCTGTTCAATTAGTTTCTAAGAGTGTTGCTGGAGTCAGCACGGTGGTTAAGAGAGTATTTGCAAATGTTACTAACGTTCCTACAGGAATTGTTGGTATTACAACCTCTGTTTTTGGTGATTATTCTTGGGGTAAGGTTATCTTGTCTGGAAGAACTAAAGAAGTTTCATATCCAGCAAACACAATGTCTGGAATTGGAACTAATGAAGTTACTGGAATTTCTACATCAACAAAATTAGTTAGAACCAGATATGTGAGGTTTAAAAAGTTCTCATCATAATGTGTAATAAATAAGTAAAAAAGTCTGTCAAAAATGGCTGCCATTATAACTGATCAAGTAAGAATATTAAACGCAAAGAATTTCGTTGCAGGAATTACTAATGCTAGTAATTCTTATTATTCTTTCATTGGTCTCCCAAATTCTGATGATTATTCCAGTACTTGGAACGATAATCCTCCTGCACCAAAAGATAATTTTGATCAGGAGAATGATTATTGGAACACTATGATTGCTCTGAAAAAAATTAATGCTGATGATGTAAGGCAAGTTATTCCAAAAAGAAATTGGTCTTCTGGAACAACCTTTGATATGTATCGTCATGATTATAGTCGCTCAAATATTGCTCCAGTTTCTGGTTCTACTAACTTATATAATTCCAACTTTTACGTATTAAACAGTGATTATAGAGTTTACATCTGTCTTCAAAATGGAACTGATCCTGAAAATACCTTAGGTAGACCTTCTCTTGATGAACCGACATTTGTTGATTTAGAACCAAGATCAGCAGGAACTAGTGGTGATGGATATATTTGGAAATATCTTTACACAATTAAACCAGCAGACATTGTAAAATTTGAGTCTACAGACTTTATTCCTGTTCCAACAGATTGGAGCACAAGTAATGATACTGCATCAGTTAGAAGTAATGCAGTAGATGGTTCTCTTAAAATTGTCACTATCACGAACCGTGGAATTGGTTTAGGAACTGCAAATCAGACTTATACCAGAGTTCCTATTGAGGGAGATGGATCTGGTGCTGAGTGTACGGTAACTATTGATGGTGACAGTAAAATTGGAACGATAACAATTTCTAATCAAGGATCTGGTTATACATTTGGAAATGTTGATCTTGTCGCTGGAGGAGTTCCAACTGGAACTACAAGACCAGAATTTAATGTTATTATAACTCCTCAAGGAGGACATGGCGCTGACATTTATCGTGAGTTAGGTGCATATAGTGTATTAATGTATTCTAGAATTGAAAATGATAATGAAAATCCAGATTTTATTACTGGAAATCAATTTTCTAGAATTGGTATTGTAGAGAATCCAACATCTCCAACAGCAAACATTATTTTAACCGCAGATAAAGCAAGTGCCGTAACTGCATTAAAATTAGTTGGTGTAGGATATAGTGATGCATCATTCACGGCAGACTCTGTTGTCACTCAAACAGTTGGAACAGGTCAAACTGCTGCCGGTAAAGTTGTTAGTTATGATAAGACAACAGGAGTTCTAAAGTTATGGCAAGATAGAAGAATTTCAGGATTTAGCACTGTAGGAACTGCACAAACAAATCCTGAGTTTGGATATACTTTAAGACCTTTCACAGGTTCTCCAAGTGCGGGGGGAGACAGGAATATTACTCCTACAAGTGGTCTTATTTTAACCATTGATAATACGTTTAACGACAACAAAACCACGATAAATAATCGTACATATTATCTTGGGATGGACTTTGTTACTGGTGTTGCTTCTCCTGAAGTAAAACAACACTCTGGAAACATTATATACGTAGATAATAGACCATCTATCACAAGATCGTCGAATCAAAAAGAAGACATAAAAGTTATCTTGCAGTTCTAAAGAATTATGCCACAGCAGACGAATTTAAACGTAGCACCATATTTTGACGATTTTGATCCGACAAATGACTACCATAAGGTGCTTTTTAAGCCTGGATATCCTGTACAGGCTAGAGAATTATCAACTCTGCAATCAATTCTGCAGAATCAAATAGAAAGATTTGGACAGCATTTCTTTAAAGAAGGTGCAAAAGTTATTCCAGGTAATACTGGGTATTCTCAATTATATTATGCTGTCAAATTAGCGAATACCTATCAAGGAGTTCCTGTTGAGGCATATATTGAACAATTAACTGGATCGACAATTACGGGACAAACATCAGGTGTTACTGCAACAGTAGATAATGTTCTTTTCTCTGCTGATTCTGAAACAGATAATTTAACTTTGTATGTGGCATACAAAGGTTCTTCTACAAGAGATAATGCAACACAAACGTTCTCCGATGGAGAACAACTTATTTCTAATCAAACAATTTCATCTGGACTTCTTGGAAACTCAGTTATTAATCCAGGAACTCCATTTGCACGCACGATTTCCTCAGGATCTTCAGCAATTGGTTCAGTATTTCAGATAGAACAAGGTATATACTTTGTTCGTGGCAACTTTGTAAATGTAAATAAGGAATCTTTAATTTTAGATCAATATACAAATACTCCAAGTTATAGAGTAGGTTTATTTGTATCAGAAGAAATTGTAAATTCAAATTCTGACGAATCTTTAAATGATAATTCTCAGGGATTTAATAATTATGGCGCTCCAGGTGCAGATAGATTAAAAATCTCTCTTAGCCTTCTTAAAAAATCTTTAACAGACTTTAATGATGACAACTTTATCGAGTTAGCAACTATTGTTAATGGTGTCCTTACAACCTCAGCACTAAAGAGAGGAAGTGCTAGAGCAGGTGGTGGTGTATTCTATGACGATCTTAGAGATGTCCTTGCAAGAAGAACTTTTGATGAGAGTGGACATTATGTTGTAAAACCGTTCAATGTATCGATTATTAATTCCCTAAACAATAATATGGGGAATCAAGGTTTATTAGATGCTGGTAAGTTTACTCCCAGTGGTGGAAGTGTATCTGATGATCTTTCTATTTGTAGAATATCTCCAGGTAAAGCATACGTTAGAGGATATGAAATTGAAACTATTGCCCCAACATTTATTGATGTTGATAAACCAAGAACAACTAGAACTCTTGAAGATCAATTCTTCCAGTACAATACTGGACCAACTTTAAAACTTAATAGTATCTTTAGATCTCCTACAGTCGGTGTAGGTAACACTTTTGTATTAAGTTTGCGTAATCAGAGAGTAGGTGTAAATTCAGAGACTGCTCCAGGCAAAGAAATTGGATTAGCAAGAGTATTTGATTTTAGGCTTGAATCTGGATCATATAATACCACTTATCCAAAACTTAATGAGTGGGGAACATCTTTATATGATATTGTACCATTTACAGAACTTACAGTTAATCAGACAATCAACTTGTCTGCTCCTACTTATGTTGAAGGAAACAGCAGTGGTGCTACTGCATTCTTAAGACACTCAGTTGCAGGAACTGCAGTAACTGTATATGATAAAAAAGGAGATTTTATTGAAAATGAAATTTTAACTTTTAGAAGTGGAATTTCTACTACAAAGGTTACTGAAACTAGAACTGTTTCTAATGTTCTTTCTTTTGGGATCGGTGATGTAAAATCCGTTTTCTCCAACACAGGTATTGTTGCTGGTACTGGTGGAACAGCAATTACGGGTATCAATACATTTAGCGCAAACGTTATTCAATCTACTCTCTCTAGTGTAGATAATATTGTTAGTGTAACTGCTGCTAGTGCAGGAGTTGCAACACTTACATCTACAAGTGCTCAGATTCCAGGTACTTTAAAAGTAAACAATTTAGTTGAATTTTCAAATGTAAGTGTATCTTCAACTTTCCCAATTATTGCAAGAGTAGTTGGAGTTGCTGATACGAACGTTTCAATCTCAGCGGTTACTTCAGTTGATGGAGAAGTTGAAGGAACCCTTCCAAGTTCCGACTTTACTTTGGCTCAGGGAGAATTGAAAATTCTGACTACATCTTTAGATGTTCAATCAGATGGCACACTTTATACACCATTACCTAAAGAAAATATTTCATCAGTAGATCTTACTGATTCTTTCTTAAGTATTAGAAAATCTTTTACTGTTGAAATTTCCAATAATCAATTTACTTCTGATACTTTACTTGTACTTACATTACCTGATGGAGAGTCTTATCTTCCATTTACAGATGAAAGATATACCTTAACCAGATCTGATGGACTCATTGAAGTTCTGACCGCAGATAAGTTCTCTTTCAGTGCTAACGGAAGAGAACTTCAAATTAGAAATCTTGGAGCAAATGATAACAGAGCAACACTAACTGTTACTATTGAGAAGAGAAAAGTAAAGGCTAAGAAAAAAATTAAAAATAGAGTATCAAATCTTATAGTTGATAAATCAATTACTCCAGCATCTGGAATCGGATCTACAACTTTAAATGATGGTTTATCATATGGAAACTTTCCATTTGGAACACGAGTTCAAGATAAAATTATTTCTCTAAATGCTCCGGATGTTATTGATATTCATGGAATTTATGAATCAAATGAGGTTAATCCAACTTCTTTTGGGGCCCCTTCTATGCAGTTAGTTCAATTAAATGGACCAACTGCAACTACAGATGATTTGATTGTAGGGGAATTAATTATAGGGCAAACTAGTGATGCATCTGCTGTTGTTGCAGAAATTGTCAACAATACAACCATACGTTACATTAGTAAGAATAATTTTAAATTTGTAGAAGGAGAAACTATTACTAGTCAAGAGACTGAAGTATCTGGTATTATTAGTGATTTAGATACTTCTGCATTTGATATATCATCTAATTTTACATATTCTTCTGGACAAAATAGAACAATTTATAATTATGGATTCTTAACTAGAACACCTGATTCTGATGCTCCTTCTAAAAAAATTAAAATTTATTTTAAAAATGCATCTTTTGATACAACAGACAATGGAGATATTGTAACGGTAGATTCTTATAATGATTTTGATTATTCTACAGAAATTAAATCGGTCAATGGATATCTCAATACCGATATTATTGATCTAAGACCAAGAGTTACCAATTACACAACCACTGCAGGAACCAGATCTCCTCTTGAGTTTCTTGGAAGAACTTTTAATGGTACAGGATCTTCAGTTCCTAATATTTTAGCATCAAATGAAAATATTTTCCTTGATTATTCATATTATCAAGGAAGAATTGATAGATTATTTTTAAATAAAGATGGCAAGTTCCAAATGAAGTTTGGAACTCCATCAGACGATCCACAAAGACCAAATCCAGTTGATAATGCAATTGAAATTGCAGAAATTAGATATCCTCCCTATCTGCATAACGTACAACAAGCATCTATCCACTATCTGAAACACAAGAGATTTCAGATGAAGGATATCAAAAAATTGGAAGATAGAGTTAGAAATCTTGAGTATTATACTTCTCTTTCAATGCTGGAATCAAATACAGCGAATATGTTTGTTCCAGATAGTGAGGGCCTTAACAGATTTAAGTCTGGATTCTTTGTAGATAACTTTACATCATTTAAATCTCAAGATTATTTCTTGTCCAGAAAATATAGTATTGATAAAACTCATAAGTTGATGAGACCCTCTCATTATACAACTTCAGTTGATATGCTGACTGGACCAGTGGTTGATATAGATTCCACTGAAGACAAGAGAACTTCTCCAATTGAAGGAATTAATATTAGAAAACAAAATGATATTTTAAATCTTGAGTATTCTGAAGTTGAATATGTAAAACAAACATTTGCAACTAGAACTGAGAGTGTAACTCCATTCCTTATTAGTTTCTGGCAAGGCACTATTGCACTTGTTCCTTCTTCTGATAACTGGGTAACTCAAAATAGACTTGAAGCAAAAACTATTGAGGTTCCTGGAAACTATGCCCAGGTCATGGCAGAGGCAGAAGAGAAATTTAATGTAGACCCTCAAACTGGTTTGGCTGCTACAATATGGAATTCTTGGGAAACTAATTGGCCTGGAGGGACTAGTGTAATTAGAGAATCTAATAGAAGAACAGAAACTACGAGGGGTCCTAGATTTGGTAGAGGTGGATGGATTAATGGAGGCAGTGGTGTCGCCCAGTGGGTTCAAAGAACAACAACTTCTACACTTGAAGATGTTCTAGATAGCACCGTTGAAGAGGGAACTACGAGTAGAACTGGAACAACAACAATGGTTGTTGAAGACTTTGAAGAGATTGATGCAGGTGATAAGGTTATAAGTAGTGAAATTATTACTACAGTTAGATCTAGAAATGTAGAATTTTATGCAAGTAATTTAAAACCTGCAACAAGAATCTATGCTTTCTTTGATGGTAAAGATGTAACCAAGTATTGTGTTCCTAAACTCATCGAAATTGAAATGAAGTCTGGAGTGTTCCAAGTAGGAGAAACTGTTTCTGGCAGAGTTCTTTCTACTGGATTGTCCGAACAAAGTAGGAACGCAGATCCATCTATTAACTTTAGAGTAGCACAATCAAATCACAGAAGAGGAGATTATGATGCTCCTACAGAAACTTATCCAAACAATCCTTATACAATAGGTAATACTCCTATTCCGGAGTCATATTCCTCAGTTTCTACAACACTAAATGTTGATACCTATTCTCTTGCTGATCAACCACAAGGAGATTTCTTTGGATTTATTCAGACTGGAATGGTTCTTGTAGGAGAAACCAGCGGCGCTGAAGCAACTGTGTCCAATGTTAGACTTGTTACTGACATTTCATCTGCTCTCGGAGGAAGTTTCTTTATTCCAGATCCAGATAATGGAGATAACCCAAGATTTGAGACGGGAACAAATACGTTTACACTTACAAACGAATCTGATAATGATCAGAATGCTGCTAACACTATTGCTGAAGAGGCATATCCAACTTCTGGAAGTTTGGAAACCGTACAAGGTCAAATCATGTCTATTAGAAATGCAAGAATTGAAAATAGACAAGAATTTGAATCACAACTTGTCAACAGAACTCTTGATACTGAAGTTGTTTCTAGTAGAACGATTGGAAGCCCACAAACAAATGAACAAATTGTTGGTTGGTATGACCCACTTGCACAGTCTTTCTTAGTTCAAGAAGCACCTGGTGTATTTGTAACTAAGTGTGATGTGTTCTTCCGTACTAAGGATGATGAAAATACTCCTGTCAGGTTCCAACTTAGAACTATGAAGGATGGTTTCCCAACTCCAAATGTTCTGCCTTTCTCTGAAGTTGTTCTTAATCCTAATGAAGTTAATACTTCAGATGATGGAACTATTGCTTCTACGATTGAGTTTGATGCACCAGTATATCTTGAAGGAGAAAGTACTGAATATGCAATTTGTTTGATTTCTAACTCAACTAAGTATAGTGTTTATATCTCTAGAGTTGGTGAGAATGACATTGTTAGTGACGCTTATATTTCTAACCAACCTACATTGGGATCACTATTTAAATCTCAGAACGCATCTACATGGGAACCAAGTCAATGGGAGGACCTTAAATTTACTCTATACAGAGCAGAGTTTGAAAGCACTGGAAGTGTAGAACTTTATAGTCCAGAATTGTCAGAAGGTAACAAACAAATTGCTACTTTAGTTCCAAATCCAATTAATGTTGTATCCAAACAAATTCGTGTAGGACTTGGAACTACCGTTCATGAGGTTGACTATGAACTTGGTAATACCTTCTTCCAAGGTCCTAATTCAAATCCAACTGCAACTGGTGATTTGGTAGGAGTTGCTGCAAGTGCGACTGGAACATTAACGATTACAAATCCAGGTATTGGATATACTCCAGCAGATGGAATGGCAGGATTTAGTGGCGTAAATCTGATTACTGTTTCTGGAACTGGTGCAAATGCAACTGCTGATATTACTATTCAAGATGGTGTTGCTATTGGTGCAACTATTTCTGCAGGAGGAGATGGTTATCAAGTTGGTGATGTTCTGACTGTAGGAACCATTGGTATTGCAAGTATTGGTAGAAACATTAGATTCACAGTTGCAGGAATTGGAGTTACAACTCAGTTGATTCTGGATAATGTTCAGGGAGACTTTATTGTTGGTGCTGCTGGTACTATCAAGTTCTTTAATAGTTCTGGAATTTCGACAGAACTTAATGGTAGAACTGCTCAAGGAGATGTAACTATATCATCGGGTGGTATAACACAAGTCTCTGATGGACTTCATATTAAAATCAACCATAAAAACCATGGTATGAACTTTGAAGATAATAGAGTTATAATCTCCGATGTTCTTTCAGATGTTAAACCAACTAAACTTACTGCTGCTTATGATAAAGCATCTTCAGATCCAATTGTAGTTTCTGATGCATCTGCATTTAGTAACTTTGAAGGAGTTGGAATTGGTACAACAAATACTGGACTGTTGTTAATTGGAGAGGAAATTGTCGAATATACTTCTGCAACTTCAACAACCATTGGTGGTATCACTAGAGGAAATCTTACTAAGTCATATTCAGTAGGAACTCCAGTCTTTAAATATGAACTTGGTGGAGTAAGTCTTGCTAGAATTAATAAGACTCATGCTTTGAGTTCTGCTACAATTGCGGATCCAATTACTTTAGATTCGTATCATATCAAACTTGATATGGCAGAAAAACTTGGTAATGGTAATACGGATTCTCTTGGTGCTGCTAATAATGCTGACAGAAGCGTTAATGCTCCATTCAATAAATTGTTTATTGGGGGAAGTAAAACTGCTGGTGGATATAATGTTAAGGCCACGCAAAACGTTCCTTTTGAAGGAGTCAAACCATTGGTTCATAACATGACCGTTGAAGGTACGACTCTTACCGCTCAAATTAGAACAATTACTGCACAAAGTATTAGTGGAACTGAAATTCCATATGTAGATGCAGGATTTGAAGATCTGACTCTTAACCAGAACAATTATTTTGATTCTCCTAGAGCAATTTATTCTAAGGTCAATGAAGACGCTAAGTTGGCAGGATTTACTGGAAACAAATCCGTGCAAATGAGAATGCTACTTGGAACTACTAATACTTTAGTAAGTCCTCAAATTGATCTTCAGAGATGTAGTCTTGAAACATTCTCAAATAGGATTAATAGTGAGATTACTAACTATGCAACTGATGCTAGAGTTAATACGCTCTTTGACGATCCAAGTGCATGTCAGTATATTTCTAAAGAGGTAACTTTAGAAAACCCAGCATCTGCCATCAGAATTATGTTAGATGCTCATGTTAATCAAGTATCCGATATTAGAGCGTTCTATTCTGTAAGCGAAGATCCTGGATTTGAACCAATCTTTACTCCATTCCCAGGATTTGCAAATCTCAACACAAGAGGTGATATCATTAATGAAGCAGATAATAATGGAACAACAAATACTTTCGTTCCTTCCTCACTACTAGAAGGATTTGGATATGATAGTTTTGAATTTAAAGAACATCTTTTTGAAATAGATAATTTACCTTCATTTAGATCTTATAGAATAAAAATTATTCTTGCTTCTACAAGTCAAGTACTTGTACCAAAAGTTAGAGATCTGAGAGTAATTGCTTTTGCATAATATGGAAATTTATTCTGTTAAAGGACATAGGGATCTCGCAAGAGATCCCGAAACAAATACAATACTAAATGTGAATAAAACTGAATATGACCAATACATTGCCAAAAGAAAGGTAAAGTCGGAAAAGAATCAAAAAGTACAGACGATGGAAGAAGATCTTGCTAATGTAAAAAGTGAACTTAATGAAATCAAGTCCCTATTAAAGGAGTTAATCAATGGACCCAAATGATATTGAAATCGCAAGTTTAGAAAAATCTTTTGCATATCAAAAGATTGCATCTGAAATAGATAGTGTTGATGATCGTGATGTGCTAAAAAATATTGCAAAGTCTTTTGCAAAACTATATTATAAGCAGCAAGAAACAATCGCAATCCTAGGATAATAAAATGCCCAGTAGAAATATAACTTTTGATCCAGACTTAGGTGTACCCTATGGCACCAATTTAACAATATACGGTGGCGCTAATTTTAGTACTACCTTTAATATAACGAATGTAGCAAATACAGCGTTTGATTTAACTGACTACACTGGATCTGGTGCTATTTCTAAAAGCGTTTCTATTGGAGCAACTTTAGGAATAACAACATCTTTTACTGTTGGTATTACTAGTGCTCTAGGAGGAAAACTGAATATATCTCTTGGATCAACTGCAACTAGAAGTCTTGCCGAAGGTAGATATGTTTATGATGTATTGGTAAGTAGTGGATCAACTACATACACTTTAGTAAATGGAAATATTATGGTAGTTCCTCCCGTTTCATCAGCACCCTAAATACAGTTAGGAAACTAGTGGATAAATGGCTCAACCAGCAAGTAGGACAGATTTAATCAACTATTGCAAGAGACAACTTGGTGCTCCTGTGTTGGAGATCAACGTTGCCGATGAGCAAATTGATGACCTGGTTGATGATGCATTTCAATATTTTCATGAAAGACATTTTGATGGAGTAACTCAGACATTCCTAAAGTATAAGGTTACTCAAGCAGATATTGATAGAGGAAGAGGAAGAGGTGGTAGTAATCCTATTGGTATTGTAACCACTACTGCAGACACCACTATTGTAGGAACTGCAACTACTTTTTCCTATGAAGAAAATAGTAATTATCTACAAATTCCACCACATATTATAGGAATTTCAAAGATTTTTCACTTTGATGGGTCAAACACTACAACAAATAATATGTTTAGTGTTAAATATCAATTATTTCTGAATGATATCTACTATTTTGGTTCGACAGAGATATTAACCTATGCAATGACAAAGAGATATCTTGAGGATATTGATTTTGCATTAACTACACAAAAACAAATTAGATTCAATCAAAGACAAGATAGGTTATATCTTGATATTGACTGGGGAAGTGTTACAGTTGATGATTATATTGTTATTGATTGCTACAGACTTTTAGATCCTAATGATTACGCAAGAGTATATAATGATTCATTTGTAAAAAGGTATTTGACTGCTCTCATTAAGAGACAATGGGGACAAAATTTAATTAAATTTCAAGGTGTAAAACTTCCTGGTGGAGTTGAGTTAAATGGTAGACAAATTTATGATGATGCAGAGAAAGAAATAGATAAGATTAAAGAAGTTATGTCAAATACATATGAACTTCCACCTTTTGATATGATAGGCTAATGTTAAATCCATATTTTACTCAAGGAACTAGATCTGAACAAAATCTTGTTCAGGATTTGATTAACGAACAGTTGAGGATGTATGGTGTTGACATCTATTATATTCCAAGAAAGTATATGACAGAAAAAACTGTCATAAGAGAAGTTGTTCAATCTAAATTTGATAATGCGCTACCAATTGAAGCATATGTAGATAACTATGATGCATATTCTGGTGCAGGAGATGTTCTATCAAAGTTTGGTATTGAATCAAAAGATGAAGTAAGACTTATTATTTCTAGAGAGAGATATGAGAATTATATAACACCACTTATTCAAGGACAAGCAAATATTAAACTATCAACTAGACCTAAAGGAGGAGATTTAATTTGGTTTCCACTTGATGATCGTCTTTATGAAATCAAAGATATTGAGTATGCAAAACCATATTATCAACTTCAAAACCTTTATGTTTATGAATTATATTGCGAACTCTTCCGCTATCAAGATGAGGTTATTTCCACTGGGATTGATGATATTGATAATGAACTTCTAGGAGATGAATCTGATGGATTGACTGATGATGGCATTAGTACCGTACAGGGCATCACACAAACCCTCACAGTGGTTGGAACAGCAGTTAATGCTACTGCCGTCACAGGTCTTGTTAACGGTGGTGTGAGGTCATTTACAGTAACTAATAGGGGTGGTGGTTATGGAATGGTTCCAACAGTTAATATTAGTGCTGCTCCATCTGGAGGAGTAACTGCCGTTGGTATTGCAACAATGATTGGAGGAATTAATGTTTGTAATTTAAATGCCAATCCTAGATTGCAATCTGTACAGGCAGTTAATGTTGTAAATCCAGGATCTGGATACACAGTTGCACCTACAGTTACATTTAGAACTACTGATGGAACTGGTTCTGGTGCTGCTGCAACTACTATTATCGGAGATGATATTGTAGGAATAGTAACAATTACAAATTCTGGTGGTGGTTATATAACCAATCCAACAATTACATTTACAAATGAAGTATTTAAAACTGGTGTAACTACTGTTGGAGCAGCAGCAACTGCTGTTGTTAGTGCAGGAGGAACCATTACTAACATTTATTTGACAAATACAGGTCTTGGGTATTCTGTAGCACCAACTATTTCTATCGCGGCACCAATTAGTGGAACAAATACTGGAAGTTTTATATTTAATGAAACAATAACAGGATCTTCCAGCGGAACCACTGCAAGAGTTAGATCTTGGGACGCAGATACTAATGTTCTTGAAGTTGCAAATGTTTCTGGTTCGTTTACTAAAGGAGAAACATTAACTGGATCCACATCAGGAGCGACACGTACATTGACAACAATTGATAAAACGGTCAATAATGATCCTTATGCAGATAATTTTGATATTGAAACGGCAGCAGATGGTATTTTAGACTTCAGCGAGCAAAACCCATTTGGAATGCCCTAAATAATTGTATAGTTGGCACCAAAAGTCTAAGGTTTAATCATGTTTGAATATTTCTATAACGAAATTCTGAGAAGAACTATTATTGGTTTTGGAACCCTGTTTAACTCGGTAGAGATTCAGCAAGAAGGATCCGCTATCAGAGTTCCTTTGGCGTATGGACCAACACAGAAATTTCTTGCAAGAATTGAACAATCTCCTGATCTCAACAAACCAATGGCAATTACTTTGCCAAGAATGTCGTTTGAGTTCACTGGATTAACTTATGATCCTTCTAGAAAAGTCAGCACTACACAGACTTTTGTATCAAAGGATAAAAATGATGGAACTGAGACAAAGAAAACTTTCATGCCAGTTCCATATAATATGCAATTTGAACTGAGCATCTTTACTAAGTTAAATGATGATGCCCTTCAAATTGTTGAACAAATTTTACCATATTTTCAACCATCATATAACTTGAGTATTGAGTTAGTTGATGAAATAAGAGAAAAGAGGGATATTCCAATTGTCTTGGAAAGCGTTACGATGCAAGATGATTATGAAGGAGATTTCTCGACCAGAAGAGTTTTATATTACACTTTAAGATTTACTGCTAAAACATATCTATTTGGTCCTACCAAGTCTGCGTCCAAAGATATTATCAAAAGAGCAACTGTCAGTTATCTTACTGGAACAGATACTTCAAATACAAGAAGAGAAGTTACATATTCTGCTACTGCAAGAGCACTTAAGTCTTATGTTGATAATGTTGTCACAACGTTGGCAACAGACATTACAGCAACAGCAAAAACTATTGAAGTTGCAGACGCTACTGGAATTAAAGCAGACAAATATATCTTTATTGGTGATGAAGAACTCTATGTTCGCTCTAAGACTGGCAATAAACTTACAGTTGATAGGGGACGAGATAACACAAAAGCAGAAAAACACGTTGCTGGTTCAGATGTCAAAGGAATCGACTATACAGAAACAACTCTACCAAATGTTGGTACAATTGGTGTAGATAGTGCTCTCATTGAAGATGGAGATAACTTTGGTTTTGATGGTGGATTTATCTAATGACTAAAAACTTTGATGATCTTAATGAAACTTTCAATGTTTCAGATGATATTGTAAAGGCAGAAGTAGTTAAGAAGGAATTAGATATTGCAAAATCTAATTCTGATGATATAAAAAAAGACTATGAATATACTAGAGGAAATCTATATAGTATAATTGAAAAAGGACAAGAGGCATTGAATGGTGTTCTTGAACTTGCTCAAGAAAGTGAAATGCCTAGAGCATATGAAGTTGCAGGTCAATTAATTAAAAATGTTGCTGATGCAACAGATAAATTACTAGATTTACAGAAAAAACTAAAAGATGTAGAAGAAGAGAAACAAGCAAAAGGTCCATCCACAGTCAATAATGCTCTCTTTGTCGGATCTACTGCTGATCTAGCAAAAATGCTCAAACATGGATTAAAAGAGGACAATAAATAATAAAATACAGGAGATATATTAAACGTGGCACTAAAGAAGCCTTCAGATTTTTTTGGAAATACTAAAAAAACTCCTCTTGATGAAGTAAAAGAG
>Ga0098038_1000215_pt1 | contig 26049 bp, 39 predicted proteins | sample 5B_taG_FD_75051 | JGI IMG/M metagenome (GOLD analysis project Ga0098038, IMG submission 75051) | Marine viral communities from the Subarctic Pacific Ocean - 5B_ETSP_OMZ_AT15132_CsCl metaG | ecosystem: Environmental > Aquatic > Marine > Oceanic | place: Pacific Ocean | collected 2015-01-08 | reverse complement strand
TGACTAATCGTTCAAGTAATAATATAAAATAATATAGCCTCTAGGTCAAGTGACTTAGGGGTTTTTTTGTTAAAAATAAGGGTTTAAACTCCACATGAACCACCTGTTCCACTTATATCACAGATGTCGTGTGTCTCCACATGTTCATCAAATTCCTCACCTAGTTTTTCCACTGCTTCTTGGTAAGGAACAGATGTAAGTGGCTGACCACCTCTTGCACCGTCCGGATAGCAAGTAAATCCTCTCAGTCGAGGTGCGTACTTAGCCAACGTATGAGCAAACTCTTCTACAGTATTCTCATTGTTCAGCTTAGACCCCCAAGAAGGAAGATTTATAGTAGAAGATATCGACATATCTACATAATCCTGTACGTCTGCCTGAAAAGCCATCCTACGCTCATAATCGGCTGCTAGATCTAAGGCACTCTCTACCGTATCTGGCTTTGCTCCATAGCGATCTATTAGCTCTTGTGCCGCTGAGTCTACTACATACTGGTAAACCCATCTAGAATTACCCTTTAGGTAGCGCCTCTTGTAGGCTACAGCGAATATAGGTTCTACTCCAGTACTAGTACCAGCAAGAATACCAATACTCCCTGTAGGGGCTATAGCGCGGTTCGCTACAGGAGTACTGACATCTAGGTTATCCGCTGTTTCTTTGGAAACCTTGTCGGATACTCCTTTATAGACAGATAGCCAAGCATGTAGTTCTGGAGTCACCTCATACTTAGAGCCTCTCTGAATAAGCCACTCATGCATACCCATCAAACCTAGACCAAGCCTTCGGTTCTTTTCTCTAGTTTCATACACCTTATTATATGGCAACTTAGCTTTTAGCGTACCACAAATAAGAAACTTAGTACCTAGCTCTACAACCTCTGACATTTCATGGATGTCTTCTATTCTACCCATGTTAATTGAGCCAAGGTTACAGACGTCACTGTCTGTCGAACTGGTCACCTCAGTGCAAGCGTTTCTTAAAGTTTCATCTTCTTTATCGAAGAAGTTAAATGAAAATCCAGGTTCTGCAGTACGCATTGCCTGTTCTACATTCTTGAGAAATACAGAACCAATTTCGCCAGTTTTGTAATAATTAAGCAGCCACTCAGTATCATAATTCACAGAGATGTTAGTCATGTCTAGGGGCGCTGGAAAGTTAAAGTCTTCCTGTTTTATATCCCAAAGAGTTTTACCAGTAGAGCCAACAGGCATGCTGGCCCAATCTTTGGCTGCTAAAAACTCGTTAATGTCTCCATGCTTCCAATTTAATGAAGCGTAGATAGCAGACCTTCGGCTACCACCTTGCATAACTCTACGACCTATTTCATTGATCATATTCATCTTTGGAATAGGTCCACTAGCCTGACCGCCTGTTTTATTAATAGGAGATCCAGAAGGACGGTAAATAGAGTAGTCCACTCCTATTCCCCCACCTGTCATCAAACAAGACTCAGACTTCCAAGATAGGTCTGCCCAATCCTCTCTACTGTCTTCTTCGGCTTTTAGAAGATAACAGTTATTAAAGAATTTGTTGGGTCTGCCAGCATAATAGAGGTATCGACCCCCAGGTATAAATTTCATGTCTGTGATGTATGTAGTAAGCTGATCGATTTCTTCTTGGGTCAAAAGATCGCCGCATACATCATCTACTAATGTCTTTGCTAAATCAGACCAAGTCTCAGCGCCTTCATGTCTGTATTTATGGTTAAAGATGTCCTCAGAGAATTTACTTCGAAACATAGGATTTAAGTTGGATTTAAAATTAGTCATGGTTACTCCACTAAGTCTTTTAAGTTGGGTTTTTTATAATTTGGGCCTTTAATAACTTTGCCCTTGGCATTTTTTATTGGCTTGCCGTCTAAGCCTAATTTGCTCATATTAGATAGGTGAACTCGCCTTACAGCTTTATCTAAATCCCAGCCGTAGGTAGCGCAGTAGCCGTTAATTACATAACTAAGATCAGCTAACTCTTTTAGCATGTTCTCAGGATCTGTTCCCTTGTTGCTTTCTTCGGCAAGCTCATCAAACTCTTCTTGCAAAAAGCTAAAACGTAGGTTCTCTAAATCGATATCTGCATACCATTCCTGATCTAGAGGTTGCTCCATGCGCTTTGCAAACTCACGCACCATCTGTAGAGGTGTTTGGTAGTGATTATCCCAATCCTTGGGCATATCATGTAGTCCGGCTTGGGAAGGTGGTTCTTGCATGTCTGCGAATGCGTCAATGTCTTCTTTAGTTATCATCTTCTAACTCCGCTATTAAACGGTCTAAATACCAGCGGCACTTCCTCAGATCCTCGACGCCATTTTTGTAAGGCCAGCGCCAGAGGTACTTAAAGATGTTCTGCCAACAGTACGCCTGATGAGAGTCTATATCGCAGCCATCAGCCATAGCTTTCATTGCATCGATGCATTCTATTGATTGGTTATAATGCGCTGGGCTGTTGACCATATCTCGTTCAACTGCAGCTTGAGTTTCACCATAGTCAAATGGTCTAATTAGTTCTTCAGTGTTAGGATTTTTCATTTAATGTAACTTCTTTTTAAATTGTAAAATGTTGGATTTAATTTTCTCAGCAGCTTCTTTTTTTATGGCTTCTACGAGTTCAGGATCTGGCTCTAGGATTACACTCTCTAGCTCATCATCTAGATCGCCAAGCTTCCGCATATTGCCACCGATAAAATGGGTCATATCCAAGCCGACATGGAGGTGAGCTACTAGTCCTAGCATAACCTCTTGAAAGTATTTAATCTCTTCTTCAGGAAAATCTGGAGAGAGTTCTTCGTCTATTTCAACGTCAAAGGGATCTTCGCCAGCGCGAGGGTAAATTGTTAGATAAAATGCATTTTTAGATGCTTTTTTGGACATGGAGTTATTTCCGTTTGGTTAGTTTAAAAAAATGCTCTGCATCAACAACGGCTAGAGGCCGCTGCCTATCAGCTTTAATAATTGCTAGTGGAGTTGACCCTTTTGGGCAGTTCTCTGTAGCCTGATTTATCACCTTGTATATGGCGAAGGACTTGTTTGATTTGCACTCAACGGAATAGGGAAATAGCTTTCTAGCGGCTGGACTGAATAAAATGTCCTCTCCGTTAGCCCCCATGCTGGTAGAGCGTATGTCTCCGTCAGTGAGTGATTTGAATGAGGAATAGAGTTTATCCCTCACCCACTGTTGTAATTTCCTACCTTTAGCCTTTGCAGACTGAGGTCTTATAGCCATTTAGGAAGCTCCAGAATGGAGTACTCCCCCCAGCCAGTTCCGTAATCCTCTTCCTTTTGTGCAGACGCTATTATAGACAAGGTTTTATGCATTCGCTGAGTTGCATTTTCTAAAAGCTCTGGCCCTACGATATGCATATGCGAAATATAGGGTGCAGACTTTTCACAACTAATGAAGGCGAATTCTACTGGCGCTGGATCTAAGTCTTCAACAAGAGAGCAAACGTACAAATAGAACGCTGCCTGGATATCATATGCATATTTTTGGCACTCTCTAGCGAAGCCAGAAGGTGAACTATCAATTGTTGACTTCAGATCGTATACTGTACCTTTAGACATTGAATCGGGCTTGGTTTTCAACATTAGACCTGTTCGAGGACATTCTGCAAAGATAGCTACCTCATTTAAGCGGTCTGGATGTTCTAATGCAGCCCTAGAAGCTGGATCATTCATCGTTCCTTCAGCCATACGTTTGGCTACATGATACTCCACTTCAGTAACGAGTATTTGATCTTCCTGAAGATTGTCTTCCATCTCCTTGAAAGCTTTAGAACTTCTTGTCTTTGGGCCTTTAATAACCAAGTCTCTTTCAGGCTCTAAACAATTTGCATGATAAGCAGATCCTAAAGCAAATGCAGAGGTCTGACTTCTCTTTGCACCCTTCCAATGCGCTAAACTTTTCTTATAAACAGTTTTTACGGTGGTAGAGGATATACCATTCTGGGAATGATATACCTCATTACTCATGCCTTTTATGATACCCATTTAAGCAGCCTGAAAGTCGGCTTCCAAGGTATCGACTGCGTCCATGATTTCATCTTGCATGGCTTCGTCGGCGGCTTGCATAGAGGATTGCTTATAGCTCTCTTCGATGCGTTTGTTTTCCCCAGTAATTAACCCAGTGACATGCGCTAATGAGTCATACGTCATTTGATCCATCGGGAGGGGAGAACCAAATTGGGGGGAGAAATGCATGACATAGTAGGTAGCACCCTTCGGAGACTTCATCTTGTCAGCTTTTAAGATACTGTCAAAATCCCAAAGATTCATGCCACTGGGCATCCTGTTTATGACATCGTGATAAAACGGTCCATAATTTTTACGCTTTAAGGATAAGATACAAGGCTGGTTTTCTATAGTAACCTCTTTGCCTTGCGCGGTCTTACCAGTATACGAAACTAGACCTCTAATGATCCTATAGCGATCACGGCCTTCGTATTCTTTGCGCTCTTGTTCAGACATTTGTACAGATTGCTCATAAGTAGGCATTCCGCACATTAATCCACCTAACTGATCCCTTGCCTCTTCACGATTGTTTTTAACAAGCAGAGACTTATTGATCAGTTTATTATCGCCCCAATGTTGATATTGGATATGGTTTGAGAAGGCTCTTAATTTTACACCATCTTTTGCATAAACTCTATCTTCTTGAGTGTTAAGAAAGAATGCTCCTAGAGGAATTTGATCTCCGTTGGCATCTTCTCCAAAACTATTGATTTTAAGAGTCGGTATCGTAGGACTCTTCTCTGTATTGCTCGACGCAGCTCCCAAGGCTGCAGAAATATCATCTAATGTTAAGCCATCTTCTTTTATTATTAAATCTGTCATAAACAGTTCCTTTTTGGTTAGATGTACATCATAACATTAACTAATGTTTTCGTCAACAATATTCGTCTTGTTCTAACCAATTATTTCCACCGCTGATTTCAATGTCTAAAGGTACAGCTAGTGAGTATCCAAAGCGTTCTTCTGCTTCTTCCCCCACCTTAGTCATAGCCTCTGTAAGAATATCTTTAACCTGCTGTAATTCCTCAGAAAAACAGTCTACTACGATTGAGTCATGTACAGTTAGAATAAGCTTAGATTTAAGCTTTGCTGCCTTGAATAATCTGAAGGCTCTGATGCAAGCAAGCTGCACTAAATCGGCTGAAAATCCTTGGACAGGATAGTTCAAAATCTGGGTTGCATTTGATACCCTATTATTCCTAGTTCTAACCACATTAGGCCAGAAATATTGCCGCCCAGATGGCGTCTGTACGATCCCATTCTTCAGAGTTCCTGTCATTAATTGATCATGCCAAGAGTGAATGCCTTCGTATATATCATAGAAGCCGTCTAGGTATGCGGCTATATGCGGTGGGTGACCAAATGAAGTACCGCCGAACAGAGGCAAAAAGCTGAATGGTTTACCAGAGACTTGACGTTCTAATTTGGTGACTTCGTTGGGCGGTTTTTGCAGAACAATACTAGCTGTTTGTCTGTGAATATCTTTACCGTTCAGAATGTCTGCTATTCCCTGACCATCTCTACTTAGTTCGCAAGCCGTTCTGAATTCTAATCCGACGTAATCCGCTTCAACGATCAGATGCGAATTTCCGAACCGACTGACAATAGCTTTTCGTACAGGAAAGCCTCGCTTCGGCTGATTTTGTAAATTGGGAGACATGCCCCCACCAGAAGAAAGTCTTCCTGTAGCCGCCACCGTCTGATTAAAGTTAGGATGCAAGATGCCATTCTCTCTTGTACCGCGCTCAATGCCAGCGACAAACGAGTCGAGGTATGTTGAAATAGCATTCAGTCGAGAGATCTTTGTTAAGAACTCCACCGCAATATCTTTACCCTTGCCTTGTGCTTGAAGGATCAAAGACTTGATAGTTCCTTTGTCGGTCTTAAAACCATTTACTGAGGCGTAAAACGGTGACTTTGGAACCATCATCAAGCCAGCGGTTTCTCCAGTAGGCTGATATAAAGCCCCTGCCCCAGTACAAGTCTTACATTTAGTTCTATTCTTGTAAGGATCTCCCTGAACCCGATATTTCTTACCCAGCTTGATCTTAGTCTTAGTTTTGAACTTTTGGATAGAACCGACACCGTTACAGTCAGGGCAGCATACCGCCTGAGTTTTCTCGACTATTGTAGTAGTTGCTCTTACAGCCTCAGAAAACTGTTTAGCAGTCATTCTAGGCGGTCTAAGGGTTTTACCAGCCTCATTTGTACCAATGTTGAATGTTCTTATATGGGCATCCCTATTTTTTACTTCACGGCTGTAGACCACTTTGGTCATGTGCGCCCCAGACTGTAGGTTTATCGGAGTATCGCCCATAACCTGTTCGACTATCTCTGTAAGGCGCTCTGTAAGCTCATTCTTTTCGGCTAAGAACTGCTGTTTCACCTCTTCCAAGGCTTTCTGATCGATTTTTACTCCATTCATCTCAATTTCACAGAGAAACAGAAGCATTTCGTTCATAAAATCTAAAACTTTTAATAAGGAAGAATTTTCTTCTTTAGCAAAATCTTTTTGTTGAGATAAATAGATCTCTCCACACGTCTTCACGTCTGCAATTCCGTATTCTATTACATCGTCCAGAGGCATGGATTCAAAGCCAATACCTTTTTTAAATAGATCATCTACTAAATCAGAAAGTTTGAAGCTTTTGGTCTTTCTGCGCTGGGCTGTATGCTTTAAACTCATCTCTCGCCTTCGACCCTTGGACAAGACGTATTCGCCAATCAGAGTACAATAGATTTTAGGCGGTAGCTCAAAGCCCATTTCCATAAGCCACTCACAATCAAACTTGGCATTGTGAAATACGATCACGTCAGCTTCAGCTAAATAGGCTTTGAACCTATCAGTACTATCAGGCTGCTCACACTCGTCGTGATACCAGGTATCTATTAGAACTTCATCGACTGTCTCTTCACCTAGCCAGCCATACTGAGCCATCACACATTTATTATTAGGGTTCTTGGGTGAACCATCAATTCTATCGTCCTCTCGAAAGTCAACGGTAGTCTCTAAATCGCCTACAAGAATCTTCAAAAGTCAGGTTCTCCCTTGGCGTCAAGAACAGGAGTTCTGAATTTGTATTCCCTTTTTATAGTAGGCATACTATGATCAACTGGTTTTAGTACGCCAAGCTCTTTAAGAACCAATTCGAGAAATGGTGGTAAGGTATCATCCATCAGACAATCCTTTCGGCGCGTAAACTTCTCCATTATAGCCAGATCCAGTAGAATCCTTGCCATCTTCGACTCCGAAGTTGCACATGGTCAGTACAAAGAAACTAAGTACAATCCACAAGAGCGTCAGCTTGCACCACTTAATGAAAGCTATGTAAGTTTCTTCTGTTTGCTTTTGTATTTCTTCTCTAGTTTCCATCTCCATCCCTCCAGACTGTCCAAAGGATGGCAAGGCACAGAACTATTATTATAATATCATACGACATATCGGTTTAGCCCCACTTCAAGGTTGCACTGAATAGTTGTATGCCTTCCGCTGATCTTATTTTTCATTATGGTAATCCAGCGAGTAGGATCGTCTGGGTTCTCTGGGTCTACCCTTTTACCAAGCCCCACCAATAAATCGCTCTCTGACTGCTTGCCAACTTTTGAGCCTTCAAGCATAGACATGCTGAGTACTGTACGTCCTTCGGCCTCTGCGCTGGCTTGGCTCATAGCTATGATTGCACAGTTATGTTTCTTTGAAAGCTCTCTTAGTCGGTAATACAAAGCTCTAAGACGTTCATGTCCTGAATTAAACTTGTCCGTTAACTCAACTTTGTCAGCCATATCGCAAACGACTACATCAAACTTCTCTTTGGCTATGTAGGCGTCAAGAACATGAATATCCCAACCTTGGGCATCCCTGAATATCATTCGGTCTTTGATGCCGGAGAACTTTGCTATAGCGTCAGATGGTTTGAATCTAACTTCATCTTCAGTCATACCAGTGTAACACTGAATCGCTCTGAGCTTTACTCTGCGTCCAAATTCTTCGTTAGCAACATAGCCAACTTTAGCACCTTGCTGGCAGAAGCCACCTAGTCCAGCGCATAAGCTAACAGCAAAGGCTGTCTTACCAACATTACTGTAAGCAGCAACAACCATAAACTCGCCTCTACCAATGCCGTAGACTTCCCTAGACAAGGTTTCGATATTAAACTTAAAGCGGTTTTCATCTGAGGTCGTGGCTAGTAGTTCATAGATATCGTCAGTGACAGCATCACCAAAGATATCATCTGGAAGGTAGCCTTTCGATACCCTCTCCAAAAGCTGGGTGAGCTTATCCATTGCACTGGTATCACCCTCATTCATTTTGACACCAAGTTGCGCTACATCGTTGCCGATCTCTTGCTGCCATAAGCTATTGATTACAGATGCGCTAATATCGCCATCTATATCAGGGGCAAAGGTGATATAGTTTATTTGTTCCTGAACTTGCTCAGACTGAGCTTCTGTCCAAGTAGGATGATTAGATTTCCAATAGGAAAATAAATCTGCACTAGTAATATCTTTTTTAAAGACATCGTGCATTTTAACAATGCAGCTATATATTTCAGCTAGTGTATCAGAAAATAATTCAGGTCTAAGCTTTGTTCTATTGCTCTCAAAGAATTCGTTGCTTAAACAGTTTTTTAATAAAGATTGTTCCAAGTAGTCAGTCCTTTAGTTGGTTTTAAACATTTGCTATTTATTAGCTATTGTTTTTCATACCACACAAAAGAACAAAAAAAAAGCCCCAATCGAAATTGAGGCAGTTTAAATTAATTTGTAATAATCTAGTTAACTGGTTTGTTTTGCCGGAACGCCATATTTTTAATATCGGGTTTTTGATTTCCCCGACGCTCTTTGATGTCTAAGGCAGTATATGTGACACCTTTGTTTGTATCTTTTATATCTTCTAGTATTCCGGTTAATCTTTGTTCTAGCTTCGCTGCGGCTGTAAAATCAGGTAAGTCTAGATCTACTAACATTATTGCTCTTAATTGCATTTGATATTCCTAAAGTTTTACGTCGGTACTATCATCTTCGACGAATTATTTGTTTGTCCACATAGTCAAGGTATGTGTCTATATTTAAAGCTAATCCATGATCATTTTCTCTGGGTGGAGCAAGTGCTACAATAGGGCTTCCCCATACGAAATTACCCACCCAATCGGAGGGCGAAGTTTTGCGTTCTAAATGTGAAAATCTTGTAATAGTTCTGTGTATTATAGCACCAACACTAGTCAGAGTAACTAATCTTTTATTCCACCAACGAAAAGAAATATAGTTTCGGAAGAAACTTTTTCTCCATCCAGTGTATTCGGTAATGTATGCGTTCTTATGGTTGTATATAACTCTTTTAGCCATGTTATTATGCCAATACTTTCTTTAATTCTATCACATTTAACATTTTTAAATCTCTTTTGCTAAAACGTACATGAATGTTATATCCATATCTCTTACTTTCTTTTAATGCAGCCAGGTTAGCATCCCTGTCAAGTATTAAATATGAGTTATTGTACTTATTAAGTGTTTTTGCAATGTTTTGTGATATTTTTGTTCCTAGCAAAGCTAATCCAACATGATTCGTAATTCTAGACACTGAACAAGCTGAAGCAACGTCTTCCACCATTACCACCTTGTTACCTGTTCCTACAGTGATACCAGAGTCAATTACTCCATAAGTTATCCATTTAGCTCCTATACCACTCAGAAGCCTTCCTACTGCCCCAGCGCCAGAATAAAACAGTACCCTGTTTTCAGAGGGAGCATATCTAATTTTAATAAGTTTATTTTGATAAGCTTCTAAGCTATTCACTGTTTCCAGATATTCGATTGCTTCTGGGCAGTTCTCTACCTTTGTAGTTATTTCTGGGAGAACTCTTCCAACAGGTTTATCTTCTAGCTTTTTATTGGATAGTTTGTTTTTAACATAATTAATATTTCTCTCTTTAGTATATATACCTTTGCCATTGCAACTGGCTCTGAAGCAGTTCCACATTATAGTACCATCTATTTTAGAGATAGATAATTTCTTAGGAACATAACAGAACGGACAGGTAATCACTTTGCGTTCACCATCCATTAGAGGTATATTCTTAATTATGTAGAGTTGTTCTGAGTAAGTCATTCTCATTCCTAGTAGTTGGTTAGGGTATGTTACCTCGCGGCAACATCCGAAGGATACACTAATTTAACAATCTGTCAATGTTTTGCCTAACAATTAGTTAGTAGAACTTAAAAGTATTTAAAGTTAACAGTTTATAACATTCTGGATTCCTAAGTCATTGTTTTATATGGTAAAACTATTAATCAATTGGTCGTTGGTTCGATCCCAACCGCCGGAGCCAACTATCTGATATTATTAGATAAATTGGCATTTTAGGTGTAAAAAAAAGCAAAAATTCATAGAAAATTGCTTTGCTTTTTTCTTGCTTTTTTTTCATAACTAGAATCATTCGATTTTCATTAGAGCAGCCCACGACTCAGGATATAACTGCCCCATCTCATGGCTGATAGAATTAGCAACTGTTCGAGTTTCTTGCTGAGAGTCCTCTGCACAACGCAGTACACACATATTGGCAAAAGCATCTAGACTTCCACTCCACCAGAACTCAGTCATCATATTCAAAGGCAGAACCATTCTGGCTTGCTCTTCGCAAAGACCTCTGGAGAGAAACTTATTATAGAGCATCACCGACTTAGCAGAGTGAGCCATGATATTGGACAATACAACATTAGCTTCATCATCCCCTAGCCTCTCTCCAGACCCTTGCTTCTTATCTTCAGCAGCCTCTCTCCACCAATTTGGATAAAAGATATCTGGCTCTGTCTTAACATATCTACGGCTAATCTCATTAATCCGGAGATACTTATGTTTGACTAACTGCCTACTAACAAAGATCGGACATTTAATATGAAAACTGGCAAAGCAATGCCCGAAAGGAGATGTATGCTTGTGCTTGGCTAAATACTTTATGAGCCTTTTATCTGTGTCGTGAATTATAGGAATATTGGCATCTGCCATAGTCGTTCCATGAGAATAGAAACCTAAAGCATCTCGCTTCTTTCCAAAGCTTACTCTAGCTGCATTGACTACAGATAGATCTGAACCCATGCTATCTAACAATTTTACTTCAATCTTACACATTATACTATTCTTTCGTATCTAAGACGTTCTTTACCAAACATCTGCTTCTGACCAACATTCATGCGTCGAAGAGCTTCATAGGGGAGTTCTTCACCTACGCCAGACACTCTAAAAAGAGTATTACTTCTGTGATCGGTCACATTAAAAACCTTGTACTTGTCGTAGTGACAAATATTTAAAATAGATAATTTATCATAATTCATTCTTGGGAGTTCCTGTTAATTGATTAATTACTCTTGCCTGATCTGCAATAATCTTCTGGAGATGTTTAATGTCTTGCGATTCAGATCTATATGTCTTCATCTGCCTACCCAGCTTCTTAAATCCCACAGTATCTAAACCGCGTTTAGCTAAAGCATTGTGAGCATTAGTTTCAGTTATGACTGAGTAAACTAATAGGGAGTTGATATTCTTGTGGCCTGATATTGCCATTAGTTCATCATGGGTACAGCCGCACTCTGAGCCATGTGTGACTCCAGAGCGCCTCAGATCAGCTAATCTAACGTCTGTATATACATAAGATTCATCAGGATTGCGTTTACCCTTATCTCGAACTTTGGGGAGTATTCCTGAAGCCTTTCTAAGATCACTAAATATTTTAGTTAATCTATCAGCGGTGTAAGGCTTGAGCGTATGGTCTTCTCTAATAATGAAATCATCAGAGTTATGCTTATTGTGTAGCTCAAGACGTTTCTGAATGCCTACAGTCAGAGGTATACGCATCTCTGCACCTGTCTTCTGTTGGGCAAACTCCCCTACTCCTTCCGGCTTTATGTCAGCCCACTTTAAAGATCTAACATCAACTGGACGCTGCATCCACTCATAGCAAATGGTTATTACCGTACCCATCGATACTTTGCCGTGAGCGTCACAGTACTCCACCATTTCTTTTACTTGGTCTGGAGTCCACATGACTCTCCTGACATGACCTTGGGGGAGCGTCAGATCAGAAAATGGATTATTATTGGCTAGGTTAAGACGCTTGCCATGATTCCAAGCAGAGCGAAGCCTTATAATAGTGACCCTGGCATTATTAGTCGTAATCTTATCTTCAACTAACTGAAATATCTTCTCAGCATATTCATAATCTACATCAGATACGCATACTTCAGCAAATGGCTTTCCATCCCCGAAATCCCATTCCAAAAGCCTGTTAATGATCTGTCGATAATTACGCTTGGTACTTTCAGTATTATCTTTGAAAGCCATGCTGTTTTTCCAAGCCGATATAAGTGTATGGACACTGTTTTGCGGTGCGTAAACAGGTGAGTATTCTACCTCATGGGTATGTGTATTCAACATGCTCTGCCATCTAGCTGCCACTGCGTCAGCATCTGACTTATTATCCTGAGTCTCACGCTTGATGTTTGGGTAGGCTTTGATCATAGCATCACTAGGCTTTACCACATGCTTCCAACCATCCTTACGTCGCACTGCTTCTATGTAAGCTGCTTTCATCTCGTTAGCCCCACTTGAAAGACAGGCTGAGATAGTCGAGCCAGTTTTTTGTTATCATCGATTAGCTGAAGGATACGCTTACTGGCTTCTACATATTTCTGGGCTTCCAGATCTACTTTCGCGTCAAGGTTCGCAGCACACTTTTTTAGATAATCAGCAAACTCTGCGTCAGACATTTTAGAGATATCATTAGTCATGCTGAAGACCTTCCATAAACTCTAAACAAAGTGTTTCCCTTAATATTCTTACCTTTTTTATTGGGTTTTCGAGTGCCTCTAACTATTACATTACTTACTGAGCCAGATTTACCTCTGCGTGTTTTCAAAGGAACTTCATGCTGTGACTGCGTAATTTTTACACCGTCTATTAGGTTGGGTTTAGTTAAACCTTTGGCAATATCACCAAGGGTATTTTGAAATCGAATAGCTGCTTCTAAATTAGCAACTTCTATATCTAAAAGCATTATGCCTCTGAGGTGAGTTTTACCCATTTGCACCTACTCCCACATGCCTGATGCCTTGGTACTGGCAGAACCCTATTACTGCATACATTTCCTTGATATGCTTATGATCAGTATCTTGAATTTCGGCATATATTTCATCAGTGCCTTTTTTCATATATAGGCTTAACCAGTATCCCTCATCATCTAAAAAATCCCAGTGAAAGCTTCTGCCTTCATCAGATGAACATGAAATACCTTCACCGATTAATTCAGTTAATCCACTAACCGCCCATACTAAATCAGAGTATCCTTTTTTCATCACGCTGCCCCCTGTTCTGACTTCTCTGAATATCCAAGGCTCTCCAAAATCTGGCGAACATTTTCACGATCAGAGGTGTCACCCTCGAATGAAATATCTTTGCGGTGGGTTACTAGTCTGCAAGCCGACCTGATTGCGGAGCGAGATGCCCCTAGATCATAAATTTGACCAGTGCCATAAAATCCCCAGCAATAATCAACAAACTCGCTTAGTTCGTTTTGATGTATTCTTCGCATTACGCTGCCCTCGCCTTCTTAATATTGTTCTGGATCTCTAGCCCTCGCAGAAGCATCTCTTCAGCATCTGCCTTGTTACCGCGCCTGAGAGTCTCATACGCCCACTGAACCCAACTGTGAGTATGTGGATACATCTCTTCTGGATGCAGTTCTGTGGAAGGGGCTGAAGTAACAGTATCCTGCCCAACAGCCCTCTTCCTTGATGCACCCACTTCATGGAGATTTAACCAATCGATTAGCTCTGCCTTTGAAGTAGGTACGTCAACCTCAGTCCAATCCCTTGGGAAGTTCTTTTGGGCGTCACGCTGAGTGCCTACCCACTGGCCTTTACTGGATTGATAGAGCCTCATATATCGCACTCCTCATATCGATCCTGAACTAACATAGAGATCAGTTGTTCATCTTTTGATCCCAGTTCCTCAGAACCCATGTAGAAAAGAGCTTTTTTAATCTTGCCTACAGCCTTGTCTCTAAGATGGGATTTTACTTTACGCCTCGACTGTTTAATTAGTCTCTGTATTGCATGGGCGCTGTAGACTTTGATCTCATCACTTTCAAAAGAACGATATCCTTCATCTGCAAAATCAAAGGGATCTCTAAGAGGGATAACAGTCTTTCCATCTGTCAGTGTACACCAAAACTTTTCATCTTCAGTGGCACAATGTCTGCGCTGAATATTTAGATAAAACTCTAAAGCTATTGGTATGCTTATTTCTTCTGAATATTCGCAGCGATCATAACGATAACTGTCACATTCAAACTGGTCTGGAGTTATAACATCATAGGTAATCAGTTCTGGTTCTGAAAAGCAGTTTTCATAAACCTCTACCAAATCGTCAATCTTCTCTTGAGCCGCTTCTAGGCTTTCTGCTTCATACTCATGGTAGCTAATCTCTACCCTTCTAGCGATAAACTTTTTCATGCTGTTACGCAGCCCTCTCAGTTGTATGCTCATTAGAAGCACTGTTAAGGATAAACTGAGATGCTTTCTCAGCTAGTGACGCAGCCCTCTGGATGGCCTTTGGATCTTCTGCGAGACATGCAATCCAGTTATTGAGATAGATGGCATGGTCTTCTCTAGGCGTAGCTTCCACACCAGTAATGCCGGAGAGCATTGCACTGGCAAGTTCTGCGATTAGCTCTTCAAAGGCGTACCTATCTGAGCCAAAGCGACTGCCTAGCTTGCGGTTCTCTCTAGTCTCATGGCCTGTCCAGTGAGCCAACTCATGGAATAGCGTTCCATAGTAGGTAGCTGCATCAGGAAACTGGGCTTTACTAGGCATACCAATAGAGTCAGTTGATGAGCGGTAGTAAGCTTGATTAGTGTTGCCTACATTTATGTTTGCACCAGTATTATCTACAAACTGGTCTATGTCATTTAGATCAGCCCATTCCTGAACATGCTCTTCAACATCTTCATCTAGCCAATTGCCATCCCAGTTCTCTACATGCTCAGAGTTCCAAACATGGAATGTCTGATTCTTGAAGTAGACTTTGGCTTCGCCAGTGTCGCTGTCTTCAAAGGTTGCTCTCTTAAAGAAGAATACTTTGATGCTTTTACCTCTGGCATCGTCCTTGAGTTTAGCACCTAGTGAAGCCCACTGCTTGTAAGTTCCAAACACTGGTGAGGCATACTCTCTGGTAGCCATCATAAGGCCAAGCGTCAGGCGGTTAATGCCAGAGTATGGACGCTTCTTGGCGCTGACAGGCATACCTGACTCTCGCACTGCATCTTTCCAAGGGCGAACCCAGTTAGAGCCATGCTCATTCATCATTGAGATAACTGCGTGAGATACTTCGGTTAAAGCTTGTGTAGATTTATTCATTGTGCATCTCCCAGTACTACCTCTTTCAAAGCGTTTTCTGCTTCTTGTCTGGTATCAAAAGTGTCATGGAATGGAGAAAGCTCCCACTGGCCTACACCATTCTCGCAGCGCACAATTTCAGGTTTCTCATCTTCCGCGTCAGACCAATCAGAGTGATAATCTGGATCAATTGGTGCGATACCTGATACATGAACATTGTATTGCTCAAGAATATCTTGATGGGCTTTAACTGCCTCATCTTTACTCCAAGAAATCTGCCAGTGGTCTTTCAAATAAATTGGATTATCTGAATCTCCCCACTGTTGGTCAGGTTCACCAGTGCTGCTTCTAGAAGTATAAAATACTACCCAAATCATGTTAGCTTCCCCCCATTAATAGCTGCTTGAGTTCTGCAACGCTTCGCATACTCACAATGGATAAACGAGCTAGTGTAATGTTAGTGGAGTCGAATAGATGAATGATTTCATCATCAGTCATTTGTTGAAATATTGTATTGTTCATAGTTAGTCACCTTGTTAGTTGCTATGTTTTTACAAACTGTTACCAGTTGTGTTCTTAGGTCTATTCGAAAACATTAGCTAGTGTCAAACTATTTTTTACAAAAAAAAAGATCCCGAAGGATCTTTAAAGTGTTTTACCATAAAAATAAGGCTATGGGTCTACTTGTATTATTGGATCATAGCCATGCTCATGAGGCTCTTTATCCGTATTAACAATAAAGGTAGCTCCCAATTTAGGGGAAAACATCAGTGTTTTACTTTTATTGTGTTCTTCTACTTTGGCTGCAATATCTTTGATATCGTTGGCTAATTGTACTGCATCGTTTGAGTTTAATTTGTACATGTAAACATGGTTTCCCCTCAGTACTTGTGTCAAAGTTAAAATTACTTGCGCGTCAAATCATTATACAACAGATTTTAGTCGCAATTCACTATTAGTACAAAAACATAATCTATGTGTCTATAGTAGAAATTTATTTTTTTATAAAAAACTTTTAAAAAATGTTTTTAGCGGTTTAAAACACTGCTTAAAGTTTTGTTTGACATACTATTAAATATCTATACGTTGTTTTTTATCGGGAGTGACTGCCCGACGTAAACGTAAAAACTATAGGAAATGAAAAAATGAAAATTGAAAGAAATATAAAAAAATACAGAATGAAAACAAAACAAGCTTTACTTAATATGAAAGCGCATTGTGCAAGCGATCAATTTATAAAAGAGTGTAGACAAGCCGCATATGATAGAATTGATCAGGCTATTAATAAAGATGGCTCTTTAAACTGGTCAAAGCTTCCCAATCTAATTGGTCAAAATACTAAGATTAAAAAAGACGTTACTAATTCCAAAAACGATTTAGAAATTTGGGGATTAAGTTTAGCGCCACATTTTATAAGCGGCTTTAATACTTGCAACGGCTTGTCATTAGGATGCGCTGAAGCTTGTCTTATGTTTACTGGCATGGGTCAAAAATTCATGGTCGCTAGTGATGGTCAACACAAGGTCGCAATTGCTCGAATAATTCGAACGATCTTATGGTTTAAATATCGGGATCAATTCAAAGCAAAACTACTAAAAGAAATTACCGCTAAGAGTAAAGCTTTAAGAGCTAAAAAAATAGATATGGCATTTCGTCCAAATGTTTTTAGCGAGGTAAAATTTGAAAAGCTTTTTACTGAATTATTTATTTTGTGCAAATATCTAAAAATACAGGTTTATGACTATGTAAAAGACATTAATCGAATTGTAGAAAATCCGTTTAAAAATTTCTACAATATGACCTTCAGTCTATCCGAAAATAACGCTCTATTTATTCCAACGGCTTTAAAGCATGGATCAAATATTGCCGTTGTTACTGATATTCCCACAAATAAGAATAAAGATAAAAAGAATTATAAATATTCCGTACCTGAAAAGCTTTCAATATCCGGCATAGAGCTATCGACTATAGATGGTGATCAACACGACGCCAGGCATTTAGATAATAAAAGAAATGCTTTTGTTATTCTTAGGGGAAAAGGTCAAACAATCCGAAAAGATAAGACTAATTTTATGGTCAATGTATTTGATCGAGCGGCTTAGTTTTGGCGGCTTTTTACCAAATATTCGGCTTTGTCGCGTTTTGGTGGTGGATATTGGATCTCTTTATTTGACCACCAAAAAAATCAATCAACTAAATTAAGGAAGTAATAAAATGAACCATACTTTTCCAACAGCAAAAAACAAAACAAGAGCAAAACGACGTTTGAAAGCATTAGATAAAAGGGAAGCAATTTTAATTAAACAAATTAAAGTATATGAAAAGCAAATAGCCGCTTATGAAAAAGATATTGAAAACATTTTTGATAAAATGACGGCTATTTATTTAGATCAGAATAATTATGTTTGATTTTATTGGCGATATAATCGGCGCTGTATCTCTATTCATAATATTATTTGGATTGTTATTCTTGCCGCTCTTATTCTAAATAGATCGATCTGCTAACAACTATTAAAGCCGTTCATTTCAGAGCGGCTTTTTTTATGTCCAATTACTTTTAAAGCAAGCAATATAAAAGCCGTCCAGCAATGGTGTTTTATCTTATGGTATTAAAACTCATTAGTAAGCTTTAACCCTATCCAGCGGCTTTTATATTGGCTCTTAGAGTATGGTTCTAGAGATATGGATACACAAAAGCTTCCCTAGCTCTTACTATATTTTTTTATCAAGTAATTATTTTTGGTGATTTTCCCGCTTAAAAAATTAAACATTAAGAAATGTTTTTCTTTTATTTTCTTTTATTATTTATTTAAGCTTTATTTTTATAGCTATTCTTTTGGTTAACCTATTACCGAAGCATTAACAGTTTATTTAATTCTTTATTTTTATGTATATATTTCAATTACTTATTTGATCGATAAAAATTTTTAGAGGGAGGACGAGCGCCACCCCCCACCCCTACCGTTATCGTATACCACCCAGACATATTTTGGGAAAATTAGAACCGTAAACAGCCCCTGTCTGGTTAAGTCGATTATAAATATGTAAACATACTACATGTATGTTGTTTTACTTGACACTTAACTAAATATTAGGTACTATGTAGTTATTGTTTTTATAGTTTAAGGCGAAGCATGAATAAATCTCCCGATTATGGGCAGGATTTAAATCTAGAAGTACCATTATTTATAGATACTGATTTAGAAGTGGACGAGCATGGAGTCCTGAATCTAAAATTGTTTATTTATACAGATGAATCTGGCGATAGTCCTCAGACCCTAAATTTACCCTTCTATCGAATGACTGATTACATTGTAGAAAGTCACGATGAAGATCAAGATTACCAGCAACTTTACTCTATAGCCAATGAATTGGTTAAGGAGTCGGAGCGTATTAGAGAAGTAGCAGAGCGCATAGAGAATAGTACTTCTGCAGTAGCTGATTTATTTAACACGGCGCATGTCTCACCAATATGATCTCTTCCTAAAAGAAGAAGATCTACCTGACCCCCCTTCTCTCAAGCAGTGTAACGGCTGTGGTAAGCATTTACCTGTAGAGGAGTTTGGAGTTTACCAGCCTAAACAAGGCAAAGCTTGGGAGGAAGGTCTAAGACGAGCCTCTTGCAAGGTATGCCACTCAGAGGGTGAGAAGGTTTGTAGGGATTGGAGAAAGAGAAATCCTCTCCCTCAAGACTTTAGCTGCCCTATTTGTAATATGTCTCATGGTGATTTTAAGGCGGCTGGAAGATACCTGTGTAGATCTCCCTTTGCCGTAGACCACTGCCATAAAACGATGACTGTGAGGGGATGGGTATGCAACCCTTGTAACAGTTCGATGGGGTTTATTAAGGATGATATTCAGGCGGTAAGTAATATGCTTGAATTCCTTAAAAAGGACCATAATGCATAGCGGATATACCCATTAGCTAACTACTCCGGAAGTCCTAATTTTGATATAATGTAACTACATATTAGGAGTTATATTATGTTCACTAAAATCTACGATAAAATCATTAAAATACAAAACAGAAGAGCCGCCTACTGGCAGCTACATAACCTAACAGACCAACAACTAAAAGATATTGGTATAAATCGAGGAGATATATTTAGAATAGCCTACAAAGACCAATAGCGTGAAGCATCTAGGCTATCTCTTTATTATATTACTTTTGATGGATTTGTCTGAGGGCGGTAGAGGACTTAGAGTATTATACTATAAGCCTACTTCTACTACTACTATATAGTAGATCCCCTCAAGCGACAATTCATTATACCAATAAAACACTACTTCGTCAATAATAAAGTGTTTTTTTAAACAATAATAAAGTGATTGCCTTTTCTATCAATAAATGTTACAATGTATGGATTAGGCATTCTTTTTGGAGTGCTTATGAAAAGTCTTAATCTCTACTACATTAGAGCCGCCATCGAAGCGAAAACAGGCCAACGGCTAGATTTCCCCACTATTAGAAGACTCCTAGTAGAAGAGAAGCTTATTACCAAAAAAGAATTAGATGCCAATCCAATGGCTCATAGATTCAGAGGCTATGGTGCTTACTTCTTCACAGAAGAGAACTCCGTAGAAATACCCCCAGAACCCCAACGATTTGTACCAACTTATTATATTGAGGAAGAGTTTGATGAATAAAAAATATGCGAATTGCGGAGCAAGCGTACCACCTGCAGGAAAGAAAGCCAAAATGTATGGCGGTGGCATGGCTATGAAGAAAAAGAAGAAGCCTTCCTATAACATGGGTGGCATGGCTGAGAAGAAGAAATCCGGAATGGTTGCAGGGAATATGGGGATTAAAAACCGTTAGCATCTAATGGGCTTTGGGGGGAGAGATAATGTTAGCGGAACTCGCTGCTTGTTCAGCCGCATATTCTACTATCAAGACCGCGATTTCTCAGGGCAGGGAACTTATAGATGTAGGTAAATCTGTAGGGGCGTTTGTATCTGCAGAAGAAGATTTAAAGGCCAAAGTCGAGAAGAAGAAGAATAGCGTATTCACTAAAGTCTTAGGAAAAGCTGGGGATGATTTTGAAGAGTTCCTAGCCTTGGACAAACTAAAGGAACAGAAGCGCGAATTAGAGTCTCATATGCGGCTTTATGCAAGACCTGGGATGTACGATGATTGGGTTGCCTACCAAGGGCAGATGCGAAAGCAGCGCAAGGAAGCCCTTAGAATAAAGCAGAAGGAAGCCGAAGAGCTTCGAGAAATGCTTACTTGGATATTCATTATCGTAGTCATCTGGGGCGGTATCTGTGGCACAGCTTATTGGTGGTTTTTTACTTAAATGTGGTTTCTAGTTTGGCTTCAATTTATGCATGGCGAGTTTGAGTACTACCATATCGCCACCTTTGGATCTGAAGAAGTATGTCAGGCAGAACTAGCTAAGTCCAAAGTCTTGATCACCAACTCAGCAAGTTCAGTGGAATGTTTTGAGGTCGATAGAAATGGCTAAGAAAAAGAAGAAGATTTCTGCAAGTCGAAAGTATGCCAACGGCACTACTTACAAAGACTCTACAGGAAAAACCCATAAGAGAACCTCTGCCAAAGGAACGAAGCGTGGAGATGCCTACTGCGCCAGAAGTTCAGGACAGAAGCAGACTGAGAAAGTCAAAGTCCGGCGTAAAGCTTGGGGCTGCAGAGGAAAGAAATCAGTGAGGTCATAATGGCAAAAGGTCAAAAACATTATTTTAGAGATGGTACTCTTCATACAGGCGGCTCTCATAAGATGCCTAATGGGGATCTGCACTCAGGTGCAAAGCATGGCAAGACAAGTAAGAAGCTGTTTCATTTTAAAGATCTGAGCGAAACGGCAAAGAAGAAAGCCAAAAAAGCCAAAGCATGAAACTTATCAGTCATGGGTCAAAGCACACCCTCTACGACGATCAAGGCTTTGTATTAATTATTACTAGAACAAAATCTATAGTCTTAAATTTTGTGGAAAAAAATAATGGCAGCAAAAAAGAAAAAGAAAAAAGACGCCTGTCACAGAAAAGTTGAAAGGGTCATGCCTAAAACGTCTGCATACAGGTCAGGGCATATAGTTCGTTGCCGCAAAGTCGGTGCTAAAAATTACAACATCGGCGGTAAGAAAAGTGGCAGCAAGAAAAAAAAGTAGTGGATCAAGCGATAGCCTAAATAAGTGGTTTAAACGAAACAAGGGCAAGGGATGGGTTAACTGTAAGACAGGTGGCCCTTGTGGACGTAAGTCTAAAAAAAGTGGTGGTAGCTATCCTGCTTGCCGCCCAACGATGGCTCAATGCAAAACTAAAAAAGGCAAAGCCGCGACTAAAAAGAAGACTTCATCCAAAAGAGTCAATTGGAAAAAGAAAGCCTAGTTAAATGATTTTAGGAGCCATACTAGCTTGTATGATGCCATACGACGCCACGACTTGCACAGTTGTTGCTTGGGAGAAGCAGATGTTCATGGACATAGCTTCTTGCCAACAAGAGATGACTAATTTTGCAGAATATACAGCAAATAATTTTCAAGTACTGGTTCGACCTTACTGTTTCAAATTACCAACTAATTCAATCTAAGGACTTAAAATGGATGATAGACTAGATCGTATCGAGACTAAGGTAGACAAGCTTTCAGAATGTATGATCGAAATGGTACGCATGGAAGAGCGCATGGTCACTGCGTTCAAGAGAATGGACAACATAGTTGAGTATCAGAAGAAAGCAGATGACAGGCTAGACGAAATGGAAAAGCAAGCCCTCGTTAGAGGACAGAAGATTGCTTTTGCTGAACGCATCTTCTGGATGATTGCAACAGGCATCGTCGGCTTGTGCTTCGTATTTTTAAGGTAAAATAATGGAAGACACCAAAGTATTAACGGATAAGCAACAACTCTTTCTAGAAGTCCTTATGACACCTGAGTGCAAGGGCAACATCCGACTAGCTATGAAAGAAGCAGGTTACGCAGATACGACAAGCCTATCGGCTGTTGTAGGACCGTTACAGAAAGAGATTAACGAGAAGGCATCTATGATGCTTGCTATGAACGCTCCTAAAGCCGCTTGGGGGCTTTCAGACGTTCTAGATAACCCAGAGGCAATGGGAGCCAGAAACTCTATTGCAGCGGCTGCACAGATACTGGATCGAACTGGGCTGGTTAAGAAAGAACAAGTAGAAGTGAATAATACAGGCGGTGCTATGTTTATCCTACCACCGAAGAGCGAAGATTGAGCAAGTGGCCTAACCGCACAAGACCTAACAAGACTGCCAAGATGCCTTATGCTTACATAGCCTCTGAGGACGATCCTCTGGTGCTTGTTCCTGATCAGGATAAGGTGGACCTAGTAGAACAAGCTATGGACTATCTGGAGGAAGGAAATAGCTCTAGAAAGGTCACTGCTTGGTTAGTTAGTAAGACCGGAGATAAGCTTTCCCATCAGGGTCTAAACCTAATCTGGAATAGGTTCAGGGGCAAAGGTACAGAGAACCCCTCTAAGCGTCTAAAAGAGATGGCTAAGACAAGGCGCAAGAACAAACCGAAGACGATAGAAGAAAAGAAATTAGCGATAGCAAAACGTAAGCAGACAGATGCTAAACGTAGACTGACTATGGCTAAGAAAGATCTTAATAAATTATCGCCTGAAGAGCCTACGATTTCTTGCAGCCTTGATTTTGATGTGATAGATAAACAAAAGCAGGAACAGGAAGTCATATTCGCCCCCAACGAGGGTCCACAGACAGAGTTCTTAGCAGCATCCGAAAGAGAAGTTTTATATGGTGGAGCCGCTGGTGGTGGTAAGAGCTACGGCCTACTAGCAGACCCCATGCGTTACTTCTCAAACGCTAATTTTAATGGGCTTATTCTTCGTAGAACTAATGACGAACTTAGAGAGCTTATTTGGAAATCTCAGGAACTATACCCCAGAGCATTTAAAGGAGCTAAGTGGGCTGAGAAGAAGTCACAGTGGACGTTTCCTTCAGGGGCAAAACTTTGGCTTACATATCTTGAAAGAGATCAGGACGTATTACGATATCAAGGTCAGTCATTTAGTTACATAGCGGTAGACGAACTTACTCAGTATGCCACTCCCTTTAGCTGGAATTATTTAAGATCACGGCTTCGTACCACAGACCCTACTCTGCCAGTTTACATGAGAGCGACCACCAATCCAGGTGGTATAGGAATGGGATGGGTAAAACGAACCTTCATAGACCCTGCCCCACCCAATAAGAAGTTTGTAGCGCAGGACATCGATACAGGGGATGACCTAGTATATCCTGAAGGACATGCGAAAGCAGGAGAGCCACTATTCTACAGGCGCTTTATTCCAGCCCGATTATCCGACAATCCTTACCTTATGGAAGGCGGTCAATATGAAGCTAATCTACTTTCATTACCTGAGATGCAAAGGCGTCAACTTCTTGAAGGCGATTGGGGAATTACGGATGGAGCAGCTTTCCCAGAGTTTAGGCAAAAAGATCACGTCATTGAACCATACGATATTCCGACTGATTGGACCAGATTCAGGTCATGTGATTATGGCTATTCTAGTTTTAGCTCAGTTCATTGGTTTGCTATTGACCCAAATTTCGACACCTTAGTGTGCTACAGAGAATTGTATGTAACTAAACATACAGGCCGTGACTTAGCCAGAGCCGTATTAGAGGCCGAAGGTGGTGAAAAAATACAGTATGGAGTTCTAGACTCCAGTTGTTGGCATCAGAGAGGACAGCTAGGTCCATCGATTGCCGAAGAGATGATTTCTCAGGGATGCAGATGGCGTCCTAGTGACAGATCAAACGGAGCAAGGATAGCAGGAAAGAACCGACTGCATGAATTGTTTAAAGTAGATGAGGAAACAGGTCTAGCTGGCATACAATTCTTTAATACATGCCGACAGGTAATAGCGGATTTCCCTATTATACCCTCAGATCCCAAGGGCGGTGATGACATTGACCCTCGAACCTCACAGCAAAGACATACCTACGACTCTATCAGGTATGCAGCCATGTCCAGACCGAAGGCATTTAGCCCCTTTGACTTTGGTAATGGCATACCACAACAAAGTTGGCGTCCAGCCGACGCAATATTTGGATATTAAATATGGCCTTGATGGATAAACCTTTACCAGAAGACGTAACTGACTCAGATCTTGCCGTTCCTTTGGACGAGACTGGGGATGTAGAAGCCGAAAATACAGAATACTCTGGTGCAGTAAGCTTTATTAAAGACCAATTTAGACGTTCAGAAGAAGCAAGGCGAGTAGATGAGGAGCGATGGTTAGATGCTTACCGTAATTATCGTGGCTTATATTCGTCGGAAGTACAATTTACTGAAACTGAGAAGTCCAAAGCATTTATTAAGGTCACTAAAACAAAAGTTCTCGCTGCATACGCCCAAGTAGTAGACGTACTTATGGCTGGGTCTAAGTTTCCTATCGGAATAGAGGCAAGACAGTTTCCTAATAACGTAGCTGACGCTGTTTCTATGGACCCAAACAAGCTTACTGAAGAAAAAGTCAAAGAAGAAGCTGGTGTAGACTACAAAATCTCCAATAATATTGTTCGTCCAGACATTGCCAAGGATCTAGGCATTTATAAAGAGGATTTAACTCAAATACAGGACGATTTAGAGCTTGGCGCAGGTAAAATGCCAGGGTCTATAACCTACGAACCCGCGAAAAGAGCCGCCCAGAAGATGGAAAAGCTCATGCACGATCAATTAGACGAGTCAGAAGCCCCAAAACATCTTCGATCTATGGCTTTTGAGACTTGCCTCTTTGGTAGCGGCTGTATGAAGGGTCCATTTGCCCAAACTAAAGAATATCCGCGCTGGACAGAGGATGGTGACTACGATCCGGTAATGGAAACTATCCCTAAAGTAGAATATGTCTCTATTTGGGATTTTTATCCAGATCCTGACGCCAGAAACATGTCTGAGGCAGAGTTTGCTATACAACGCCATAGAATGAACCGCACTCAGCTTAGATCTCTAAAGAAAAGACCGCATTTTCGTTCAGAATCCATAGAATTAGCTCTAGAATATGGCCCAGACTATACCAGAAGCTACTGGGAAGACGCACTAGAGGACGATGGTGTTTCTCCAGAGATGGAAAGGTACGAAGTTTTAGAATATTGGGGCATTTTAGACACCGATTTAGCCGAAGAAGCCGATATAGATATCCCTAAAGATTTACGTCAAAAAGACGAAATTCAGGTCAATATTTGGATTTGTAACGGTCAAATCCTTAGATTAGTACTAAATCCCTTCACTCCTAACCGCATTCCTTACCTATCAGTTCCTTATGAGCTAAACCCTTATTCCTTCTGGGGCATTGGTGTAGCTGAGAATATGACAGACACCCAATTGCTGATGAATGGCTTCATGCGAATGGCAGTCGATAATGGAGCTTTGTCTGGTAACCTATTGATAGAAATAGATGAAACTAATTTAGTTCCAGGCCAAGACATGTCTATATATCCAGGCAAAATTTTTAGGAGACAGCAAGGCGCTCCAGGCCAGAGCATACATTCCCACTCGTTTAAAAACGTCAGCCAAGAGCTATTAATGATGTTTGATAAGAGTAGACAACTAGCTGATGAGGCTACTGGTATTCCATCCTACTCACATGGATCTGGAGCAGTTGGCGGCGTAGGACGAACTGCTTCAGGTATGTCTATGCTG
>Ga0098038_1000214_pt1 | contig 26217 bp, 21 predicted proteins | sample 5B_taG_FD_75051 | JGI IMG/M metagenome (GOLD analysis project Ga0098038, IMG submission 75051) | Marine viral communities from the Subarctic Pacific Ocean - 5B_ETSP_OMZ_AT15132_CsCl metaG | ecosystem: Environmental > Aquatic > Marine > Oceanic | place: Pacific Ocean | collected 2015-01-08 | reverse complement strand
CTAAAAGTTTATATTCGTTTTTATCAGATTTTAAATCAATGTCGATGTCAGCTAGTTTTTGAGTAAAATCATCGGACTTGAATTTTCTGATAAGTGTTGCATTATCTCGATTCTCATCTGCAGCCTTTTGATATAATTTATCAAAGATATCTACTCCAATAAATTGTGAGAGTATTTCTTTTCTTTCCGATTGTGATTTATCAATAAAGAGTGCGTTGTTTCCTTGTAGTGATAATGTAGTTAATACAAAATCTTCAAACTTACCAAGATACTTTTCAATGTTTTTATTAGTTTCTCTTCTTTGTTCACCATTAAGTGATTCTACCACGCCAGCATCCTCTCTCCAGAAGTTTACATCTACTTTTAGGTTTGTACCCTTTCTTGTCCATTTAGCACGTCTTTCGATGTAATAATCCACTCCATTGATTTCAAAGTTAAACTTACAATAAAAGTTATCTTTACGATTATTAAGAATATTCTTTGAAGATGCGGTACGAGAAGTTTTATCGTAAATACAAAATGATAGTGCATCAAAGAGAGATGATTTACCACTAGCATTTGGTGCAAAGATACCCATGATACCTAAAGCCTTTTCAAAACGAACTAAATTGTTTTCTCCATAGGAAAACATATTAGAGAATTCAAACTCCTTTGGTGTCCATAGAATGTTTTCTGCTATCTCTGAATCATCTATATGTGAGTTTAGTTCTGAATTTATTTCTGCAATCTTATCAAGTTCATTATCTTCTAGTAGATATTGTCTTTCTAAGTAATCTCTAATTAGTTGGTTTTGGAAGGTTTCGTTTTTAACATCACCAACAATATTTTTATTTACCTTTTGATTAGTTTTAAGTTGTCCGATTGTATCGGTTCTTGTTACAGTAACTTCAGCAACTTTGAATAACTTTTTTAATTCAGTTATTCTTTTTTTCATATCACTTGCTTCAGTTTTTGTAAACCTCAACCTTAATCTTGGAAACTTTGGAAGTTTAGTACCAACTTCATCATATACCCATTGTGGTATTTTACCATTTACTACATCAACTGTTAGGAATCCATACTCGTTATGAATATGATGTTCTGTAAAAGTTCGTGTTGGAATATCCCAAAGTAAATAACCATGATTCTCAAGTAACTCACCATGGTTTTGTTGAATCATAGAACCTGCGTATGCAACCCATTCATATCCTTCACCGAATGTTTGTCTTTTATGAATATCACCTAACATTGCCATATCGAATCCATCAAACATATCAACCTTAAAAGAGTTTGAAGATACTGTGTATCCAATATCAGTTTGTGCTTTGTTTACTGGTCCATGAAATAAAGCAATTGTGTTTTCACCTTCTACATCTTTACCCTTAGGCCAATTTTCTTTGTTATCCATGATGGAATACACAACAAAAGTAAGGTTATGTATATTATACACGCCAGTATCACGCAAGTAGTGAATACGAGGGTTTTTAAGATTATCGATAATAGGTGTGAGAACATCTAATCTGTGTGAATTGTTTAAGTTACAATCATGATTACCAGTAATAAGTACCGTTTCTCTTAGTTTAGCACACTCAGTTAAGAACCAAGATATCTCCTTCACTAACTCTGGTGACATCTCTGTTTTAGCATGAGCAATATCTCCTGCAAGATAAATCATAGAATCTTCTAATTTATCTTCTTTTACTTGTTTTAAGAATTTTTTGAATACTTGTCTGTATTCTTTGTGTCTTTGGAGATTACGAATGTGTAAATCTGCCAAGTGATAAACTTTATTAATTATCATAGTTTTTAAAGTAACTCCTTATTAAAATTAGGTTGTGTATATTTTTGTTTTTGAAATATAAATTTTTGTTGTTGCATTTTGAAAAAATTGTGTTCCAATCTACTCCAATTTCCAATATAGTATTTTCTTAAATCCTCATTACTCATATTATTTAGGATATCTAAATTTGATTTGTACTGATTAAGTATTTCACGAAAAGATTTTTTTTCAGTTGTATCAAATAAATCGTCTGCTAACCAATAACCACATCTTTTAAGATATTTTTTAATTCCATATGAACCAAGTATTAGAGGTATGTTGAATGAACAAAATGGATTCCAACTTTTTTCACTTAGGTGAAGTTCCATTTCTGTATCATCAATTATTATTTTAGTTTCCATAATACAAGATACATAACTTGTTAAACAATATGCAATAGGAGGTAAATCTGGATTAACTTGTCCTATTTCACTTTCTTCAAATGTTGTATCTAATATTTTTGGAACATTTTCATTTCTCCATTTTAGTAATGAATCAGAAAGTTCATCATCACTATAATCTTTACTAAATCCACTATATGCTAAATGTGAATCTTTATCTAAACCTATGTTATGGATGTACTTGTATATTTCTAATCTTTCTAATTTATCAACACCAACAAAAAAGTTAATTTTCTTTGGTCTCCTTTGTTTAACAAAAGGATTAAGTGTTTTGTATAAATTATTATACCAATCAGTTTTTGCTATTCTATATCGATAGTAATTAAATACATTGGTCGTATCTGCATAGTTAAACTTATTAGAATGAAATGTGTAATATTCATTATCAGTATATGGTTGATAATTATCATCATCTACAAAAACTAATTTAACTTTATATTTTTTTGATAACTTAACAATGTTTTTTTCAAAACCTGGTTCTGAGTAATCGGTGTATTGAAAATCACAAACAATCCAATCGTTCATACTAGGATTGATTTCTTGAATATGATTTTCTAAAATACCAAAGTAATCCTCGTTTGGTGGCATTTCTTCTACAATAGATTTATTTTCAATTTTATATTTTGAATCAAATTTATGAATGATTAAATCTTTACATTCACTCCAATCGATACAATCATACCATGCAGCGTATGAACCCTTTCCAATATGATGTGGTATTACATGAATCATATTCCTTTTAATTTTTGAGATATAATATCACTAAAATCTGTTTTTGCTGATTGTTTAAGTTTTGAATTAACTTCAGAAAATCCCATATCAGATGCATCTTTATCTGATGGTACAATGTTTTTTGTTGAAATACCTTGATTGGTAAATTGCATAGTGTATTGTAACGCTTGTTGTTGAGCATCTTCATCTAATAATATGTTGATACCCTTGACCCCATTTTTAAATATGGCATCATTTAATTTTTTAGGAACGAACTTACCAAGTATAGGAATTGCATTTCTTTTTACTGCAAGTGCATCAAATACACCCTCTACTAATGTTATTGGTTCTTTCCAATTAATATGGTTTTCAAACATGATAACATTTTTTGAAACTGGTGGGTTTTTGTATTTAAATTTTTCCTCAGTAAATACAGACCTCGCGATGAAGTAATTGAGTCTGTTATCAATATCATAAGAAGGAATAATAATCCTATTGGCATAATGACCAGAATCACAATAACCGATATTATATCTTCTAATATCTTCTTTAGTGATACCTCTTTCTTCTGCATATTGTAATGCCTTTCTGTAAATAGGATTAAATTTACCTTTTGGTTTTTTTAGTAATGAATTAAATTCATTAGGTAACCTTAACTCTACCTTTTCATCTTCGGTATCTTGAGAATATACTATGTAATCATCACCATAGATTTCAAATATTTTCTTTAGTTTTCGAGAATCTACATGAAGGCGTTTTAACAACCTTTGTATCTTTCTACCTTTTGCATCACAAACCCAACAATGCCATTTTTGAGTTTTCAAATTGACTTGTAATTTTTTCTTATGGTGATGACAAAAAGGACAGTAGTGAGCTTGTTCATCGTTTTTCATAGATGTACCAACGCCCAACACCTCATCTAATATTGTAATAACCTGTTGTTTATCGTGTTGTGAAAGCATAATTTACCAATAAAACAATGTAAATATACGAAAAATATTTTAAATATCCAAATCTTTTCTAAAAAATTTACCTAAAATGTTGTCATTTAGGGATAATTCCTCTGATAAGACCTTATGCTGGAACAATTCTTCTACTTCGTAGTAAGTTAGAGATTTAGGTGTACTACAAAATCTAAGTATTCTTAGTTCTAAACTATCGTTAATTTTATCTTGATTGTTTTGTTCTTTTGCTGCTTCACTTTCAAGAAACCACAATTGAACTGCTGTGTTGGAAGAACGATAATCTTTCCATTTCGATTCTTTGATTACCTTTCTTTTTCTTTTATACCCTTTTAGAGGAGGTAGTGTTCTTTTTGCATATATAGATTTCTTTCCTATATAATATTGACCTGTTTCGTGGTTTGTAATTTTGTATATAAATCCGATAGTACCCTCTGGCATATCTGATATTTCTGTTATAGGTCTACCTTGGTAAGTCCATCCCATAGTTAAAAATCTTAAAATCATTTTCGTACCTCTCTCGAACCCAATCTACCATCCATTCTTCAGTATAATATACTTTCGTATAATATTGTTGTTGATTTAAATTTGGATGTCTATTATAAATTGGATTTCGGTTAAGATGCGGAATTTTGTTTGTATAATTTAATTTTGTAAAAATTTCATTACAATCATTTTCATAATTTTCATATCTAGCGATGTATGAAACTTTTTTATCAGTTTGTCCCGCGTTAATAAAATAACTTTGGGGGAATGTCCAAACATTCGTTGGGTCTATATTTTTTAGATATTCACCAAAATCATGTATTGTATTTCCTTTTCGGTATTCGTCCTCAAATGCACTGCAAATTCTGGTGAATGGATTTCGTACTACTGTAAAGATAAAGTAAGTACCATCACAATCTAACATTCTTAATGAATCATGGACAGAAACTTCCTCTGTGTTATTATCTTCTAATAATACTTTTGTGATTGAAGTTCCACCAGTCTTTGGTATATGAACAAATGCCCATTTAGAATAATGGTTTATAAGTAAACTCAAGTTTTAAGAATTTATTATTCTAATATTGTACTGAATCTGAATAATTTTTTTGATTCAGTTTTCCTCCTCTAGCTTTTTCCAAAGCCTTTTCGTCTAATGATAATTCGCCATATTCGAAATCACCTTTAGATATAGGAGTTTTATCCTTGTTAGTTTTACCTAACTTAGCAAACTCGGATTTTTTGTAAAGTTCTTCAATTGATGCCATGATTATTCTTCAATTTCAATTGTTTTGATTATGAAACAACCTTCATCTAATCTTTCAGCAAGACCTTCGTCATCCCAAAAAGCGTTGATATCAGCTCCTTCAACTATTTCATTTACCTCATCTATTGAGATACCTTCGTGAGTAATGTTACCCTCTAAATCTACGATGTTGTATTTTACTGCCATAATTTTATTCCTTCTTAAATTAAGTTAAACTAAGTATAAATATAGGATTATACATCAAAACGAACTAAGAAGTTAACATCATAATCAGGTAAATTCTTAATTGGTTTTGGTAATTTTGCTACTGCAACCATATCTCCATTCTTATCATACAACCCTATTGTACTAATATATGTTGATAAATATGAACCAGTAGGGTCTACTGAAGCACTTGTATAATAATCTTCCCAACTACCACTTACTGATGAATTAAATGAACCTGAAATAAACTCTCTTCGTTTAATATCATCGATTTGTTTGATAGTTCTAGTTCTTGCTGGAGAAACATTTGGTATTGCTGTTGTTGTGAAATCATACGAACCACTTACTTGTACTTCCACTGCTGATGGATTTTGTGAATAGTTAAATTCACCTGCTTTTGCAGTAAGTAAAATTTCTTGTTCTGTTATTGTTTCAGTTGAACGATATTCTAAACTATAAGAAACTAATTCAGTAGATTCTTGTAATACAATAATACCATCCGAATAGAATATGTTACCAAATCTTGATTCATCGATTCCTATACCATCGAATTCAAGAGGTGCTGCTGTTTTTAATAATCCACTACTTAAATCAAGTAAAGTAATCTCTACCACATCTGTATCACTTCCAAATGTCATTGTAGCCAAACCACTCTGAGGGTCATATTGAGATATTGTACCTGTAAATGATTCTCCATCTGCATCTTCTAATATAATCTCACCACTATTAAAATCTAAAGAAGTAATAATGTATTGTGGAGTAAGTGATGCAATACTTCCAACTGAGTTATCTCTATATACTGTACTCGTTGCTAAATCTGTTAGAAGAACACTACCTGGTTTTACTCCTAAACCTTTTTTTGATTGTGGTATAGAAATAACTGTGATTTTATTATCAAGTTCTCTTTCCTCCTTTATGTTACCTAAATTATTATATTCACCATATGTTGTAAATATGTTTCCATCATTTCTATAATATTTTGATTTAATGGATGCGTATAAAGGATGATGTGCAATATTGTTTGTTGTAGCTGCAGATGATGATTCGTACGCACTTCCACTACTTAACTCACCAATAAATGGTGGATGAGTTGCATAAGTTTGTATGAATTTCTTGTGAACTTTAAAGGTTCTAAGATTAATACTCGATTTTGGTATTGATTTTAACATATTGCTAATATTCCTCTATATAAATATATTGAAATAAAAAACCCCATTCACGATGGGGTTTATTATGTTTGAAATGCGTGCCTACGGTTTAGAAATCAAGTTTTACTTTGATTAATACTTCTTTATCAAATGATTTAGCAATTGGTTGTGATGTTTTAGCAACTGCCAATAATTCGTTTGAATCACTATATAAACCAATAGTTGTAATAAAAGTTTTAGGGTCTTTTTCAAATGATGATTCAGCAAATGAATTATCTGAACCACTTACAAATGTTGGGTTATTAGAGAAGTTAAATTCTCTATTTGTTGCTCTTACAAAATAATGTGATGTTGAAACATTCTCTGTTCTTCTTGCTTCAAAATCTCCACCACCATTTACTGCGTTATACAACCAGAAGTGATTCTTTTCTTCTGTTGCTACACCATATTTGATTCCTGCTGCTCTATTTGAACCTGCATCGATTGAAGAACCGATTGATGCTGTAATAGCACTTGGATTAAGAACTATAATTCCTTGGTCTGGATAAAATTTACCAAATCCTTGTCCTGCAGCTGAACCACTTGAATATTTTGCTATGATTGTTGCTTCGTTTTCTGAACCTAAGTTTAAAGAACCAGATACTACATCAAATACTCTACCTGCTCTACCAACTGTATCTGAAAACTTCTTTCCACTATCATCGATGAATGTTGAAATACCAAATGAACCACTTAATTTAAGTGACCAGTTTCCTGCATCCATTTTTTCTTTATATCTTGCTCTTGCAAGGTTAATAACAAATACATCATTAGATTCAATTGTATCACCAGATGCAGAAATAAATTTAAATTTAGCTTCATCTTGGTCTAAGAGGATTGAACGATATTGTGCATAAGTTGCTTTTGATGCAAGTTTAGAATCATCATTATTTGCAAGTGATACTGAACCACTTCCAAATTTATGTCCATATGCAACCGCAAATTGTACATTATCTGCTCCTGCCGTATCATATACATTTACATAATAATTAGCACTTGCTGCTGCTTCTTGTGTTGATGAAGTAAAGAACGAGGTTAATGAACCAGTATCTCCACTCCAAAGACCTGTAGTAACTACTTGTACTTTTCCACTTACTTGGTCAAACTCTCCAAATCTTTTATATATTCCATTTGAGATTGAACCACCAGTAGCACCAAGTTTATCACCACCTGAAAGATATTGGTTGATAATCGTTTGTAATTGTTCTGACGTAAGATTACCACCACTGGCATCTAAATAATTTGCCAACTCTTGTGTTAAGTTTACTCCTGCTTGTCCTTGTATTTGTGCCATTTTTTTATTTCCTCTTTAATTTATGATACATAAGTTACTGTCACCGGTATGGTTTGTGAACCACCTGTCTCATTACCATATACTGTAATCGTTGTTGCAATTGTTGCAGTTACATTTGGATTAGGTATAAATGTAAATGTTAAACCTGTTTCTATTGCTGCTGTTGCAGTTATTTCATCACCTAAGAATGTTGGTACTGAACTTGCAACACCTGATAACCCTGCTCCAACAATACTACCAGCATTTTTATTTGATAAAATTACTGTATATCCATTTTGTGTGTTACCACTTGGAGATGTAGTTGGTGTTAGGGAAACTTGACCTGAATTCTGATTTACAGAAATCGATGGTACACCAAATTCTACCTTTGGAATCTTTGTAGTACCCTTTGGAAGAGTTACTAATTTATATCTTAAAGTTTGTGTTTCATCTGGTGAAGCCTCTGTAATTGGAATCGCCTTGATTGCTGCATCATAAAAAGCACTACCTTTTGGATGTGCTGGTTCGTATAATGTATAATCAATCTCATCATCACCTAAAGCGAACTTGGTGATATTAAGACCTTCACCTGATGCAAGTTTTTCTCTTCCTTTTTTGGTGAGAATTGCATCTACTGTTATTTCTGTATTATCTAAATATGCCATAGTTTTTTTCCCTATTATGTTACAATATATAAATATAACTATTTTTAAAATTCAATAATTATTTGTTAATCTACTTCTAAAATTGGTTCTCCACTACCTCTACCACTATCAGAAACTTTAAGTGTATTCGGATTAGTTGTAAATGTTTGAACAGGTGAACTACCATCTAAAGTAGTTGCAGCTGTTAATTTAGAACCTCTGAAGAATGAGTTTTCTAAACCAGTTGTTAAATCACCAGTATTAATGTAGTGTGTAGGGAATGCACCATTAAGTGGTGTTACCGCTACAATGTTACCAGATACAGTTGGGTCTGTGGATTCATTACCATCAGAACCGGTAAATGGTAAAATATTTATAAAATTTCTAAATCTTGTTTCAGATACTAATTCAGTTCCTAAAGATGAATCATTAGAATCTATGTTTGTTGGAACATCTACTGTGAATGATTCTTTCATTAAAAACACTTTACTTCTTTCTCTTACAAAATTATTATTTTTATCAAGTTTTGTTATGATTGCATTTGAACCACTACCATACAAACCAAATCCTGCTACTGTTAGTGAGTTTGGTTCCATTCCTATTTGTTGATATGCCGTAGAATCAAATTCACCTTGTACCGATTGTGTTAATACTGCTTCAATATTAATTTCAAAACCACCCATATCAGAACCAGAATTTCTAGTAATAAATCCACTTGAAGAAATATTTGATGATTCACTTACAATACCTTGGTAATTTATTTTAGAACTTTCTAAACTACCAGTTAAAGTTTCTTGTATTTCACCTTCATGGAAATCTTTTGAACCAGATAATATTGTAATATCTCTTGTGTCTAGTTCAACTGAATAATCATCTTTTGAAGATGTAACTATCATCTCATCTTGTATTCCTATTGTACTTTCATATTGGTCATTAGAACCAGTAGGTTTGTTTCTTTGAATTTTACTTCGTTCTAACATATGAGGTTCTATAAGTAAACCAGTTGTTACTTTAGCTCTTGCAGGAACGAGTGTTTCTAGGAGTTTAAATAAAGATTTATCAATATACCTTACCAACTGAATATACTCGTGGAAATCGATGTTATATCGATTGAAATAATAGTTTCTAAACCTATCTAAAGATGTATAACTATCTTGGTAGTAATCACTTGGGTCACCAATTAAATCATCAATATTAAAATCACCAATTGTTTTTACTATATCAAGATTAAGTTCTTTTGCTGGTGAAAAGAATAATCCAAGTTTATCTGAATCTAAAGGTGATTGGTCAAATGATTTTTTAGTTGCTCTACTTCTGTAACTTAAATTTGATTCTAATGTTTGAGATTCAAACCTAATCTTATCCCCTACTGAGAATCCTACACTCGGTACATTAGAAGTGTTCTTTCTATCATAGAATGTAAATCCATATGGGTATGATGATGAAGGAAAATGACTTGCAGTAATAAAGTTTGCATAAGTTGTATCTGGTGATACATTCTCTATTGAACCTGATAGTGAAGTTAATCCTTCTGTTACTATTGATTGTGATACTATACTATTTCTCCAATTATCATCAGTAGATGTTAAATTTCTTGGACTTTCAAAATCTATTCTTAATAGTAAATCTTCAGTTGAAGATGAAGAATGATTACCATCTATTGCATCACCATTTAGTGCGTGATTATCAACTCGTGATTCTGATAGTGGAGTATTCCATAATCTTATTTCGTCAATCGAACCAGTAAATGAACTACCACTAACTCCTAAACCTCCAATAATTAATTCTGAACCATTACTCCAACCATTATTGTTTCCAATTGTAAATGATGCACTTACTTCATTTCTTATTCTTTCTTGGAATCCTTCTTTTGCAAATACTTCAAATGTAGAAGATGAACCAGATGTTCTATTTACAACAACTTGTGTATAATCTTGATTAAAGTATGGGAATGTATCGGTGGATTCAGAATAGTATGTTGAACCAGATAATACATTTAATTGTAAATTAGCGGAAGAACCTGATACATAATTTAAATCTAAACTCCAACCACTACTAGAAAGTAATGTTTGTGTTTGTTTAGTATTTGTTTCAACTCTTACTTCCACTGCACTCGGATAATCACTATTTTGTGGTTTCCAAGGAATTATTAACTGTTGAGAACCAGAAATATTAATTGCAGATGTTGTATCATCATAAGTATATTTAACCAATCGTGAAGTAGTATTATCCTTTGGTCCACCAAACTCCATGATTGTTAACATAGAATTTGGAATTCCATAAATAGATAATGCTGCGTGAATTGCTCTCTTTGTTCCTTTATGTTTATATAAGTAAGGTAAGTTATTTAATATTCTTCTCCAAGTTTCTTGTTGTCTACTTTTACCTGACATTGTGGAAACTTGTGTACCATCACTATGTTCTCCAAATGCATATTCCCAAAGTGTTTCAGATGACATACCCAAATCAGCATCCCAACCTAGTGAATTCAACATTTCATACATTAAATCACTTATGATACCATCCTTAAACTTGTTTTCAGTTTTCTTAGATTTAGATAATCTTGTAATGTAGTGATATAAAATATCAAAGTGTTGTCCAACCATATCAAAGAATAAAACAAACTCTTGTCCATTATCTTCTTCTTGAATATGGATTGGTAAATTGTTTACTAATCTTTGTGGGTTATTTCTATCGTATTGTGATGCAGATGCAAAAGTAGTGTTATACCAATTTATTGCTTGAGAACTAGATGGGTTTAATAAACTACCTGTATCAGTAAGTTTAATATCACTTGTACCACTTTTTGGATATTGTAATGAACCACTTACTGTATAAAGGTGTTTTTCAAATGCGTCAAAGTTTTGTTTACATTCTGATATTTTTGCTAATAACCTTCTCTGTTCATTTTTACTTGAGATTGAACCTGCTGAACCTGTAGCATTAGAAAGTGCTTCATGTTTACTTCTATAAGATTCTAGTAATTTTACTTTGTAATAAAAGTTTGCTACTCTTTCTTTTGCAGATGAGTACTTTACAAAATTATCATATTGTATTGCACTACCTGATGTATATTCTAATTCAAGAGTATCTAATGAGAATCCACTACCTGAAACAAATTCTTGGATTACTGCCTCTGATGATACTGAACCACTTGCAATTAAATCATCATATATTTGATAACCAACATCATCATTTAGTTCTAAACTAAGATTTGGTGTTAATGCTATACAATCTGCAGATGTATCATCTAATATTGTAATTTGGTCAATTAAAGGTATTGATTGAATTTTTGAAATCCATATCTTATCGTTTACATCGATTCCACCTTCTAATGGTTCATATAATTTTAAAACAATTGATTTCTCTTCTTTAATCTTCTTTCTCTCATTTGTATCTTCAATTATTTCATATTCTGAGAAAGTGTCATCATCAATTCCATAAGTGGAAATTAATTTATTTTCACCATCACCTAAATGTAGATAATGAGTTAATAGTGGTGATGTATGTTCATCAAATTGTGTGTAATCAAAACAATATTCAAATGCTTTTCTAATATCACCAATTACATCACCTCTTCTAAGAGTTAAATCACCTTTATCAAATGTAATAGTTATATTTTCAACTTTACCAGATGTTAGTTCATCTCCTTGTGCATTAAATGGTATTAAGAATAATTGGAATTGAAGGATGTTATCATCCTCATCAAATTGTCTCCTAGCTACTCTTAATACATCTTCAACTGTAAATGTTGCTTTACCTGATTTAGAGAATTGTCCTAAGAAGAAATCTTTTTGTGCTTGTGGATTGTATTTTCCAGCATAAACTCTTACATAATCAGTATTAATTGATTGCCAACTAATATCAAAAGGAACATTAAATTCTTTAAAATCTGCACCTTTAATATTTTGTGGATAGTTTATATTCGTAATATCTGGTCCAGGTATAAATTCTCTACTTTCAACAACAATTGTAATTCTTTCTACATCACTTCCACCAATTTTATTTCTTGCTTGAATATAAAGACTATAAGTTCCAACCCCATTTAAGAAATCACCTTCAGTTAATGTTATTGTACCATTTGATTTTTCTTCTCTTTTTGTTTTACCTAACGAATACTCTATATTATCTGCGTTAACAGTTTGATACTCAATCTTTAATGGTTCTTTATCGTTTATGTTGTATTTGTATTGATTAGAAGAAACATTCAATAAAGGTACCTCTATTGGTTTTTCTCTTGGTACTTTTATTGCATCAACTGTAATGTTAGTCGTTCCTTCTCCTAATTCTAATTTGTAATCAGTAGTTTTGATGGATTGTACCTTCCTACTATTAGGTGTATCGAAACTATAAGTTACTGTGTGTGTAGTTTCATCAATACCAACACCAAAGAATTCAATATACAATGGAGTACTATCCGCATTTCTTTTTAATGTTAGTTCAACTTCATCATCAGTTAGTAAGAAATTAGTTTGACCAGTAGATGTTCTATATCTAATAATATCATTAGATGAAACATTTGAAGTTATAAATACTTTTGTACCAACTGGTTTTGGGTCTATCCTTATAATATCAGATTCAAGATTGAAATCAAGAGTTACTGTTTCGTTTTGTAGTAAATTTGTGTAATCAGTTCCAAATGTTTTAAAAGGTTTACCATTTTTTAAAATTTGAAATTCATAGTAAGGGAATTGTATATTACCAAAATTTCTTGTAGTTTCATCAGATATACCTACTATTCCTCTATCTCTATCATTTTCAAAAATTGGAATACCTAAACCTATATCATCTATAAATGGTAATGGTTTAATTTGTTTTTCAAAGAATTTTTTTACTGCTGCAACTTTGTAGGTATCGGTTGATTTAAAATTATCTCCACTTTTTACTGCAAACTTTTTTCCTTTTAATAATTCTTTAGCAGTAAACACAAATGAACTTGATGTTCTTTTTTGTGAATCTGTACCATCAATTAATATTTGTGCATCTCGATTTGATTTAACTACAACTGTAAGACTTGGTGTTGGTGATAACGGGCCAGTATCACTTGTAGTATAGATACAACTTGTGTTATCTGCTACTGTTGCATTTGGATTGTAATTAATTGCTTTTTTATCCATACAACCTTTTACAATTCTTTCGAGACCTGGTGCTTGTGGTACTCCCTCACCTGGTATAAATCCTATTCCACCAACAGCAGGAACACTTACTCCAGGTCCTAAATCAAATACAGGTACATTATCAACAATAGAAGTTGGATTTAATGCTCTACCACCAGTAGCTGAATCTGATTGTTGTACAAATGCTGTATTACCACCATCACCCATATTAATTGCTGGGCCCATATCTCTAGTATAGACATCTTCTTTTGGTTGAGGTGTAATATCAACCCAATTCTTACCATTCCATTCCCACTTACCGATAACTTGAACACCAGCAACAATACTACCATCGTTGACAATCTGTCCTCGTCTCTTTCCATCTAATTGTGGGGCCGTATGTTTTTTTTGACTGTGTGGCATTAGTAATTATTCCTTATCTGTATTGGTTGTTGAACTGCATCAAGTGGATTATCAAATGGTGTTGGGATAGTATTTCCCCCACTTTCATCAAATTGGAAATTAGGTCGTTGGAAACCTCCACCACCTCCACCAAATCCTCCACCACCAGGTGAACCTAAGCCAGTGTTACCAACTGTTTGAAAATCTGATACACCACAAGCTCCTCTTTCAATAACACTAACTCCATCTGGTGCACTTACACTACCAAATTTTGCACATATGGTTGTAGTTTCACCTGGCATTAATCCACTTGAGGTTTTTGTAGCACCACTACCATCAATATATGTTACTGAAATTATTTGTGATGTTTCATCGTTAAAATATGGATTACCTACGAATCCACCTCTTCTATCATCAAAATATCTATTTGAATGTCTATCGTTTGAAATCAAATAGGTTCTCGTATCTACTGTTGGTCTTAGTTTTGGAACTTCCCTAACATCACCGCTAGTAATATTAAAAGTACCTTTCTTGAGTGAAATATTGAATGCGTCAAATTCTCTTCCATTTTGTGTTTGTATAATATCATCTCCATTTCTATATTGAAATTGTGCAGTATCTGACCAAACATAATATTTTTTATTTTCTGTATTTGATTTGTAAACACAACTACCATCATCCTTTGTTGCTTTTGGATTGTAATTTGTAGCTTTTGGGTTTGTACATCCTTGTACTTCTATTCTATCTTTATATTGACAACTACCATCTTCAGTTGTTGCTAGTTCGTTATAATTAGTTGCCTTTGGGTCTGTACATCCGAGTACTTCAGATTCGATTACTGTACTATCGTAAATACTATTTGATGTTCTTGATTTTAAAATTTGTTTTACTTTATCTAAAGTAATTTGTTCTTCTTTAGTTAAAACACTATTTTCTTGAATATCTCTTTTTGGTAAATTAAAATCAATAGAGTTAATTAGTGCGGTGATTGAATCATCTTGAAGTTTTTTTATTGATAACTCAATACAATCTTGTTCTTCAGATGGTTTACCATAATTTACATCATTTAAATTCCAAACTCTTTTGTTTGCATAAAATTTCATAGATTCAACAAACTTTCTTTCTACTTGATACATGAAAATATCAAAGTTTTCAATCTTGAATTCTCTTTTGATTTTATTAATATACTTTTTTCCATCCTCTTCTTTACCTTTACAAAGTAAAAATGTAGAAATGATTTTTTGTAAATCAACACTTTCTATAAACTTTTCTATGTAATATATTACATCATCTCTGAATGTATCACCATTTGTGAAAACATTGTATCTTCTTTCTAAATCTTCATTTTTTTGTTTTGCTCTAATTGGTAAAACTCTAATTTCAGTTCTCGATGGTGATATTTCATGTATCCATAATTTATCATCATCACCCGTCTCATTACCCAACCTTCTATTTAAAAGAGTTACTTGAGTTTTGAATATACCATTATTATATCCTGCTTCTTTAATTAAAACTTCTATATCAACAATATATTCAGGTACATCACCTTTTTTCTTTGTAAGAATATTATCAGATATTAAAAAATATTTGGAAATATTTGCATCATCTAAGTGAATATATCTAACTAATTTACCATCATCTCCTTGAGGTAACTGATTATCACTTACATCGTACAATATGAATTCAATCATATCTGCACAACCAAGACCAAAGTTAGCCTTTGATATTTCTTTTTGAAATATCTTTCTATCTTCTTGTTCTACAAGATAGCCTTTTCTTCCTTCTATATCTTTAAAATCTTGTATTGCCATTAGTTACCTTTTCCACCACTTCTTAGTTTTCTATAAAATATACCTTTCAAATTATAAGTATCTGAGCCAATAGTTAGTGTGATATCATCTGTGAATTCTCTTCTTCTACCTTTTGGACTGTTTACATTTCTAATTTTCTTAGCATCTATTTCAACAACACCTGGAGTTTCTCCACTTCTTGGTGGTATCGTACCACTACTTTGTGAGAATCCTAACCATGGTCGTCCATGTCCTCCTACTCCTGCCTTAACAGATATTGACCAGTTTAATTCATCTTCTTCATTAAAGTTGTATAATTCAAGTGAATCTAAACCAGACCAACCTGAACTTTTTCTATTACTTCTAAAGTGTATCTGTCTTGATTCGAATAAACCTGGGTCATCGTGTGGTTCAGGTACTTTATAACCACTATCTCCTTTTTGTTCAAACGAATTATCTGGGCCTGATAAGTTTGCTCTAATTGCTGTTTCTTCTTATGCTGCTTCTTCTTGTTCTTCTAATCTGATTAGAGTTTCTTTCTGTGCTTGTAAACCTCTTACTTGTGCTTCTAATGATACTCTTTCAATCGCCTCTTTTGTACCCTTAATAATCGCTTGTTGAAAATCAGCAAGTAATGTTGTGTATCTATCATTTGCTGCTTGTAATTCATTTTCTGCTGCTGCCTGTTGTATCTTAGCCGAATCAGCTTCAACCTCTAATTGTTGTACTACTCCTTTTAATCTTTCTATTTCTGCTAACGCATCATTTAGTTGTACTCTTAAATCAGCAATTTGTTCTAATGCATTTTCATACTTAACTCTTAAATCATCAAACTTAGATTTAAGAATATATGGTCCTCGTTTAGGTCTTTTTTCTTTTATTAATTCATCAACCTTAACATCAACTGCCTTTTTTAATTCTTCTTCATTATATTTTGGTTTTTCTACATAACCAGTAGATTCTCCACTAAATGAAATTTGTTCTTCGTTGGGTGTTGTATCAACCTCTCCTAATTCTGATTTAAATCTTGGGTCTTTATTTTTTGATTTAATTACTGATGTTCCAAATGGTTTTTTATCTTTTACGATTTTTGGTTTAACTTCCTTACCATCTTTTCTTTGCACTAAAATTCTGTTAGAAGAATCTCTTCTTTCTACTTTAGAACCTTTTTTAAAAAGTTCATCAATTCTAAATTTATCTGTTAGTGCCATACTATCGTTCTACTGTGAAAGTCAAATCCTTATCTGCAAAGTATTCAATTACACCGTCTCTATCTATTTTTATTTCTATATAATAATTTCTGTTCGGTTCCCAATTTGTTAAATTAAGGTTAAAATAATTTCCATTTGCATCACAAGATAATTTTGTATAATCTCCAAATGGTACTACTACCTCTTCGGTTACGATATCTTTTATTTGATAACAACTTGAAGTTGGTAAATAATAAACATCGGTATAAGCATATTGGTTGGTGTAAGTTTTAAGAGGATATTTCTCTCTTGCAAAAACTCTGATTTCAGGTTTGCTTCCAATCTTGTATCTGGTTTTTAATCGTTTAAAAGTAACATTAATATCATCTGCCTCTAATGCAGTTAATGAACCAGTTACAAAAATAGAATCATCCCAACCAATTCTTATTTTTGGTTGGTAAATAGTATTTGTTTCTTTTGAAAAGAATTTTAATTGACCATAATCAATTGTATCATTCTCTTTTTCCGAATCATGTTTAATTATGAAACCTTCATTAGGTAAACTTCCACTTATCCAAGAATTCATTGCAGTTGTAACATCCATTACAATATCTGCTGATTCATAACTAAATGATTGAGTAGCAGATGAGCCTGTAAACCACATACCACCTTTTCCATTAAATGAACCTGAACTTTCAAGAGATGCGGAACCAACTAACCAATTAATATTTGTTTTTCTTGTTTCCCAAGAACATCCATCGGTAGTTATATCATCAAATCTAGTTCCGATTCCCATATCCCAAGATTCCGAGACTGGAAAGGCATATATTTCATAATCGTTTGGTATTTCGTTTGCCTCACATTCTCTTAAAATCAATTCTGCTTGACTCATGGTTACTTCACCACTTACAATCGAAGATGATAGTGGTGTAGTTTCGAACTTAATTAAAGAACGAGCAATATCCTTAAGATTACCATAGTAAACTTTTGATACCTCAAGTATTTAATCTAAACCAGTGTTTTGTGTTGGTTGTTGTAAGTAAATACTTGCATCCTTAGAAGCTGTTACAAAATAATACATTATACTACTCTCCCTCTTATATCTTTATTTGGAAACTTTACCTCAAAAACAGATGGGTCTAAAGATGGATAAACTATTTTCCCTTTAGTAGCATCTGTAATATTGTAAGAGTTTTGTGAATACTGACCTAAACATTTATTTGTAATCTCACACTTAGGTACTGATTGTACTCCTTCTACTCCAGCAATTAATAATTCAACTTCAGAAATGTTTATTGGCATATTGAATGTCCAATTATCAATACTAAAGTAATTTTCTAGTTCTGCTTGAACTCTTGTAAGTACTTGTCTTTTATTATACCCACTATATACTTTTATTTCATAATCAACACCAATGTTAATAATAAATCCATTTAGAATATTAACACCATCAGTAAGTAATCTATATTCACTTAAATAAGTTTTTAGATTTTCTTTTACTGCTTGATTTAAAGTTGAAAGTTTCTTTTGTGAATCATAACCCAATACATACAAGTTAATTGCAAATGGATTATTCTTCTCATTAATATTTCTCTTTTTAGCACCTAGATATTGAACAACTTTATTTTTAATTTCTTTTTCTGAAACATCAGTATCTTTTAGTTGTTGTACCAATCCTACAAATTCATCTAATGAATCTTTATCAGTTAGTATAGAGGATGGTGAATTGTTATCTAGTTCTCCATCTGGTGCACAAAATGCTTTAGCAACACCACCAAATTTTGCTGGTAGTGATAATGCTCTTACTTGATAATCTTTTCTTGTTACTGCTCTATTTTGTGAACCAAAGTTTGCAAGTGCGTTTTGTCTGATTTCATCTGTTGTATCAGCACCTTTACCACCAGTACCAGGTTGTTCATTATCACATGCGACTGAGTTTTTAGATTGTTGTAATAGTGTTCTTTCAGCATTTGTGTTAAAGGTTTCTCTATCATCATCAAATTCTATTCTATCTATTTGTACTAACTCTCCAACTCCAATGTTAGATTCAACTCCACCACCAACTATGTAATCTATTGTAAAAGTACCTGTTGGTGATTGTCCATAAGATGTTGTCTTTAAAAAGTTTGCAGGGTCAAATGATGCACCTAATTTATCAATTGATGATTTTAATCCTAATCCTACATTTTTGAATGAAGGTACTAATTGCTCATCAGATGATGTAGAATTACCAGCACCAAATACTAATGTTGTTGTATTATCTGCATTTACTTTAGTAGTAAACCTTCTTGTTGTTTTTAATGTTTTTAAAACACTCGGTACACTATCTTTAAATTGTGCAAGATTTTTATCTGTGGCTTCACCTGTAGCATAATCTGTAAATACCATTTCTTGTGCTAAATAAGGAACATGATAATATTTGTTACTATTTGAATCCCTCACATCTACAATATCAATTACATTTTTTTCAATCAAAGGAACTTTAGCAAATGCTTGTGGAGTTGCACCAAAATTATGTGTTATAGATTTAAGTTCACCTGATATTGCGTTAACAAATTTTTTGATTAGGTAAAGAGTTGGTTCTCCATCACTATCTGTTTGATAAACTGAAATTTCTCTTTCATCCTCTGATGCAAAATCTAATACTTCAGTTGTTCTGAATAGTTGTCCTTCAGAGGTACCTCTTACATTCATTCCTTGTTTTATTCTTAAATAAAATCTATCATCTGGTCTAACATCAGTTGTTCCTTTTCCAATCGATGGTACAGTTTGATATACACTTAATTTAACAATCGCTGGTGAAGTAACTTTTGGTTTATACCCTAAGTACTCAGCAAGTGCAATAACATTCTCTCTGTCCTCTGCTGTGGTTATTAGAGATTCTTTTAATGTATCATCAGTATAATATGAAAGAACATCTCCAATATAAGATGCCATCTCAATAAACATCATACCTGGTGATGCTTCATTAAAATCAGAATAACTTGTTGGGAAATAAGTTTTTGCATACTGAATTAGATTATCTCTAAAGTTTTCAAAATCTTTATTTAGATATTTTATATCTCTTCCAGCGTTTGGTTTTCTTTGAATACTATTTAATGCCATATCTTACTACCCTTCAACTATAAATGTTACTTCTTGTGGTTCAAAAACATTACCAACTGTAAACTGAATTTTCATCTTTGCCATGTATCTATCTTTCATCTCATCAGTCATTTCTACATCAATGGTATCTATGTTTATATATGGTAACCAAAAGTTTACACTATCTGTAATATTTTCTTGTAATCTTTCTTCAAGATTATCTGTAGCTTGTTCAAACAATAGTTCATGTATACCAGAACCAAAGTTTGGTTGTAATATTCTTTCTCCTTTTCTTGTTAAAAGTAAATTTTTCAAGTTACTTTTTGCTTGTTCAAAAGAAGTAAATGCAGTTGCAAAGAAACCTGAGTTTCCTCTTTGCACTGGTAAAGTAATACCATATGCCTGATTTGAAAACTCTTCAGTATCAGTTACAACTTTTTTATCAAGAATATACGCCACAATTTTCTCCTATATTATCTTTTAAATTTTTTTACTAATTCAGAATTATCTCTATTTAAAATTTTATCTAAACCAGGTAATCCTGTCTGTACTCCAAGACCAGTTTTACTTGGTCCTTTCTTAAAATCACCGTAACCCATCTGTGCTGCCATGTTTGCTCTCATTCCGTCTACTCCTGCACCAGCACCTTGTTGATTAAATGTTACTGTCTTATCCATACTTTCATTTACTGTATTTTGTTGAAAATTATCTAAAACTGATTTTTGTTCAACCCCACCCTTTCTTTGGGCAGATGTAAATGGTTTTGTATTGTTTAAAGCCTCATTGATTGCTTCATTTTTAGTGAATTTTCTTTTAGGCTGTGTTCGTTCTTCTTGTAAAGCAAGTTCTGCTTGTACAAATGGGTCTACTTCTTTTGTTGCTTCAACAACTTCAGTAGATTTTTTAGTAGTAGAATTCAATTCCTTTAATATTTTAGGAAAAGTTTGAGTAAGAAACTGTTCGTGTTTCTTTGCTACTTCTGCTTCTACTAATGTTTTAATTACTTTAACTAATTGTTTTGAATTCATAATTTTTAATTTATTCTTACTAATATAAATATATTATTATCTATTTTATGGTTATAGACAATCAGGTGGGTTTACAAAACCAATAATATTACCCTTACTCCACTTTGCTAACTTACGATAACACCCACCACCATTATCAGCAAATGCTGCTCCACCACCAGTGTTTCCTTCAATAGTATTTACACCTACTCCAGGCACAATACTTTCTACTATACCAATATGAACTGCACCTGGTTTTCTACTTCCTCTATATAATATTGCTGCTCCTTGTTTTGGTATATTTGAAAAATATCCTTTTTCTTTTGACCATGCTAACCAACCATTACATAATGCTCTTAATGTAGGTGGTAATTCAATTCCTGCTTCTTTCCACCATTGAGTAGTTGCTGCTGCACACCAAAAGAATCCACTTCCTGTCTTTCTTACTTGTCCTTCATTATCTAAACCAGTACTTGCAACCATTTCATCAATTCTACCTGATTCATTTCTTTGTTCACCTGGTCCGAATCCTCCATAGTTTTTATTATTAAATTCACAAATACCAATATCTTTTCTTGCTGCTTCTACAATTCTTGCACCTGCTTCACATTTAAAATCATCTTCTTGTAATTCATCAATTGCTTTTAATTCTTCATCTGAAAAGTACACAGGTGTTGAATCGTGTTTACCTGATGATAACATTTGTGATGCTCTACTAGAAAATTCTTGTGCAACTTGTTTACCTTGTGGTGTTTGAGTTGTATCACTAACGATGTTATATGCTAGAGTTAGTTCTTCTTTAATTTGTTCTTTTTCTTGTTCAGTTAGATTATCAGAATTATCATCAACTTGATTTCCTATTATTTCTTCAACCACTTGTATTAAATTAGGTGGTGGTGAAGGTGTTGATGGTGGTATAAAATAACCAGTACCAGTTAATATACCAGGAGCAGGAGGTAACGCTGGGCCGGGATAAATAGATGTTGTAAAATATAAAAATTGTAAAGTTGTTAAATGAATTCTCATAGAACTAATTAAAATATCTAAAAAAATATCACTATCATCTATTGGGTTAGTTGGTCCAAATGGAGTCCAAGTACCTGGTGATGTACAAAATGCATATACTGTTGATATATTATAAATAGCACCAAATGCTGGTATTACTGGTGGTACACCTGCTTGTAATTGACATCCCGTCCAATATCCAACTACTGCTTTTCCTATATCATCAATAAATGTATGTTTACCTTCTCTTACTTGTAATGCTTTTAAACATGCAATCTGAATTAAAGATTTCATCAAATCTTTATTACCTTTACTGACTGGAACTAAGTTAGCAGTTTGGTTTCCTGTCCTTACTACTAAATCATATTGGGTTGTAAGATAATCAGCAAAATCTTCATACGATTCTGCATTACCAGTCGAAAGTTTATCTGGTGTTTGCATCCATAAACTCATGTTTGTTTTGAATACTTGAAAAGACATTATTTTACTCCGTATAGTTTTTTGTTGATAAGAAGTTATCTAACTTATCTCTTAACTTTGAAAAATCAGTTCTATTATTTGGTCCAAGTGCAGTAGGTCCTGCTGGTGTTGAAAATACTTGATTGTTGATTGCATCAATTAGTTCACTCATCAAATCAACTAATACTTGTCCTCTTACCAAAGGTTCTGTTTTTTCTTGTGTGTTTAAAAATATTTCACCATCATCTGCTAAGAGTTTTATATCATCGTTATTACTTTTTACAATAACATCTCCACCAAAATCTAAAAGTGCTCCTCCTTCTCCATCTGCTCCTGCATTATCAATTGAAAATAAACCATCAGAAACAAAACCATAATTACCTTTTGATAAGAAAATCATTTCACTTGATTGTGCTGCTAGTATAACTCTACCACTTTTTAAAAGTAAGTTATCTCCTATAAATTCAGATGGATAAGTATTTTCTGAAAATTCATCTTGTTGAGAATAAGAACCTCCAAAGGCATTTATTTGACTATTTAAAAATTCTTGTGTGAATGGTAGTTTTTGTTCATTACTACTTAATGCTATTATAGAACCATCATCTTCAAAGTTTTCTGTTGTTGGTGTTTTTTCATCTAAATCAGTTACTTGCTGATTACCTTGTCTATTTCTTATTATAATAGTTGGGGAAAACTCTTCAGTTCCATCGAAGTATCCACTAAATCTTATTGATTGGCCAAATCTTGATTGGATAAGTTTATCACCTTCGAATACTCTTAGGGGATTGATTTGTTCTGGTTGGATAAAATCATTTTTCTTTTGTCCTTCATCTGAACCAGCAACAGTAGAAGTAGGTGTACCAGTTGATGAAACATCAGAATAGTTTTTTGATTTACTATCATCTTTACTACTTAGGACTGGATTATTAGCAATTAATGCATTGGGGTCAAAGTTTCCTAAATTTAAATCATACGAACCAATTCTTTTGTAACATAATCTACCTTCAACTTCAACTAATGTTACTGTTTCACCTCTTACAGGTAAATCTAAATCTGTATAACTATGTGGTGGGTACCATTCTCCATCGTTTACTGCGTTTGAGATATCATCTTTTCTTCTAATTTGTGCATAATATAAAAAATCTACTCTTCTTTTATCAACACCTTCAGGTAGTTCGGTTGTTATCTCAGTAACTTTTGGTGATGATTCATCATACACCACATCTAAAACAATACCACTAAAAGTATTGTTAGTTACTGCAGAGTTATTTCTTGCATTCTTTGCGGATAATGATGCTAAGGTTCTTCTAGCCATCGTTAGTTACTTTTTGTTTTAATTCTTCAACCTCATTAGTTAAATCATCAACTTTAGTTTTTTCGTTTTCAACTTCGTAAACTGTATCTTCTAATTGTTGTAGTAATTGTTCTTTTTCTTTATCGGAAAGGAAACCAGTATCTCCTTCGGATTTATCTTTCGAGGCAATCATTCTTTGTGCAATTGCTGCCATCTTGATTAGTGATTCATCATTTCTAACTGAAGTATCCACTAAATCTTTTATGATTGGACCAATTACTGCCATATCACCAGAATGTCTAATTACCTTTTTCATTTCAGCAATTAATTCTGATATTCTATGTTTCTTGTTTTTCTGATTCTCATAGATATCTTCAAACAATCCACTTAGGTTTTTGCCAGGAAATAATTCAAAATTTGTACTCATGATTATACCATATTTTCTTGTATATAAATATGGTAAATGAAAAAACCTATTATTTGAAGAACTTTTCCATTTTGTGTTCTGCACTACCATGAAGGTTATAACATCTAAAATCTTGTACCTCTATATGTGTTGAATTATGTTCGGTTTTTTCGAATCCCCAACCTTCAATACAAGTGTAATAACCAAAGGGAAACTTTTTATTTATAATTAAATCAAGGTACTTACCATTGTTAACACCAACTGTCATTAGAACACAATTCCACTTTCCTCTACGAAGTTTTCTGAAGTTCCCTACAATCCCATTGAACCAAACTTGATTACCTTCTTTTTCTGCTCCCATCTTTGGTAAGAATGAATATGAATCCCACCAACCTGTTTTAGTGAATTGGTCATATGGACTTCCCTTTTCTTGATTACGAATCCACACACCATTATCTAATGCCTCTCTACGATGAACCCACTTTTTATATGAAGATTGATTATGTTTTAAAGTTGCTTCCCAAAACTCTTTTGGTCTACGCACTTTATGATAGGCAAGAGCCCATACCATTTGTCCATATGCAAGTGAGTGTCCTTTTGCAAAAGAATACTTTCTAAGATGAGTTAGTTCTTTCCAAATAGATTCATCTTTGATTTTGGATTTAAACTCATCCATAATTTTTTTGTTACAATTCTTAAATCCTCTTCTGTATCTATCTGCTTGCGAAAGTGAACAATCAAGTGTTGTGGATATAAAAGTTAGAGCATCTTCATCATAGATAAACTTTGCTTTACCTTCTCTGAAGTAACTTGCCTTCCTACCACCATCAGCAGCTGCTGGTCTGATTAATGCAAGAGCAAGTGCAACATCATACATAGTTTTAGGTTGTAGAGCAAGAATGGTTTTTCTCATTGTTCTACTTTCTGATTGTGTTAATCCCAATACATCACCCTTACATAAAAGTTCAGATGTTAGTTCATCATCAATTGGATAATCACAAAGTTTTGTTTCTCCATCTAATTCTCTTAATTGTGCCAAACCTCGATTACAAAGTAAATCAATCTTAATCCAATTGTTATCCTCTACATCGTACTTATCAACTGCAATCTGATTATCTTTTAGAATAAGGTTCTCTGGTATTCCATCTTTCCATATTACAATACCACCACAATGTTTAGACCAGTTTCTTTGTTTACCCATAAGTTGTTCTGCAATCTCATAACACTTCTTTTGAGTTTCTTTATCTTTAAAGATTTTTTCTACTTTAAAATATTTGGGTACAAACTTTCTATAACCACATTGTCTGATTGCTTCTCTTAATGCGGTTTTCTCAGAATACATAACTCTGTTTGAAATCCTACTTACCATATTAGGATATTCTTCACCAACTTGTTCTAAGATAGAATCTCTGATATCATATGGAACATCGATATCGAAATCAGGTTGGTCCTCTCGTGTCCAATTTAAGAATCTTTCTAATGGTATGTTTTCTTTGATAGGGTCTATATCATGTATTCCCATGAGATAGGCAACAAGAGATGAAGCACCACTACCACGAAGTAACCAAAGTGAATTATTTCTTTTTATAATCTGTATGATTGTATGAACTTGTCTATAAGTTTCTTCAAAGTTTTTAGCTTTGATTATTTTAAGTTCTTCTTTTAATCTTTTAACATACTCTGGTTTGGTAGGATACGGTCTTTCGAATAACCAAGTAAGTGGGTGTTGCATAGATATAACCTTTATATATATAAATATAAAAAACCCCACAAAAAATGTGGGGTTTAGTTCTTAACGCGTTCTGAAATTAACAAGTAATTCTTACTTCTTAATTATATGGTAAAGTACGAAAGCACCAACTAGTCCTAAAAGACCTTCAGCACTCAAACTTCCTAAAATGCCCATGATGTTATCAACTACTGATACTTCTGGCCAGAATGGGATGTTTGCACCTTTGAATAATACTTCAAGTACAACTCCTAAGGCAACGATACTAATACCGATTTTTGTGAGTTCATCAGCCCATGAGCCAATTTTCTTTAAAAAATCCATAT
>Ga0098038_1000213_pt1 | contig 26233 bp, 15 predicted proteins | sample 5B_taG_FD_75051 | JGI IMG/M metagenome (GOLD analysis project Ga0098038, IMG submission 75051) | Marine viral communities from the Subarctic Pacific Ocean - 5B_ETSP_OMZ_AT15132_CsCl metaG | ecosystem: Environmental > Aquatic > Marine > Oceanic | place: Pacific Ocean | collected 2015-01-08 | reverse complement strand
ATCACATCAGTAAAGATCAGTAAGAGATACCCAAACTATATTGAGGGCAATACTCTAGATTTTGATTTCATCACAGGATCTACTTCTGATGTTACTCCCGGTGGAACGGGTGCAACACTTGAGGTCGAAGGGACCGTTGCTGGATTCAAGTCTGGCAGATATACATCTTCGAAGGATGTGTTGGGTGGTTCTGATAAGATTCAAGACAACCATTACTACCAAAGGTACTCCTACTCAGTAAGAACAAGTAGGGGTATTGAGGACTATCGAGAGTCTTTGAAGGATATCGCTCACCCCGCTGGATATCAAGTTTTTGCTGATACAATTCTTGGTGCGTCAGGCGATGGGTTCACCTCTGCACGAGGAGCGACTCTGGCAGCGAATAAGTTGTTTTTTGAAGACTATCGCGGCATCAACCGTGTGGTTTCCAGATACGGACATACACAGGCATTTGAAAGTCCAATGATTGGACACTATTTGCCATATACGTTCGAAGAGTTTACTGACTATCGTGGATATGTGACTGGACCCACAAGTGAAATCGATCCAACTGGTCACTTTGTCGATCTATTCCCATTTGGATACAACGGAGTGACGGGAGACCTAGCAGGAAACTTTGTTGTTGGCGGTCGTACCGCACACATTCCACAGGCGTCAACTGCTGCTGGTGGGGCGACCGCAAAGTTGCCTCTTGGTGTTAGTGATGGAACTCCAGATGGTATCACTGTTGGATACGGCATAACCGAATCAGGACATCAACTACTAGACCAGATTGTTTGGTATAACACCAACGTCGTCGGGGGCCCCGGAGCATCTGCAACCACGGGCGATTCACTCGCACTCGCTGTGTATCCCCATCCGGCTGGAAGATGCGCCAATTCGTTTGGCAAGGATCGCTACGGTGCTGATGGTCATGATATGTGGACCTTTGGACAAACGTATGTACAGTTTGGTGAAGGTTTGACGATGGACTTCCAAGAGAAGGAAAAAATCAGACAACCAGTATGCAGAGTTTTCATCGATAGCATTACTGGTGATACTGATATGCTCGATGGTGATCTTGTTATTCAAGAATTGCCGGGGAGACCAGAGGCAATCGGAAGATTGGCATTTGACTTTTCGAACATGGATGATGCCGCAATTGCTAACCAAACGAAAGTCATCGACATCTCCACCTTCGGAGTCACTAAAGGAACTGCTCGTAAACCCGAGAAATCGGCCGATTCGAATCTTGGTTTCGTGGGTAGCATGGACAGTGCGTTTCTTGATATCAAAATGATTAGTGGTAGGTTTTCATCTGTGATTGGTGCGGGCGAAACTGCTCCATATCCTATCGTTAGTGTTACCGGCGGCGGAACCCTTTCGGTTATCGCGAAACCATATTCGGTGTCAGGACCGCATATAAATATGCTTGAGGGCGTAAGTCTCGATGCACAACCGGAGTGGAGATTCCTTCCGATTTGGGATTTCTTGAACAATATGCCTTTTGCTGATACCTCCGTAAACAAGTCTAACTACACCAGCGACTAAGGATAACTGAATGAGTACCACAGATACATCTACACTAAGGAGCGAGTTCAAGACATATCTTGCCCAAAACTTTGTTGACAAGTTCAAGGTTGACTCCGATGATCGGTTGTTTGTATACACCGCTGGTGTAACATTGTCTTCGGATGAAACAACGACCCTGAACACATCAAGTGATTTGCAAGCAAGACTCTCGCTTAGAAAATCAGTCGGGATGCGTCTGGTTGATAATGTATCTGCATACCTCATGATCACAAAAAATCTATGGGTAAACAATACCAAGTATGATCAGTATGATGATAAAGTTGATCTATCAACAAAGACTTTCTATGTTACCAATACTGAGGGTAACGTATATAAGTGCCTGAGTAACGGACAGGGTAGTAACTCAATCGACGAACCCACTGGTGTTTCATTTGAACCAATCAGACTCAGGAATGATTATGTTTGGAAGTATATGTTTACTATTCCTGTTGGAGCAAGAGAGTATGAGACTGAGACAGAGATCCCCGCACTAGAACTTCCAGTTTATCCAAACAGATCTAATGTCTATGGGGATGAACGTGAACTACAATACGATGCACAAAAGGCTGCTCGGGATGGTGCAATCGAAACTGTAATTATTGATAGTGCTGGAAGTGCATATGTCAACGCGATCAGGGCAGAGGAAGGTCAGAATGCTCGGGCCCTTTCGACTGGAGAATATCCATCAAATACTTCGGTTCGACTAGCAGCAGTCGCAAGTTCGACAGATGATGCGTATAACAACTATGCTATTAGAATCGTCGCGGGCACGGGCGTAGGACAGATCAAAACAATCACTGATTACTTCGGGGCACAGAGACTCGCGACCGTATCGACTGCATGGACAATTTCTCCAGACACAACCAGTGTTTATGAAATCGCACCATCAGTTACCTTTTCCGGTGATGGTTCTGGTGCCGTTGCGTTTGCTCGAATGAACAGCAATCTGACATTAGATGATATCGTGATGAGTGATACTGGAAGTGGTTACAGTGAGGCATCCATCGCATTGGGTGGATCTGTTACATCTGCACCTAGCGTAAGGGCTGTCATTGGGCCAATTGGTGGTCACTCCTCATCGATTCCATATGAACTTCTTGCGAGCAAGGTATTGATTGTTGCTAGGGTTGAGAGAGATGAAGATGCTTTCCCCGGCGACAATGATATTCGATTGTATGGTTTTTGTTTGAATCCAGAAATCGGAACTGGCCACGCGGGCGCGGGCGGGATCGCGGGCGCGGAAGGAACAAGTTCGACTCTACTAGACATCGAGGCAAACGTGTCAGATAGAGCGACACTACGGACAAACGATTTCCCTGTTGGGACATACATTTTTGCGAATGACCCACCCGCAGCAGGCAGAGTAACTAGGTTCACCCTTGAACCATCAGGGCTGAAAGCAACATTGCAGGTTGAGAATCTGACTGGTAAACTACCATCAGGCACTATCATCAGAGGACTAACAGGAACGTCTACCGCATCAACTTCTGGTTGGGCGATTGATGGATCCTTTGCTAAGGTTGTACAGAAACTTGATTCTGATTATGGAGTCCAGCAAAAGTCATATCGAACAACCACTTTGATCGAAGCAGTTCGGGCCGATGGTGCTGTTCTCGCCGCTGGGTTGTTTGCTAAAGATGTGAATGTTACTGGTGCATCTGGTGGTGGTGCAGTTCTTGTTGAAACCGAGGTTAGCGGATCTGGTTTCTCTGGCGGTAAAACTGCCACATTCTATGTCAACGACATCAAGCAAAATGGCATCACATCAAACGAATATGGTTTCACTGCAACAGAAACACTTCAGGTGAAAACCAGTGGTGGTAATGTTGATTTCACAATTGCCGGAGTCACCGGGCCAGAAATTGATATTCCCTCTGGCAAAGTGCTATACATAAGAAGTATAGACCCAATTGCACGAAACGACGAGCAGTACGAAAATTATCAACTAGAGATTGACTTCTGAGGAGAGTTGAATGGCGCGTTCACATAGACCTGAAATTCATAACATCGCACCATACTACGATGACTTTAGCGAAGATAAAAACTTCGCTAGGGTTCTGTTCAGACCGGGTGTTGCTGTTCAAGCGAGAGAACTAACACAGGCTCAGACTATTCTACAGAATCAGTTGGAGCGGTTTGGTGATCATATCTTCGAAAACGGGTCAGTCGTTAGCGGTGCTGCTATCAATGAGCAACTCACTCGATTCATGAGACTCAAGGACGATGGTGCTACGGTAGGATTTACGGATGCAGTTCTATCTGGACTAGCAGGACAAAGAGTAGAAAACGATTTTGCTGGTCGTGCCGGTGTGGCAACAAGTGCAATTATCACTCATGCTATTGCGGGATCTACCCTCACGAAAGACACTACTCCTGTCATCTTCTTTGATTATCAATCAGGTGGTCTTTTCACGAACGACGAAGTGATCACCATCACTGGTGGTGGACTCAACGATGGTCTAACATTCCAGATCGATCAGGATCGACAAGGTTCTGGGGCAGGAACTACTGCCATCGGTCTTGGTGCTGATGCGTTGCTCGTCAATGTTGGTCAGGGTGTTTACTTCGCAGACGGAAACTTCATCCAAAGTTCCTCATCTAATGTATTCGTTCCTCTCATTGATAGTCTCACGGGTGGTTATAGAGACTTCGATAAGCCATCAAACTCACTTGGTTTCAACATCAATAGAGAATACGTTAGTTCTGATCAAGACGAAACTCTTCGCGATCCATCATACGGGTTCAATAACTACAATGCTCCCGGTGCGGATCGATACAAACTAAGTTTGTCTCCCAAGCAAATTGAGTTCGATGGTATCTCTGGATCTGCCAGCGGACTTACTTTCAACACAGAAGACTACTTCGAAGTCGCTCGCGTCATCAACGGAGAAACATCCAAGTCAAGTGTGTACTCAAACTACGCTGACTTGGAAGACTCTCTGGCAAGAAGAACATTCGATGAGTCGGGTCACTATACGGTTCGACCATTCGCTTTGTCTTTCGGCACAAACGAAAATGTTTTCGGTAGCATCGACACGACTAAGTTTGGTGCAATCATTGGGCCGGGTAAGGCATACATTAGAGGTTATGAGTTTGAAACAATTACGCCTAGTTACCTCTCTCTTGTAAAGGCAAGAACTCTCGGTACTTTGCGAAATTTGACCACTCCAGCATCCCCAGAAAACATGGTTCAGATTGATCTGTCTTTGGATCACCACCTTGGTTCTGGTGATATCAACAACCTCGACGCACATGCAGTCATGGAAAATTTGCTTGTTGGTCTTTTCCAAGCAGATGATCCGACCGCGCCACAACCAAATTACACTCTCATCGGAACTGCCTTCCTTCGAACTGTTCAGGCTTCCTTCGAAACACCTGATGACCTTATTGCTTCGGCTGGACTGTCGAATGTCAAAATGTTTAGAATAGACCCAACCTCATCGTCGGGCACACGATTCAATTTCAATAGCGACACTGATCTGATTCGAACATTTGATGACAGTGATTTTGCGGAAATTTCTGGTGGGACAAATAACCCGAACAACACCTGTATGTTCAGAACGAAAAAGACCACTGCTGGTCTTCTCATATTCACAGGCAATGACGGTCGAGGCGCCGGTGATGCTAACCAAGTATTCCCTCTTCTCACCGCAGATCAAGCACAGGCTAGAGTTCAAACACTTTCGTCTGACCCCAACGCTCCATTCAACACTGTCGCACAATCAACAACGGGTCTCTCAACTAGAACCGCACACTCTGTATTCTTGCGTGTTCGTTTCCAAGAGGGAAGTGTAACTTCAGATCCCGTTGCTGTGCCTGATGACTCTTGTTCCTTCATCCCCCCTCAAGCAAACGCATACACATTGTTCCTGCCTAGGAACGACAACGCTGGTAATGCTGCGTCTGGTGTTGCTGCGTTCGGTGGTAACAGATACATCAAACCATCTGAGTATGTTGTTACTGTAAACCAATCAACTGGCTCACTCACGATCAATATCAATAGCACTGCTGCTGGTGTTCGGGTTCAGGGGGGTGATAATCTTGATAGGGAAGTTTATGGCATCATCAATGCCACTGTGTTTAGAGACAGTATTCCAAACGACTATACTCACAATATTAGAACGCTATCGTTGAACAGCACTGTCATGAGCAATTTTGATCAACGAACCATTGTAGGAACTACACAAGCAACCACTCTACTCAATCCCGAAACTCTCTACAATGATCTTTTCGGCAGGGACCAATACTCAGCAAAGAATAATGGCACGAATGCAATGGATGTTTCGAATAGGGGTGCTAGACCAAACCAGCCTGTGTTCGAACTAGACCACGCACATGTCTATGATATCATCGAGATTACTGACATAAACGGTGATGTTGTCACAGACAGGTTTGAGTTACTTGATGGTCAAAAACCAGACGCTTTCTATCACTCATCGGTTAGACTCATCTCTGGAAAAACTATCCCAAGGGTGACTAATAGTGACTTTGCACTTGGTTCAATTTCTTATCGATACTTCAGTCACGCTGGATTGGATAAACCAATCACCGTTGACTCATATCCATCAACTCTTTCAGTCGAGCAAATTCCGAGATTCACAGATCCAGAAAGTGGCATTGAATTCTCACTAGCAAATGCTGTGGACTTTAGACCTGTAGAGAAACCTACTGCTGATAGAAGAAATGAAGGTTCGACTCACGGGTTTGATAATGTCGGTAATCTCCCAGGCAGCAGATTTGATGTTGTTGGTAACTACCCAAGATATGACGCATCTGTTTATCTCCCGCGAGTAGACAGTATCGCACTGTCACCGGATAAGACATTCAAACTATTGAGTGGTGTCCCATCAATCAACCCAGTTGCTCCTGATGTGACTGATGAGTTGATGGAGTTGTACCAAGTTGATATCCCTGCGTATACTGATAATGCCTCCGATGTTCGGGCAAGGTATGTCGATAATCAGCGGTTCACCATGTCAGACATTGGTGTCATTGATAATACGGTTGAGGATGATGAGCGATTCAACTACATCTCAGAACTTGAAAATGAGGCAATCTCTCGCGTGGGTGCTGAGCCTGGTTCTGGTGTTCCAGAGAGAAGTGCAATTTTTGTAGACGAATGTATTGGTCACAACAACTCTGATGTTCTAAACAGAGATCACAATGTGTCTATCGATGTTGAGTCTAGAGAAATTAGACCATCGTTCATCGCGGAGGCCCTTGGTCTTACACAATCATCTTTGAACTCTGGTGTAACATTGTCCCCGGACGGTATCTACACACTAGACTACGCAAACTCAGATATTGTTCTGTCCAGAAAGGCGAACGCATCTGAGAAGGGGAATCCAGACGCAGTAATCGACTATCTTGGTACAGTGAAACTGAATCCACAAAGTGATTACTGGTTTGATACCACCACCGCTCCGGTCGTAGTTGTCAACACTGTCGGAGAAAACAATGCCTTCGAATCTGCTGCTAGTGCTTTCAAGGCTGGTAGGTTCTTAGGGTGGGGTTCTAGATGGAATGAGTGGAATGCTTTCTGGTATGGAAACAAGAAGAAGTCCGATACCGTTTCGGCCGATCCAGAAGATTACAGAAACAGGCAATACAGAGGTTCAATCCGTTCTGGGTTTGTGAAGAGAATTTTCTCCAATCGAATTACTCGAAGCGTAGGCAACAAAGTTGTTGACCTAAGTGTTGTTCCTTTCATGAGAGCAGTTACTCTAAACTGTACAGTTGAGGGAATGATTCCCGGTTCGACTGCATACGCATTTATGGACAACGTGTCAGTCGGTGCTGTTGCGGGTTATGAAGTCGGATCCACTGGTTCCTTCACTACAAGTATCGCACTACAAAAAGGCAGATACCAAGCGGGTGCTAAGAGAATTCAGTTCTTGGATGATAGTCTAGGTCGTTACAGTGCCTCGAATAGTATCGCAGAAGATACTTTCTACGCACAGGGTATTCTAGATCAAGAGGAAACTGATGTAAATTCTGTCTCCGTCAGACCGCCTATCAAGACTAGATTTAGTGTCAGACAATCCAATCTCTTTGATGTCAACGATGATGGAAACGTCACCGAACCAAATCAAGGTCTTTTGCCTCTTGCTCAAACCTTTACAGTTGACAAGGGACAATACCCATTGGGTGTATTCTTGACTGGTGTAAAACTCTTTGTGAAGACTGCACCATTCAATGCAGATACTCCCGTCTTCGTTGATCTAAGACCATGTGATCCTAAAAATGGAAACGCACCATCGATCAATACTGTCCATAGATTTTCTCAGGTATCCAAATCGGTAACTGACAGTAATTTGACAGTGAATGATAATCCAGATGATGCAAGTGGAACATCTTTCAACTTTAGCAGTCCCGTCTATCTTCCTCCAGGCAGACATGCCCTGACCGTTCGTTGTAACGATGCTGACTTTGCTCTGCATAGTGGATTGATTGGTCAGACAATGATTGATAAGTTTGGCAATCCAACTGATGATACGGTTTCGCAAGTTCCATATGCAAATGGACTATACTTGCCGACGAATAATGGTGCTAGAGAACCATATACCGATAGAGTATTGATGTTTGATCTGATTCGTGCCGACTTTATTGGTGCAGAACAAAGTCTCTCTGCTAGAGAGGTCAACTTTGTAACTGAAACCGACGAAAATATTGATGGTATGAATCTCACTAGGTTTGCCGCGAACAATCAAATTGTCCCGTCTGGTAATGATATCAGTATTTCATCTGTGTTGCGATACAATGATTTCGATACATCATCGACGGTTGACGTTACTGTTCCAGTAAACAGTGATGTTGTTCTTGATGAGAAAGGAATTGTTGGTGGAGCATCAAATCCCGGTAAGATTTTTGCTCGACTATCAGCCGATGAGCAGAAGAGAGTGTCACCTATTCTCGACGCGGAAAGACTTGCATTGCTCAGAGTTGAAATGCAATCTAACAACTCACCCAGTGTGGGGGCTCCGACAGAAGAACTAAATTCTAGTGGTGAATCCAGCACGATCATTTCTAAGTACATCGGTAAGAAGGTTGTTCTAGATCGACCTGCACGAGACTTTAGAGCATACGTCCAGGCAGATATTCCACAGGGAGCAAGAATTCATGTGTTTGTCAAGGCACAAGGCCCTGATACGATTGAAGACTTTGATGATCTTCCATACATTCAGTTGTTCCCCGATGGCGTAAAGGATGATGTGGCACCACTGCCCGGTGGTAGCGTAGGTGATGTGGTTGACTTCCGCAACCCAAATATTGGTGCCGAAAACGGTATCGATATCAAATTCACTCCTGCTGCTTTGACTGAGGCCAATGTTGATGATGAAGGTGCGTTGGCATCACCATCAGATGGAAACCTCATCACGACGTTGATGCCAAATGGCGGCGAGTTCGTTGCATATCAAGTCAAGATTGTTATCTATGCACCAGCCGATGGTAGTGGTAATTCGAACCACTCAAACAACGGTCTTGGTCCAGTGATTCGAAGACTCAGATGTGCAGCGATTGATACACCTAGAAGCGTTGTCGCACCTCCCCCACCAAATGAGCAAGAAGGTATGGTTCGAGCAATCAATACCGCTAAGGCTTGGGGTGTTGTAGAGGTTGATGCTAGTGATAACGTCAATATCAAGAGAGCATTCAACGTAGATAGTGTGACCCGAGAGTCAACAGGCGTGTTCCGGGTGGAACTATTGCCCAATATCTTGTTTGCTAGGGACACTGATGGAAATGGACAGGACGCAGGCGATGAGTTGAACATGGTCGTAGTCTTTGAACCTGCCGATGTTGGTGGACACCAAGGCGGTCTGCGAGCAGGCAACTTCAGTGGCGTTGCACGAACAGGACGCACCGTTCTTACCAGATTGACCGTTGTCGAGAAGACTATCGAAAACGGTAGGCCTTCATTCACAATGCTCTGCTCTCGCTTGCGAATGACCGAGTATGACAATAACGATGATGGTAACGGTAGAAACCGAGTCCAATATGACAATCTTGACCCCCTCGCCGCCGACGCGAGTGGTGGTGACGATGGCGTCGGTGAAAACAATGGCAGTAAAGGTTCACTCTGTTTTGTCGTGTTCGGTTCAAATGATTCCACTGGGGATATACCGGGTGAAGGTATTACGAAGATTCCCTAATGAAAAGGATAGTTGACTAAAATGATCAGGACTTTTATACGAGACAATAAAACTAACATTGAGACTGTTATTTATGGGAAACCACCCAAAACAAAACACTCTTTGACTGTTCCGTACGACCATCCTGTGGTGTCTACGGAGTGGGGTGCTTTCTTTCAGTCCTGTTGGAAGTACAAGTTTACAGATGGCTCACCCACTGACATTTACGTTGACATGGAAATGGCTAGAGAAATGTACAGGGAGTACTTGAGACATAAAAGAGATCTAGTTCTTGAAGCATATGACTTGAACACAACCAAAGCCATCGAAAGAAACGATACCGACAGACTTCATTACATTTCTAAAACCAAGCAATATCTGCGAGATATGCCCTCGACGATTGATCTGGACTCGGCAAAAACAGCAGAGGAACTACATCTCATCAGACCACATATCTTGTTTGGTCCTCCACCCGGAGAGGCTGAGATCTTGCCGGAAGAATTGAGAAACCATTCAGGTGAGGCTAAGAAGTATGGTTGGTGAAACCTCAACTGCTCGATTTGATGAGCATGTTGTTTACGATGAAGATCTGTATAGAATCACAATGCCTTGGATCAAGGCATTTGGAGAGGATCCTTCTTCCTTTGTAATGAAGGATTTTCCCTCTCATGTGGGGGCACAAGAAGATCCACAAGTAATTGTTGGTAGGGATAGACTAGAGGAACTTCGACAAGAAGGCGACAATCCTAAAAACAAGCAAAAGTTTATGTTCCATGTGGATGTTGAACCTATCAAAAAAGCATTGTTGGATTATGTCTATAGTGTGTTTCCTAAACACACGGTGATTTTGAGTGGTAGATTTTGGTATCCAGATGGTGGGTATATGGGTTGGCACACAAACTCCGACACACCAGGCAAGAGAGTTTATCTGAACTACTCATTTGAGGACAAGAAATCTTTCTTTCGATATATCGATGAGGATGGTCAGATGAAAACCTCATGGGATCAAAAGGGATTTACGATGAGAGTATTTGATATTGGAGATACACACGACCGACTTTGGCACTCTGTTTATTCAGAAACAGACAGACTTAGTTTTGGTTTTAGGGTGTATCCAAACTTGTGATTAGAAGACACTATGTTGATGGTAGACAAGACTACATCAATCTCATTCCACTTCTCAGGTGGTTTGATAAGACGAGAAGACAAACCAAAAAGGTTCCAATCGGGGAACTCAAAATAAAAGAAGGCGAACTGGATCAAGCAAGAGTAAACAAGTCAGACACGAAGTTTCCTCTGATCGCAGTAGATGGACTAGACAAAGAAAAAAGATACACATTGATTGATGGAAGACACAGACTTCAGAAGTTGATTCGCCAAAACAAGCAAGTTTGTAATTGCTACATACTCACAGTAGGCGAGTATAGATCCATGATCACAACGGGAGAGTAGGAATGCCGGTAGGTGCAACAATCAGTCCACTCAATTTGAGTGACACATTCCAGACTTGGTTCAATCGAACCAACGCTTTGATTACAGATGTCAATACGATTGATATCACCGGCATCACCCCATCTTCTGTCAACGAGGATGGGTTGACTTTTGACTTCAGTGGCACATCTGTTCAGATTGGTTTCCTAGGCGTTACCAACATGACGCAGGATATCGTCTTTGGTGGTCAGGTTACTTTCAGTAACGTGCCAGAAGGCAGATTTGTAAACAGTGTAAACGGTTCAACTGGTGATGTTACAATCGTCGTTTCCGGTGTTGCTACTCAGGGATCATCCGCTGGTTCGGTTCCGATTTTCTCCAGCAGCGAAGCCCAGTTCACGGGCGTGCAGGTATACCCACAAATACTTTCAGAAGTAGATCACGTTTTTGGTGTTCTCGGCAGTTTCACCTCTGGTTTCTCGGGTGGTCAGACTACAGAATATACCAACTTCATCCAATATGCCACGGGTGGTGGTGCCGTCTTTGGTCTCGGACAGTCTGGTGGATCTGGTGGTGACATCACCGCTGACTATGAGTCTAACGCTCAGTTTGGTGAAGTAGAACTATATGGATTCACAGGCGCTCAGGTTGGTTTGTTCCAGCAACACAGTGCCTATGGTATCTCTGGTCACGCTGCCAAGACTGGTGGTTTCTATATTCGCTACGGTGATATCGGTGGTGGTGCTGCATCTAATATGGGTGTGTTGTTCCGCTCAGGAAACACTCTTGGTGTTCAAGGAACACCTCTTATCGCTCTCAACCTAGAGAAAGATACAATCGCACTTGGATCTACAAGTGCCCTTGCTGCTGATGGTTTCTTCTCTCTCATCTCTCCAAGTGGCGACTTCAATAGAGACTATAACCCACTTACCATTCTTGGTGATGGACAGACATTTGCTATTCGTCATGGCAAGGCAGAAAATATTCTGGATGCGAAAGAACCTGTGCCTGGGTCTGAGTTTGGTCCCACATACGACACTCTCATACACGAACATCCTATCAATTCTGGTTCTACGCATCATGAGAGAAATGAATTCACATCACTTCAGGGATTCAGAACCACTGGTAATGTCGTAGACCGAATTGCAGGTAAAGCAGGCTCAAATATTGGCTTCGAAGTTCGCGGTTCTGACGGTTCCTTCTCCGTCATGTCAAACTTCGGTAGTTCTGCCGGTACTGGTGACGATACTCAGACAGACAGTGCTGATATCCAGCGAATCGCGTTGAATATTGACCAGAAGGGCAATGTGGTCATTGGTGGTAAGGACCGTGATGATGGTTTGCTCGGCGGACCCACAGGTCACCAGTCATACTTCTTAGGTCTCGGCACTGCCGATGCACCTTGGGGTTATACCGCAGGTTATACAGGTAACGCGAACAACCTTGTGGGCGTGATGGCAGACACCTCTGCTGTTCTCGACACATATCCAGACCACCAGTATGGTGTGACTTTCCAAGGATACCCAGATGGTTTCGGTACACTCAATATCGTGAGTGGTCGCCTTCACATCAAGGGTAGTGCCGGTAATACACAAGCATACATCGAAGGTAAGAATCAGTATCTATTCACCGATGGTGTCTCCTGTGAATGGAGAACATCTCCAGAAACAACCACGACCACTTTCATGTCGAGTTTTGGTGGTGGTGATGATAACGGTGAAATGGAAGTGTTGGAAGAGGGTGAACATGCTGCTGCGTACACTTCGGCGGTCGCGGCCGCGATGGTTCTGTCACGGAGAGCGACTCTGACATGTGACGATGGTGACGGTAATTTTGTTACAGGAAAAGCAAATATTACTCTCTCATTGAGGGCCTTCTTGCAAACACTCAATGAAAACAATTGTACCAGTACGGGCATTGGACTATTCGTCTCGACGGACAAGGGAACAACTTTCACAGCGGTTGACGGTAGTGGATTTGGACAAGGCGAACCTTACGATGCAAGTTATCTTGCTGGTAAGATGCACGGTAGTGAGGCAATCGAGACATCCATAGAAGATGGTGTAGGTCTCAATTGTCGAAATTCTGGATTGAGTAGTTTTTCCAAGAGCGTCTTGCACGGTGGAATAGAAACCGTCAGTAACACACTCATGCACACAGTTGATGTCCCCGCGAGTGGTGGATTGGTTGTAAAGATTGACATGTATCATTACACAACTACAGATATCGGCAGTGGCCTTCCGGGTACGTTCACATCGTCGCTTGACCAGGCGAACGACGAACCATTCAAGATGAGAGTAGATTTCGCAGGTAGTGACTTCTAATAAAGGATAGGATGAAATAGATGGCATTTACACTAGAACACTATACCAACCTCGCTGGTGGTATCACACTGAACCGCTCTTTCTTGTTTACCGACGAGGGTGGTTTTATTGGCGTAACTCTACCTCTCGCAGCAACGGGTGATCAGATTACCGCAGGCGATGCCTTGGGCATTTCTCACGGTGAATTCTCAACAATTTTCACGAACTATGAAACCACTGCTGGATTCACTACCGCACACGCATTTGGTGGAAGCACTGCCAGTCCCTTCGATTCTTCTATGCTGTTCTTGCACTATGTGTCGAAAAAGCCGGTGATCACCACTGGTTCTGCGAAGCAAACTAAAGGAACTCTAAGCACTGCTGGTAAACTCAAGCGTTCGGTTGCAGGTGCAACATTCAACCTACCGATAGACCCTCGTGCTGAAATTGTTCTTACGATGACTGGTCCTGCTGGTGCTTTGACTGCTGGATTTACCTTTGGTGAAAGGGTATTTACTTTCGCAGACAACATCACAGGTGCGTCTGGTGCAAACGCTACAGGCCCGACTGGTATTACCGTCGAAGGCTTTGTGTCTAGGTGGGATCCCACTCAACTACAGTTGTTCTTGTTTGGTGTAGGAAGCACGCAAGATCTCGGTGCAAACTCAGGAATCTCAGGACCAACTGCACAGTTTGATTCTGGGTTCTCTGCCGCTGCTGGTGGTGGAACAGTCTGGCACTCTCCGACCGCAGGTAACATCGCGGTTGGTGCGACCATTCAGGGTGAGATTAGTGGTCAGACCGGAATGGAGATTACCGGGACAACTACTCTTATCTCAACAGATCAGTTCAAGGGTAAGTATCTAGAACTCATTGTTGGTGCCTCGTATGACAGTTACTATGGTGCGACACATGGTCTTACGTTCGGATTTACTGGTGGAACCTTTGCTGCTTCGAGTGACCATGTAGCAACCAATACTGATCTGAGAAGCATATCCTCAATCATGCTTGAAGACTTGGCTATTATCAATGCAAGTCACGCTGTTGCTGGTGATGATCCAAATCACCCCGCTTATATTAGAGAGCGTTTCGTTAGAGGTTTGAGTGGTAATGCTGAAGGCCCTGCTGGAGCATCTGGTGGTTTCACTCTATCGACGATTCGTGCCGGTACTGGTGGTGGTAATGCCACTGCTGGGGTAACCGGAACTGCCTCGGTCTTTGATCAAGTCTTAGTTGAGGTCAACAATCTAATCACGATTCAAGAGAATTCTAAACAGGCTAAGTTTACCGAGTACGAAAACGCAGATAGCATTCGCAAGACTCTTATGATTGATTTCTAACGGAGGGTTTTACTCTGGATCCCAGAAAGTACCGTAGTCACAAAAAGCGAAGACCGGATAAACGAAAGAAAATTCGGAAGGTCGCCCGCTCGTATACATATAAGCGGAAGCGGAGGATAGAACCAGATGGCCCAACCGACGAGTAGACAAGAACTAAAAGACTATTGTCTGCGACAACTAGGATTTCCCGTTATCGAGATCAACGTCGATGACGAGCAACTAGAAGATCGCCTTGACGATGCCTTGCAAACATTTTCGGAGTATCACTTCGATGGTGTTTTGCGTACTTACTTCAAGCATCAGGTAACTAGCACCGATGTTTCGAATGGTTACATTGACACTGATTCTATCGCTGCAAACGCAGCGTCTATTGGCGTTGCTGTAGAAAGCGGAAAGCAGATTATGTCTGTGACTCGCGTGTTTGAGTTTTCTGAATCAGGTACGAACAATATCTTCAGCGTTCCCTATCAGATCGCTCTGAACGACGCCTACGGTCTTCGCTCACCCGGAATGATGTCTGACTATACCATCATTCAAAACCATCTTAGTTTGATCCGAGACTACCTTGATCCCGAAAAGGCAATTCGCTTTAGTCGTGTCACAAATAGACTCTATCTTGACATGAACTGGGGAGAGGATATTACGACTGGTCAGTTCATTGTTCTCGAAGCGTATGTCGCACTGAATCCAAACACATACACCGAAATCTACAATGATCGTTTCTTGAAGAAGTATGTTACTGCATTGTTCAAGAGACAATGGGGTTCAAACTTATCGAAGTATGAGAGCGTTCAATTGCCCGGTGGTGTCGCTCTGAACGGATCTCAGTTGTATTCAGAAGGCAATGAAGAGGTCGAGAAAATCGAAGAGCAGATGGAAGACATGTATGGACTGCCCACTGATTTCTTTACGGGGTGAATGAATGGCAACTAATCCTTATATTCGACTAAGACCCAACCGGGAGCGTGACTTGGTTTCGGATCTCCATAAAGAGATGATCCGAAACTTTGGTATTGATGTTGAGTATATGGTTCGTGATGAGGTAGAAGTTGATACCGTATTCGGTGAGGACACTCGATCTAAGTTCTCAACCTCAAGAAAAATCGAGATGTATGTAGAGAACGTGGATGGATTTGAAGGTAGTGATGTCATCCTTGGGCAGATTGGTCTTGAGATCGATGAGACTTCCGACTTCACTGTTTCTATCGACAGATTTCGAGAAGTCTTTGATGACCTAAAATTAGTGGAACCAAGAGAAGGCGATGTTCTTTACGTTCGCTACGGCGAGGACGATACTCGCGAAAGCGATCTTGGTAAGAGTGAAGCAGCACTGTGGGAAATTGTCAAGGTCAATCGAAACTATGGCAACTTCCAACTCGGTAGAATTCATTCCATGTCACTCACATGTAAGAAGATGCGTTACTCATACGAGCAACTCTCGACAGGCACTACTGAGATCGACGAGATTCAAGATCAATTCACAATTGTACCAGACTTTGATGTTATTGTTTCTGGTACTCCCCTTGCGTCCTCGTCATACAATACATTCATCGAGGGAGAAGATATCCTCCAAGGATCTACCTTCTCCGCGAGGATTGCCAATTGGGATACGAACACAAACAGGATCACTGTCGCCGGTTCGTCTGGATCTTTCGATTCGACCATTGGTATTACAGGTGCGTCGAGTGGTGTCTACGCTATCGTCGGTGCTACTGGTCGTGCGAGTATCGCTAGTGTCGGTGTGACAGCGAACATCGTTGACATTGATGGATTCTCTGATAACGATGCACTTGAGCGAGAGGCTGCTTCCTTCTTAGACTTCACAGACGTAAACCCATTCTCGGAGGGTGATCTGTAATGTTCGGCAATCCCTTCTATAATGAGAGTCTTCGCAAAACCGTTGTCGCATTCGGTTCTCTATTCAATGAGATTTATGTGCAGCGAAAAGAAACAATTGATGGAAAGTCAACAGCAGTCGAACAAATTCGTGTGCCTCTAACCTATACAGGCAAAGAGAAGTTTCGAATGATGTTGCGACAGTTCGAATCAATCGAACAGGATGTGGGTTCCATTTTGCCTCGCATGGGTTTTTCGATGACCACACTTACCTACGATCCTACTCGTAAAAGAAACACGATGCAGAAACGATTGTCTGCTTCGTCTTCGCCCACAACAAGTTTGAAATATGACTATGCTGAGGTTCCATACAATGTTGAATTCGAACTAAACATTGCTGTTAGGAATATGGATGATGGTCTTCAAATCATCGAACAAATTGTTCCCAACTTCACACCCGATTTTACTGTCTCTGTAAACTTCACCGAAATTCATAAGAAGATCGATGTTCCAATCGTTCTGACTGGCGTGGTTGATTCTATCGAGGCAGAGGGTGAACTGGATGAACCAAGAATCATCTTGTTTACCTTGACCTTTACTGCTGGAACAAATATCTACACTAAGCCTAGAGAGTCTGGTGTAATTACAAAAGCAATCGCTGACGTATCAAACGGAGGTACAGACTTCGCAGCAGGATTTACTGGACAGTTTTTCCAGTCAGTCGTGGAGGCGACAGACATTACAGATCAGAGGTCAGGTGGTTTTGGAATCACCAGTCACCACACAGACTTTGCTGGTGAAGCAGTGAAAGCATATGAGGCCAGGTCTGGTGTTTATATCTTCGAGTTGCCTGATCTATACAAAGAACCTGGCTCAGCCATGGGGTCTACTCCAAGAATGTATCTCACAACAAATGGAACAGCGGATGGAGTTCCAATTACAGGTAAGGGAAGATTCCACCTGTATGCTGATATTGATGCAACTCCCGCTGGTTCTCCTCCATATACACCCGGACAAACATTCAATAACGGAACAGTTCCAACCGAGGCGAATGCTGGAGAGACCATTGGTTACGAAATGGCACTCGCTATTCTAGTCAGCACTGGGTATAGAGAGGTTCCCGAAACCGGATTTGGTGTACTAGGCGGTACGGGCGGCCAGATGACTGACGATAACAATAGATTCCAAACATTCTTGCCGACAAAATCAGCCCATCACATTGAATTTGATTTTGATACTGGCTCTGGTGCTACTTTCGAAGAAGGTGGGGCCACCTTTGAAAACAAGATCAACTTCGAAATTCATATCCATGAGGATGCCTCGGGTGTTGGAGAAGGAGCCCCGGGCAGACTCGTCGCAGAAAATCTTCGTTTGGTTATCGAAATGGATGAACCGAAGGGTCTTGTTGTAGATAGCAATGGTATAGGAAATGTAAGTAACAGTTGGTTGCTGCAAGCAACAGGAAACAGTGGATGGTTTGCCGCGGATGACAATGTATTCCGCGAAATACAAACCCACTCAAATGATGAGGGATCAACCGCTGATTCCGCAGACGCACCGTGACAATAGGAGTTTATGATGTCCAAGAAAACATCGGCTGAAAAAATCTCAGACGCACTAAACATAGACCCGCCAGAAACAGAAATCGTGGAGGCTGAGGTCATCGAACCAACTGAGATTGAGCATGTCCCTGATAGCAAGAGACAGCAAGATCTCGATAAAGATTACAAGACTGTTCGACAAAATCTCCTCGACATTGTGAATGTCGGAGCAGGGGCGATTGAGGGTATCCTCACAGTTGCATCAGAGGGAGATAATCCAAGAGCCTATGAGGTTGTCTCTCAGATGATCAAGAGTGTCACAGAGGCAAACAAAGACTTGATCGATCTACACAAGCAGATGGGTGACATCGAAGGCGAATCCTCATCTCAGAAGGCATCGAACATTACAAACAACTCGATCTTCGTTGGTTCAACGAAACAGTTACAAGATTTGGTGAAGAACAATTTCAAGAGACTAGAAGATGACGGAACAAAGTGATAAATCATCCTACCTTGGTAATGAGAATCTCAAGTCATCAGGCGTAAATCAAGAGTTCACACAAGAGCAGGTCGAGGAATACATCAAGTGTTCTCAGGATCCGATCTACTTCATCAAGAACTATATTCAAATCGTCAATGTTGATCATGGTCTTATACCATTTGAACTGTACGATTATCAATCGAACATGATCGACCAGATTCATGAGAATCGTTTCGTTATTGCTAAGATGCCTCGTCAGTCTGGTAAGTCTACCACAGTTATTGCTTATCTACTACACTACATCTTATTCAATCCAACGGTCAATGTTGCAATCCTTGCTAACAAACTAGCGACTGCTAGAGAATTGTTAGGCAGACTCAAACTTGCCTATGAGTATCTTCCCAAGTGGTTACAGCAGGGAATCGTTGAGTGGAATAAAGGCAATATTGTTCTTGAGAACGGATCCAAGGTTCTTGCATCCGCAACTTCCTCTAGTGCAGTCCGTGGTGGTTCGTTCAACATGATCTTCCTTGACGAATTTGCATATGTGCCTCAGAATGTAGCAGACGAGTTCTTTAGTTCAGTCTATCCAACCATCTCATCCGGTAAAGAGACGAAGGTTCTGATTATCTCTACTCCCAAGGGACTCAATCAATACTACAAAATGTGGGTTGATGCCGAGGAGGGTAGAAACTCGTACATTCCGATTGAGGTGGATTGGGCCGAGGTTCCAGGCAGAGACGAGCGTTGGAAACAAGAGACAATTAGAAACACCAGTGAAGAACAATTCAAAGTTGAATTTGAATGTGACTTCATTGGATCGGCAAATACGCTGATCTCATCCAACAAACTCAAGTCACTCGCCTTTGTTTCTCCTTTACACAAATACGATTCTGGATTGTGTATCTACGAGGAACCAGAAAAGGGTCGCGAGTATGCGATGACTGTTGATGTTTCTCGCGGTGTCGGTCAGGACTATTCTGCATTCGTTGTTTTTGATATTACCGAGGTGCCATACAAGATTGCCGCTGTTTATCGAAACAATGAGATATCACCTATGGTGTATCCAAATCTTCTAGCAGAGATTGGTAATCGTTATGGTAAATGTCCTATTTTGGTGGAGATCAATGACATCGGTGGTCAGGTGGCAGATCTTCTATGGAGTGAACTTGAGTACGATAGCCTCGTGCAGGCCTCCGTACGCGGGCGTAAGGGTCAGACTTTAGATGGTGGTTTTGGTTCGGGTGGTCAGTCTCAACTAGGAGTTCGAACTACATCTGCGGTCAAGAAGTTGGGATGTTCCGTTCTAAAAACTATGATCGAAGAGGATAAACTTTTTTTCCAAGACTACGACATAATCAATGAACTTACTGCCTTTGTTTCTAAGAGAATGTCCTACGAAGCCGAAGTCGGTCATAATGATGACTTGGTTATGTGTATGGTCATTTTTGCATGGTGGACAACACAGAACTATTTCAGAGATATGACTGATCTTGATGTGCGAAAAGCACTGTTTCAAGAAAAACAACAACAGATAGACGAGGAACTTACGCCGTTTGGTTTTATTGATGATGGTTTAGACGATGAGCGTTGGAATGATGATGGTGTTTGGTTGTCTTGAAAATTGTGTAATCATAGATATGAGGAACCATGATGATTACGATTACGGATGTGGTCAGATTCAAAGGAGAAGCACATGGCGTTCCAACTGAGTCCCGGCGTTCAGGTAAAAGAGGTTGATCTAACCTCACTGATTCCCGCCGTTGCTACAACAAGAGCCGGATTCGCTGGTCACTTCCAGTGGGGTCCAGTAGGGCAAAGAATTACTGTAAGCGGTGAAACTGAACTGGTCAATCTTTTTCAAGAACCAGATACAAACACCGCATCTTACTTTTTCACCGCAGCGAACTTCCTAGGCTATGGAAATAGTCTACAGGTCACCCGTGTCGTTGGTGCAGGCAGTGCTAACTCTGTCGCCCGATGGGATGGTGCTGGAACCGCTGGTGTATTGATCAAGAACGAAGAGAACTACGATCTTACGGTCGTGACTGCCGGATATGCTTCGGATGAGGCCGCGTTTATCGCGAAGTACCCATCTGAGGAGTACGGAAACAGTCTTCTCATTGCTGTTTCTGATACCACTTCCCGAAACTTCAATTTCGGTGCTGATCGACCTGCGTTGGACGGTTCTGGTAAGAGTGAAAATAGTGGTGTCACTACCGCTCTAACTTCCATTCCAGCATTCCCGTTGGTTTCGACTGACGTAAGTGCCTTTACTGATGGTTCAACTGCAACAGAAAGCACCACGACATTTGCATTCCTCGATAATACGATGAATCCTTCGACTGGTGATACCATCAGGTTCGCCAACGGAACGAACAGCCGCAACATTTCCGCTGTGACTGGTGCAGGCACGATTCTCGATAACTCAACCAGTATCGGTGGTCCTGGCTCGCAGTTCTCGTTTGGTGTCAGTGGTTCAACTTTCCACCAAGCAATCTTTGCCATTAGTGGTTCGAGTGCTGCACTAGGTACTGGCGCTGCCGCCAGTGTTGGTGATGAGATGGGCATCTCTGGTGGTTTCAACGTCTACGATACTGGCGGTAAAATTTCAACCACGGCCGCTGCGGCGATCTTTATTGATCCTGTCGCTGTTTCTGCTGCCACTGAATTTTCAATTGGCGATGACATCATCGTCCAGTACACTGCTCCACAGCATGGTACTAGCCACGCTTCTGAATCAACTGGTGTTACTGGACACGCAATCGCTACGATCACCTCCGTTGCATCCGGTGGTGGTTTGGATAGCAACTTCATCGAAATTCTTACAAATGAAGCACCGAGTACTGCGTTCCCTGCCGGATTTACCTTTGGTTCTAATGCTGGTCTTTCTGCTGGTGATACTTTCGGTTCCGTCTTCAATCTTCCTCGCGATATGTTTGAAGGTTTGAATGCTCAAACTGGTGGTGCAGATAAGGCCGCACAGTTCGAACTACAAACTCTTCAGAGGATTGGTAAGTTCACTGCCGTAGCCGATGATGGAACTGCTGGAGGAACCCTCGCTGGTTCTGGAAGCACTGCAAGTCTTGGATGGAAGTACGCAAGTAACTTTAGTCAAGCATTGCCGGCATCATCCGATTATGTCGGTTCCCGTGGTGGTACAAATGACCTCGTTCACGTTGCGGTCGTTGACAACCTCGGTGCATGGAGTGGTACGCCAGGAACAGTCCTAGAAACCTTCGAATCTCTTTCCAAGGCACCCAATGCCAAGGACTTCAGAGGTAGAAGCATCTACTATGTCGATAAAGTCAATGATGGATCGCAATATGTTTGGTGGGGAGATCACCCACCATCCACGGCGATTGGATCGACTGGTCAAAACTGGGGTACGGATGCGTCTGATAGCGGTTCGGAGTTCAAGACTCTCAACACAAACGTCTATTCTGGACTAACTGGTGGCGCACTTGTTACACCAACGGACTTCTTCACTGATGGTTACAATCTATTCAAGGATGCGGAAACTGTCGATGTGAACTTGCTTCTTGGTGGACCGCTCACTGGTGTTGAAGCGAAGAATCTTGTTGCTCTTGCTGAAGACCGTAAGGATGCAATTGCATTCCTTTCACCTCCTGAATCCGCTGTGGTTGACAAGACTGCTCGGGTTGCGACAGCGAACGCAGTTGCATATCGAACTGGTGTGAATGCTGCTGACTCTGGTGGTGACTTCAACGGAACCTCCAACAACGTCAACACTTCTTCGTCTTACGCATTCCTTGATAGTGGTTACAAGTACATGTACGACCGCTACAACGATATCAACCGATATGTACCTCTCAATGGTGATGTCGCTGGTATCGTGGTTCGCTCAGACGAACTTACCGATCCTTGGTTCTCCCCTGCTGGGTTCAACCGTGGTCAGGTTCGCGGAGTTGTGCGACTTGGTTTCAACCCGATCAAGACTCAGAGAGATGATCTGTACGTTGATCAAATCAACCCTGTCGTATCTTTCCCCGGAGAAGGAACAGTCCTCTTCGGAGACAAGACTCTACAGAGCAAGCCAAGTGCGTTCGATAGAATCAATGTTCGTAGATTGTTTATCGTCCTTGAGAAGGCAATCGCAACAGCGTCTAAGTTCCAACTCTTCGAACAGAACGATGCCTTCACACGGGCACAGTTCATCAACATTGTTGAACCTTTCTTGAGAGACGTTCAGACTCGTCGCGGTATCACCGACTTCAAAGTCGTGTGTGATGACTCCAATAATACCGGACAGGTGATTGATCGGAACGAGTTCGTCGCTGATATCTTCATCAAGCCTACTCGATCCATCAACTTCATCACTCTGAACTTTGTCGCTTCAAGAACTGGTGTAAACTTTGATGAAATCGGTTCGGGACTGTGATAGATAATAGTAGATACCCCGTAAGGAGAAACGAATGTCGCTAAACATCAACCAGTTCAAGAACAGCCTTCTCAATGGTGGTGTTCGACCAAACCTGTTCCGGGTGAACGGTAATATTGGAAACACCCCCGCACCAAGCGAATTGGGCTTTCTAATTAGGACAGCAGCACTACCTGAGACCACTCTTGGTCAAATTGAAGTGCCTTTCCGTGGTCGGAAACTGAAACTGCCAGGCAGCAGAGAGTATGCAGAGTGGACTGTCACTATCATCGCAGATGGTGAATTCAAGATCCGTAACGCTTTCGAGCGTTGGGTCGATGATATCTACTCCGCAGTTGGTAACGTCGCAAGTGATGAGCATGACCTAAATGGAGCGTTGTTCCCAACGTGGGGCGTAGACCAACTAAATAGAAAGGGAGAACCGATCAAGTCGTATCAGTTCTTCTATTGCTTCCCGTCTTCAGTCGGTCAGATGGAACTCGATGCCGAAAACGAAGATCTAGCAACCTTCGAAGTGACCCTACAGTACTCGTACTTCCTGACGAATGACGGTACAGACGAAACTACCCAACTTGGAGTCGCACCGCTTCCGGGCGATTCTCAGTAACAGTAATTTCTTGAGGATATAAATTATGCCAGTAGATCTTTTCGGGTTTTCCATCGGGAGATCCAAACTAAACCAACCAGTTGATGTTACATCAACTACTACGAACTACCCTTCTTTTGTTGTTCCCACAGCAGAAGAGGGTGCTTCGTATATTGACGCCGGTGGTTTCTATGGTTCATACCTTGACCTAGACGGTGCAATCAAAACAGAGTCTCAAGCAGTCGCGAAGTATCGCGAAATGGCCCTACACCCCGAGATTGAATCGGCAGTAGAGGACATTTGTAATGAGGCAATTGTCTACAGTGATTATGGTCACTCTGTGAATTTGATGTTGGATAACAACGAGTCTTTCTCAGATCCAATCAAAGAGAAGATTCATGCAGAGTTTGATGAAGTCCTTCGGATGTTGGATTTCGACAACAGAGGTTATGAGATGTTCCGTCGATGGTATATTGATGGAAAGGGTTACTATCACATCATCATCGATGATAAGAATCCCAAGAAGGGCATCCAAGAACTCAGGGCTATTGATGCGAGAAAGATTCGCAAGATGGTCGAAGTATCGAAGGGTACTGATCCAAAAACCAAAACTAAGGTTGTCAAGGGTTCTGCTGAGTTCTATGTTTACCGAGAAAAAGAAACAGATCAGACAGGGATCAAGATTGCTCCTGAATCTGTCTGCTACTTCCACTCTGGACTTCATGACGCGAACAGTGGTCGTGTTCTGAGTTACCTAAACAAAGCGATCAAACCACTCAATCAACTACGAATGGTTGAAGATGCTTTGGTTATCTATAGACTCTCGCGGGCGCCCGAGCGAAGAATCTTCTACATCGACGTTGGTTCTCTACCCAAGCAAAAGGCAGAGCAATACGTCAAGCAATTGATGAACCGTTATCGAAACAAGTTGGTGTATGACGCAAGCACTGGTGAAATTCGAGACGATAAGAAATTCATGAATATGCTTGAGGACTACTGGTTGCCTCGTCGTGAGGGTGGTAAAGGTACAGAAATCGATACCCTATCCGGTGGTGATAACCTCGGTGAGATGGATGATGTCGAATACTTCCAGAAGAAGTTGTATCGTGCGTTGAACATTCCGATGACTAGACTCGAAGCAGACAATGGATTCAATATGGGTCGTGCTTCTGAGATCTCACGAGACGAACTCAAGTTCTCTAAGTTCATCGCCAGACTACGAAATAAATTCAACTATCTATTCCTGAGGCTGCTTCGAACGCAGTGTATTCTCAAAGGCATTATGTCTGAGGATGAATGGAAGAAGATTGTCGGAGACATTCGTTTTGACTATGTGAGTGATTCACACTTTGCAGAGTTGAAGGAATACGAAATTGTCAATGAAAGAATGTCTGTTCTCCGTGATGTCCAAGAGTATGTCGGACAGTATTACTCACTTGAATATGTAAGAAAGAATATCCTAAGACAAACTGATGAAGAAATCAGGGACATGGATAAGCAAATTCAGAAGGAACGAGAGGCTGGTCTGATTGCAGATAAGAACTCTATGGGAGGATACTGATGAACTCTAGACGTATTATCGATTGTGTTATGCGAGGGGACAACGAAGAAGCAACACGCATTCTTCGTGAGAGTCTTGATCGCAAGCAAGTGGAAGCCACTCTCGAACAGAGTGTTGCTATCGCATACAACGCAATACACGAAAGCGATAATGCTGCCGATGCCGCAGCGGCGGCCGCAGAACAGGGTCTACCTGATCCAGCACTAGATCCTGCTACGACCAAAGAGTTTTTCCTCAAGGCTTTTGAGGTGAGTGGAACACCAGTGACTCTCAAGAAGATGGGTCTTGGCGCTTCTGCTCCAATCTCATCTTTTGTCGGTGGTGAGCGTTGGGAAATCTTCATGACTCCACAACAGGCGACTCGCGAGGTGAAAAAGTATATCACCAGTGGGTTGTATAAAAAAGATGCTGATGCTAGAGCAGCAGCAATCGCAGCGGCCGAGAAGGAAGCAGAAAAAGAAGACAAACCATCTGTCAAGAAAGAGTCCGTTGAACTGGATGAAACCGTGCGTGCAGACAAAAACACCAAAGAGTTTCAACAAAAAATCAAGAGTTTCGGATTCGCAAAGAGTTACAATAAGACTATGAGAGACTTCAAGAAACACGCTGAATCTGGCGATGGTGTTTTCTTCATTGAAGAGATTCCGAGCGATGATGAGAGAAAGAGAACCAAAATTGGCAATTCTATGAAACTAGAGGTTCTCCCTGTTGATGGTAATTATTACAACCTAAAGAAACTTGGCGATTCGGATGAACAAAAACGAGGCGGTACTGTATACAAAGTACGATTGATTGCAATCAAGGAGTCCGTTGAACTCGATGAGTCAATGACTTTCCAGTTTGGCACAACGGAACAGGCAAGCAAGTTTGCAGATGAAGCAGTGCGACAGAGACTCGCCGCGGCTACTGACGAGTACAAATCAAACTACGGTGATCATATGGTAGAGTTGTCAAGCAATTCTGGATCGACCGGAAGTCCTACAATGGCACATAAGAGTCTTGTGAAGTTGATGAAGAAGCATGGTGGCAAACTACACAGCACTAACGAAGGCCCACGCATCAAGAAGGT